>Ga0114978_10003148_pt1 | contig 13515 bp, 6 predicted proteins | sample S_140212_EF_Meta_FD_87027 | JGI IMG/M metagenome (GOLD analysis project Ga0114978, IMG submission 87027) | Freshwater microbial communities from Lake Simoncouche, Canada to study carbon cycling - S_140212_EF_MetaG | ecosystem: Environmental > Aquatic > Freshwater > Lake | place: Lake...
GCTTCAGCACCAGCCGCGGCATGACGCTCATCGAGCTGCTCGTGGTGGTCTCGATCCTCTCGCTCCTCTCCGTTACCGTCCTTCCGGCCTTCTCCAACGGCGAATCGGCGCGGGCCGGACGTCGTGCAGCCGCGGCGGTCTCGAGCCTCGTCGCCCAGTCGCAGGCCACGGCGCTGGGGCGGGCTACGGCTGCCGGACTGTGGATCGAGCCGCTCTCAGGCGCCGCGGCCATCGATCTGTCGATCGCGCAGCGCCCCGAGCCCTACCGCGGCGACACATTCACCGCGGCGGTCAGCCTCACGCCGCCGGCGAGCCCCACCGATCCGGTCCAACTCACCTTCTCGCGGGGCGGGGCCGACGTCGCCCAGATGGCGGGCCTGCAAGCCGCGCTCTCAGCACCGGGAACCGGCTCCCGGCCACTGGTCTCCGACGGCGATCTGATCCAGATCGGCCACGGTGCCGATCTGTTCAGACTGGAGTGTGGCGATCTCCCCACGACCAGCGGCACCAAGGCCCGCCTCCGCCCCGAAGCGGGGCAGACCCCCGCCAACACCCTCTGGCCGACGCCGTCAGCCGCCGGCGGATCGACGACCTGGCACAGCTTCACGATCCACCGCAAACCGGCCCCGCTGGGGGCCCTGCAATCCCTCGCCAACGGAATGGCGATCGACCTTGCCTGGTCGGGCGTGGGGACCGAGCGGTTCGGCCCCGCCCCCCTTGCCGGGGACGATGGTTACCCCTCGATGGCCGGATACAATGGGGGTCAGGCGCTCGCGATGATGTTTGATTCGGCGGGCGCTGTGGCGGAAGTGGTGTTCCTCAATACGGCACTGTCTGGGGCGCGGGCCGAAGCGAGCGTGCCGGTGCGTGGGCCGATCCTGTTGCTTGTCGGCCGCGTCGACCGCTGTGGTCTTCCCTACAACCCGGCACCGACTGAGGCCAACCCCGGTGCCAACTGGCAGTCTGCCGACTCCATGTGGATCGTGATCGATCCGAAGACCGGGTTGGCGCGATCGGTCCCCCCGGCGCTCCACCTCCAGAACCTGCCGGTGACCAATGCCCGCGACTCGCAGAGCTTCGTCCGCTCCGCCCCGTGACCGGGGGAGCCGCCGCGGCATCACGCTGCTGGAGGTGCTGATCTCGATCGGGATCCTCGCCATCGGGCTGACGTGCGTCCTCGGCCTGATCGTCGCCGGCCGGACATCCGCTGCCCGCAGCATCGTCTACGACCAGATCGGCACGGTGACGGAGAACGCCCGGGCCGACGCCCTCACACTCGGCCTGACCCGGCCCGACGCCCTCACCAGCCCGGCCGGTGGCGACTGCCCTGTGCCACCGTTGATCTTCGATCCGATCGGCTCGGCCAGCGGTGATTGGCCAGAGGCATCGGGGCTCCACCCGGCCGTCCTCCGGGCCGGTGGTCCGATCAGTGTCCCCGACACGGCCAGCGCCCAACCCCGCCCCTTTCCCATCGCCGGCTATGCCTTCGAGACCCGCGACGACCTCGCCTCCGCAGCCCCGTCAAACGATGACGCTCTCCCCCGCAACCAGTTCACCGCCGGGGTGCGCTCGTTCTACGGCCGCACTACCTGGCTGGCGCTTCTTTCCCATCCGTTCACGACGCCGCTTGAGCCCTCCCAGCAGGCGACGCTGACGATCGTCGTCTGCCACAAGCGCGAGCCGGGCGTGATGCCGCCGCCAGCCGGCGTTTCACCCCCTGATCTCACGCTCATGGCTGCCGATCGGCTCGAGTGGTCGACCGGCACGCTCGTCGCCGGCCGGGCCGACAGGGAGGTGGTGAAGGTCGGAGCATGGCTGCTCCTGGCCGGCACAACGGCCGACCCGGTCATCCCGCCGAAGGTTCACCGCCTCGTCCAGGCCGACCTCGATCGAGCCGGCGGCGGGGCGACGGTGGCGTTCGACGGCAATCCCCCCTTCGCCGCGACGACGCTGCCGCGACTCGCCTATCTCCTTCCCGACGCGATCTCGGCCACCGAATACACCGTCACCATGCAGGGAGCCGACGAGTTCGCTCGCTGAACCCCGTGCACCTTCTCCCCCACACCCATTCTCGACACCGCCGGGGCGTGCTGCTGCTGGTCGTGCTCAGCATGCTGACGCTGTTCATGCTCCTCGGGATCACGTATGTGGTCACCGCGAGCCGGGCGCGGACAACGGCCCGCGCCTTCGCCAAGCTTTCGGCCGGAGTCGCCGAAGCGCGGCTCCCCACCGAACACCTCCTCGAGGAATCGGCTCTCCTCCTCCTTCGTGGCCGACGCGATCCGCTCCTCTCCGGCCGCGAGCCGGTGAGCTTGAGTACCAGCGGCACGACGCATGCGCTCCAGTTCGAGTCGCTCCTTGTCGACCAATATGGCAACGAGCCTCCCCTCGAAGGCACCGTGTCGGCAGCGGAAGTGGCCGGGCCGTTCTGCACGCTCACCGTGACCCTCGGCTCCGAGTCACAAGCCCCCCCATCACCGCTCCCCTTCGCTCACTTGAGCGGTCGGATCCTCACCCTTCGCCCCAAGCAGGGAGCCGCGACGAGCCACCCGATCCTCCGTGCGGAGCCGTCCGGCACCGATCGCATGCGACTGTGCATCGGCACGCTCGGGCCGCCAATCGAACGCCCCGGTGCGGGGCTCCCCTTCCAGGACCCGCCGGCCGGCACGCCGTTCCTCGTCAATGGTCGGCCCCATGCCGGCGTGGCAACGCTCAACGAAGCCTGGGACGCCTACGACTTCCCCGCCAACGCCTTCCTCGCCCATGTCGAGCCCGATCCGGAGCAGCCGGCACGCTCGAAGGTGATTCGGCCGTCGATGTTCCGGATCGAGGCCACGCCCCCGCTTCACGACGACGATCCGACCAATGACGATCTCGACGGCGACGGCGTCGACGACCGGGCCGACAACGACAACGACGGCGTCCACGACGGTTGGTTCTTCGATCCCGGCTTCCCCACGATCCGCGGGGTCGATGGGCTGCCGATCCGCGTCGACATCTCCTGCCTGATCCTCGACATGGATGGCCGACTCAACGTCAACGCCCACGGGTCGATCCGCGATCTTGTCTCCTTCCCCTCGCCGCTCCCCTTCGGTAGCGGCTACGGCACCGCCGAGATCAACGGCGCGACGGTCTTCCGCTCGCTTGCCGACTCCAGCGCCGATCCGGCCGACGACAAGCCCTGGCTGAATATCCTCCTCGGTGGTCGGACCCCGGACACGCTCTTCTCGGCTTCTGCCCCCAGGCCGGGCGACCGGCTCCAGCCGCTGAAATACGCGGTGGGGCAGGAGATCGAGGGGCGCTACGGCTGGCGGGCCAACGACAACCCCGAGCCGATCTCGACCAGCGACACACTCGCCGATCTCGTCGCGCGCGTGCCGCTGCCGGGCCGCAACGGCGAGGATGATCCGGCCAGCAAGGACAACGAAGCGGGGCTGCTGGCCGTGCCGGCGGGAAACCGCGGCTGGGCCATCGACCTCCAGGGGCGCCTGCAGACCTTCGCCACGGCGACCGGCGGGCCGGTGCCGAGCCTCGCCTACGCCAAGGCCGACACGTCGAGTGAGTTTCAGGACGATCCCTACGAGCTTCAGCTCGACTACGACCGCCGTCGCACCGAGCTGAATGATCCCCGCACCGCCGGCCGGGGACCGAGCCCGATCCCCGACAACCCCTTCTCGCCGGCGGAGCTCGAGCGCATCCTCCGCCCCTACGATGACGACACGATGCTCCTGCCGCAGCGGATGGCGGCCCTGCTCGGCTCGCAGGCGGAGGCGACACGGCTGGTCGTCACCAGCGACAGCTGGGACACGGCGAGCCTCCTCGGCGACGCCGCCCGACGGATCTACGACTTCTTCGCTGCCATCCCCCCCGACCTCCTCCACGAGCACTTTCCGGAAGGGGCGTGGAACGCCGTCACCAACGGCACCCGCCTCCCCAACAATCTCCTCCCGGCGGAGTTCGCGGCGGGCCTGCGGATGGATGTCACCCGGCCGGTGGAGGGGCGCCGCGGACAGCGGCGGCTGTTCTTTAAGGATCTCTACATGGCGGCGGTGGCGCTCTCGACGCTGCCTGGCATGAACCCCCCGCCCGACATCGCGGCCCACTGCGCGCAGTGGGCCGCCAACGTGATCGAGTATCAGGATGCCGACTCGACGATGAGCCGCTACGAATACGACACCGAGCCGCTCGACGGCTGGGATGTCGACGGCGACCCAACCACGAAGGACACCGACGCGGCAACGGTGTGGGGGGCCGAGCGACCAGAGGTGGTGATCACGCAGACGCTCGCCTGGGAGGATCCTGACACGAAGCAGGGAGAGCTGTTCGTCGTTCTCCACCATCCCTGGGATGCCCGCTTCAACGGCGGCCCGGCGGGCTCGGCCGAGCCGGTCGATGCGAATCTCCGCGGGGCAACCCCCGACGCGGTCGACCTCGGCCGCCGCGTGTCGGGGGATCCGATCTGGCGCCTGCGCTGCGGCGGAAAGTTTCCCTTTCCGGAGGGGAAGTCTTCCCTGAAGGCGAATCAATGGATGTTCGTGAAGCCCGACGGACCGTCAGCGAAGGGTTTTCAGGCTGCCCCGGAGGCCGGTGCGAGTGCCATTGTCACCCCGATTGCCGGCTGCCGGGCGACGCTCCCTGCCTCTGATGCGGAGGCGCTCGATCCCCGCAAGACCAGCGTCACCCTCGAACGACTGGCCGATCCGACCCTCCCCCACGACGCCGCCACGAATCCGTACCTCATCATCGATGCCCTGGCGGTGTTCGTAGCCGATCTCTGCCCCGATCCGCCAACTGCGGGGGATGACGAGGGCGAGGGGGGCGGAGGCGACGACGCCCCGGCCGCCGACCCGCTCAAGAAGCGCAACAAGACCCCGACGGCGTGCAAGCGGAGCAACGCCTGGATCCAGCAGGAGGAGGAGCGCCCCTTCCAGAAGAACGAGACGCCGGCCGTCACCGCGGCCTGGGACGGCGCGCCTCCCTGGATGATGTGGCCCAACCGCCCGATCACGAGCCCCGTGGAGCTGATCTTCGTGCCTGGCTTCGGGACGTTCCGCGTCCGCGATGAGACGAGCACCGACGGCAAGGGGATGCTCGCCGACTACTTCACCCCCACCGACGACGGCATCTATCTCCCCGACATCATCCCCGGCGACCGGATGCTCGCGCTGGATGTGTTCACCGTTCCCTCCCGGTTTGCCGGCGTGCGCCACACGATCGACCGAACGGCCGACTATTGGGACGCCGTCAAGGGGCTGCGGGTCGGGTTCTACGGGAGCGCGGGGGCCGAGCACCTCTCTCCGGCGGAGTTCAACCAGATCGCCGCCGGGCGCGAGCCGGGGCGGGTGAACATCAACACGATTCAATCGGATGCCGTCTGGGAGGCGGTCGTGCAAGGATCGGTGCGCCGCGACACCGATCCAGTCCGCTCGAAGCGCCCCCCGTTCGGCCTCGTGAAGGCCCGCACCAGTGGCACCAACGCCGCCAACATCGGCTACGCGGAACTGGCCAGCAGCGGCACCGCGGGCACGCTCCACCCGGCCAAGTCGACGCCCCAACTGCTCAATCTCTCCGGCAACGACGGCATCAAGCCGCTCATCATCCGCAACGACGCCGTCTCGATCCCCGATGCCAATCTCAATCCGATGCACGAATACCACACGGCGCTGCGGCTGGGAAACATTGCCACCAACCGCTCGCACGTGTTCGGGATCTGGATCACGCTGCGGACGATCCCGACGACTGGAACGACGACGGGGGCGGGAACGCCGGCGCCGATCGACCGTGATGCGATCCGCTACCACCGGATGTTTCTCCTCTACGACCGCTCGATCCCGGTCGGATTCGCGCCGGGCCACGATCACAACGTCCGCGACGGCATCCTCCTGCAGCGGGTGATTCGTTGAACCGGCGCGGACTAACGCTCACGGAAATGCTCGTCGCCACCGCGCTGACGATGATCGTGATGGCGGTGGTGGCGCAACTCTTTTCGGTGTTCGGCGCGAGCGTCTCCGGGAGCCGATCGCTCACCGAGCTGTCGGCCCGGCTGCGCACCACCTCCTACCGGCTGCGGCGCGATCTCGAGGGGGCGACCGCGGTGCTCCTTCCCCCCTTGAGCCCGTCGGAGGGGGAGGGGTATTTCGAGATCCTCGAGGGCCCGCGCCGCGACCTCGACGCCGCCGCCGGCTCCGACGAGCTCCGGGCCGACGACGACGACGTGCTCCTGTTCACGACGCGCGATGTCCGCGCCCCGTTCACCGGCCGGTTCCCCGGCGGCACGATCCAAGGCGACACGGCCGAAGTGGCCTGGTTCCTCCGCCCCACCGTGCCGGCCACTGCGCCGCCGACCCACGCCCTCTACCGACGGCAGCTGCTCGTCCTCGGCTACGTCGGGAAAGACCCCTTCCACGCCAATGGCAACCGGGTGGCCTTGAGCTCGTTTGCCGACGGCTATCGATCGTTTTTCGATCAATTCGACCTCTCGGTCGCCCGGCTCGGCGGCGATCTCGTCCCCAATACGCTCTCCGATCTCACCCGGCGCGAACGCCGCTTCCTCCACAACGTCGCCGGCGACCTCACCGGATCGGGCTTTCCCTACCCGTTCCTCGCCGATCACCAGATCGCCTCGACCGAACCAACGCGCGACACCCTCCCGGCCGGTGCCGCGGGGCTGATCTTCGACGGTCCATCGGCCCGGCGGGGGGAAGACATCATGCTCACCAACGTCGTTGCCTTCGATGTCCGCGTGTTCGACCCGGCGGCGCCACTGGGCGAATCCTCCGGCACGGTCGTCGCGCCGGGAGATGGCGTCGCGATCTCTCCGGGCCCGGTCACTGGGGCCTATGTCGATCTCGGCAACGGCATCAACGCCGCGGCGGGCTTTCCCGCTCCCCCCTCCGCCCCGCGCTTCGCCGGGCAGGGCCACCCGTTGAGCAAGCTCGCTGGCTCGGCCTCGACCCGGCGCACCTACGATACCTGGAGCACCCACTACGAATCGAACGGCCTCGACGAGGATGGCGAGGCCGGTGTCGATCAGGGGAGCAACGATCTCGACGACGAAGTCCCCCCTCGGGCCAACGGCGCGGTGCCCCTCTGGCCCGAAGACGGCGTTGTCGACGACGCCGGGGAAAGGGAGACCTCTCCGCCGTATTCGGCGCCCCTCCGCGGCATCGAGATCCGCCTCCGCTGCTACGAGCCGACGAGCCGTCAGGTCCGCCAAGTGACGATCCGCCACACCTTCCTCCCGCACTGACTTGAGCGCAAAAAAAGCCATCCCTGGCCTTTTTTTGCTTGGTGGGCGTCGCATCCGGCGACGCCTCGTCGAATGGCAATATGCCATCCATGGCCTATCGGCTGCCCTTGAATCATCAACGGCTTCTGCGAGGGGTTGGCCGTACCACGGGAGACGGCCTCGACGGCAAGCGAAGCCCGGAGGGCGAAAGCGCAGGCGGCGCGGAGAGAGCGGAGGTCATGGATGGCCGACGCGAACGTCCGGCGACGTGGTACGGTCAATCCCAAGCCCGGAAAGGGCAGGCAGTACTCGAAACCGGCCTCAGTCCCGACGCGAACGTCCGGCGACGTGGTACGGTCAATCCCAAGCCCAGCGCGAGCCAGCACCACGAGCCACCGATCAAGCCGCCCCGCGCGTCACGGAAACCACTGCTGCGGCGTCGTGCTCGCCGTCACCGGATCGCGGGGATCAAACTGGAACATCATGTCCTGATCCTCGTGCTCGATCGCATGGCAGTGGAACACGAACGGTCCCTTGAACGTGCGGAAGCGGATACGGATCCGGAACTCGGAATTGGGGCCGAGCATCGTCGTATCGCAGAGGAAGCTGTCGTGGTAGGGAATCGGCTTCCCGGTCGCCACGTCAGCCACCTGCTGATGCCCCTCGAGATGGAGGTGGATCGGATGCCACCAACCGCCGGCCCCGTTCTTGATCGTCCATTCCTCGGCGGTCCCCAGCTTGGGGATCGCGTTGACGACGGCAGGATCCCAGAACTGGCCGTTAATCGCCCAGGCCCCGTTCTTCCGCTCGAAGAGGAAGGACCGGCGGGCGACAATCTCCTCAGGGGCAATCGGCACAAACGGGCGGAGCGGCGTGGTTGGCGAGATCGTCGCGTCGGCGAAGCGGGGATCCCGATCGCCGACGACGAACTTCAATACCCGGTGCCGAAAGGGGGGCGTGCCGGTAACAGTCGTGCCATTGACGGCGTCGAGGGTTCCCCCGGGACCGCGCGGATCCTGCTGGGGGAGGATGTTCTCGAGATAGATCTCCTCACCGACTCGGTATTTGCTGAAGTCGACGATCAGATCAGCCCGTGTCGCTGGCCCGGCAAGGAAACACTGCGTCTGCTGCGGCCGCGGATAGAGGAACGCGTCCTTCCCGATGCGGAGAAAGGTCGAACTGTCGCTCAAGCGGAATTGCCAGACCCTGGCGTTACTCGCGACCAGGACGCGGAAGCGGTACTTGCGCCGCTCGACCTTGAGGTACGGATAGGCCTGTCCGTTAACACGGGCGACGTTACCGAGATAGCCGTTGTGGGCGTTGCTGGTGTAGCGGAGGGCCCCGCTGGAGTCGAAGATGTCGTCGCGGATAACGAGTGGCAGGTCGTAGGGATTACGGTATTCGGGGCCAACATCGGAAACGCCGCGGATCCCAGGGAGCACTCCGCCGGAGATCAACCCGAGTTCGAGGTCGTCGAGTGTCAGGGCCATCCCACCGCCAAGCCCACGGGCGACGTGGGGGGCGGTAAGATGATGGGCATGGTCGTGATACCAGACCGTGCTCGGGGTATGGGTGACGTCCGCCACCCCACCGAAAAGGGGCACGACGTTGGGGTAATAGCAGTCGCGGGTCTTCGCGGGAAGATTGAGGAAGCTCGCATGGCCGTCGGCGTGAGCGGGCCAGTGACCCCCGTGCATATGGAGGGACATCTCTTCGGGGAGATCGTTGGTCACACGCACGAGCGCCGGTTGACCGACCCGAAAGCGGAACGTCGGCGGGAGGCCGGTTGGGCGCATCGCCCCGTCGGCGTTGCGGCCGGCATAGCCCCAGAAGTCGGTCGCCAGGTTCATCGAGCTGGGAAGAAACCGGGCCCGGCCCGGCCGATGGCTGAGGCCGTAGTACTGCACCGGGAAGCGGTCCCAGTCGGCCGGATGGTTGAACCATTCCGGAGCCACGCCGTGGAAGACATCGCCCACGGGCGACCCATACGCCGCCGGAACGGCTCCCGTCGCCATCGGCGGCAGCCACTGCGGGAAGCTGATCGGATCGACCCAGCGGGGGATCTGCTCGTTGAGAAGGGCCCCCGGGATCTTGCTGACGTCGACGACCAGCGGTGAGTCGGGGAGCTTTTGGAGTGGGAAGCCCGGAGCTGGTACCTGGGCCTTGGCTCCCCCGTCCCCTGTCAGGAGGGCTGCCGCGGCACCAACGCCTGCGGCCGCCCCTGTCACGACATCACGCCGACCGACACGCTTTCGCGCCAGCATCGATTGTCACTCCTGGTGATCTACAAAAGCAATCCAGCCACTTTCACTGCGACCGATCACTTCTCTGAAGCCGCCACCGCGGCGTCTGTGGCCGCGGCTGCGCGGTTCTTGGCCAGGGCGGCATAGACGTCGGCATAACGCTGTGCCTTTGTCCAACCGGCGAGCCGGCGCACCTTTCCGGCGAGTTGCTCAGCGCCGATTCCCACCGGCATCATCCCCCACCGCCCGGTGGCATGATTGCCGATGATCACGGTGGCAGCGTGTTGCGTCGGGTCGGCATCGACTACCGGATCGATGCTGTAGTAGCCAAGCTTGTAGCGGAGGGCCTTCAGTTCCTCCGGCTTGCCGGTGAGAAACACCCACTCTGGCATGTCCGGATCAGTCACCTCCGCCCGGTACTGGGCGGCATAGTCGCTGATTGCCGCAACGTCGTCCTTTTCTGGCTCGACGCTGATCGCGATGAAGCGAACAGACTTTCCGAAATCGGTCGCCAGGTCGTCGCGAACATCGGAGAGCACGATGTTCGTGCCGGGGCAGGTGCCGCGGCAGTTGGTGTAAAAGAAGCTGATAACCACCGCATGATCCTTGACCAGGTCGGTGAAGAATCGCACCTCCCGGCCGGTGTCGTCGGTGAGAATCGTGTCGGGGAGGTTTTCCCCCACCGATTGCCGCATCATCTGCACGGGCGAGATCGTCGCGGAGCCAGACGCCGGGCCGACGGCCGGTTCGACGACCTCATCGACCGGCTCATGGGCCCGCAGGAGCGGACTGGCAGTGAGGAGGCCGATCATGGCAACACCGAGGAGAGACCGCCGCATCTTCACAATCCTTCCAAGACGAGCAGACGAGGACAGAGGGAGCAGACGTTCGACAGGCAGGACCGCCGGCATTGCGGCAAACCATCCCTTGCCGCACGTGCCCCCCTCCCGGCCGCGGGGCTCGGGAGGGAGGCCGCATCGGGCGTGAGCTCACGGGAAGAACTGCTGCGGGGCCGGATTGGGGTCCACCGGCGGCAGCCGCGGATCGAACTGGAACATCATGTCCTGATCCTCATGCTCGACGTTGTGGCAGTGGTAGACGAACGGCCCCTTGAAAGTCCGGAACTTCATCCGAAGCACGATCTCCGAGCCCGGTCCGAGCATGCAGGTGTCGCTCTTGAAGCTGTCGTGATAGGGAATCGGCTTCTTTGTCTGGAGATCTGCCACCTGCTGGTGCGACTCAAGATGAATGTGGATCGGGTGCCACCACCCGCCGCCACCGTTCTTGAGCGTCCATTCCTCGGCCGTGTCAGCCTGCGGAATGGCGTTGACGAGATTCTCGTTCCAGAACTGGCCGTTGATCGCCCAGGCACCGTTCTTTCGCTCGAAGAGGAACGTCCGCCGGGCTGTAACCTCGGCCGCCTCGATCTTGATATGGGGCCGAAGCGACGAATTGAGATTGACCGTTGCATCGGGATACCGCGTATCGCGGGCTCCGACGATGAACTTCAGCACCCGATGCCGGAAAGGCGGCGTGCCGGTCACGGTCGTGCCGTTCTCTTTGTCGAGCGAGCTCGTCGGCCCACGGGGATCCATCTGCGGGAGAATGTTCTCCAGATAGACCTCTGTTCCTGGCTTGTACTTGCTGAAATCAATGACGATATCAGCGCGCATCGCCGGATAGCCGAGGAAGCATTGCGTCTGCTGCGGCTTGGGGAACAGCCAGGCATCCTTGCCGAGCCGCATGAACGACGAGTTATCGCTCAAGCGAAGCCGCCAGACACGAGAGTTGCCGGCCGTGAGGACGCGGAAGCGGTACTTCCGCGCCTCGACCTTCATGAACGGATAGGCCTTGCCGTTGACGCGAACAACGTTGCCGAGGTAGCCGTTGTGGCCGTTGCTGTTGTAGGCAATCTGGCCCGAGGTGTCGAAGATGTCGTCACGGATGACCAGCGGCAGATCGTAAGGATTGCGGAACTCAGGGCCGACATCCGAAACGCCCTTGATCCCCGGCAGCACGCCCGACGTGATCAGCCCGAGCTCAAGATCGTCGAACGACGGATTGATGCCACCGCCGCAGCCACGGGCCACGTGGGCCGCCGTGAGGTGGATGCCGTGGTCGTGATACCACATCGTGCTCACCGCCTCGGACCAGTCGAACGGACCGGTCTGGCCGCCGCTGATCCGCGGTACGATGTTGGGGAAGTAGTAGTCGCGCCCCTGGCCCGGGGTGATGACGAAGTTCGGATGGCCGTCGGAGTGGGCCGGCCAGTGCCCACCGTGCATGTGAAGCGACATCTCCTCCGGGAGTGTGTTCACCATCCGCATGATCACCGGCTGGCCGGCCCGGAAGTGGAGCATCGGGGGGAGACCCGGGGGGAACAACGTCCCGTCGGCCTTCCGGCCGACGTAACCCCAGAAGTTTGTGAGTGGGAGCTTCATCGTGCTTGGCAGGAACTGATACGCCCCCGCCATGTGATGCATCTCGTAATACTGGACCGGAAAACGGTCCCAGTCAGCGGCGTGGTCAAACCACTCCGGCGCCACGCCGTGGAGCACACTGCCGACCGGCGAGGTGTATTGGGCAGGGAGCGTGCCGGTCGACATCGGGGGGAGCCACGACGGGAAGATGATCGGGTCGATCCAACGCGGGATCTGGTCGTTCTTCAGGGCGTTCGGAACCGCAGCCAAATCAACCGTCAGGGGCGAGTCGGGAAGCTTGAGCGTCGGGAGCACGGGGAGGGCGGCGACGGCATGGACAGCCGGGGCGCCGACCACAGCAGCCGCAGTGGCTGCCCCCTTCATGAACGTGCGACGACTGGCATCGCCAGTCCTTCTGGTCGACGGAGCACGGCTGGAACGCGACATGGGGATCCTTTCGAGGGGCGGCATCTCGGACTGCGCCAAAAGATGAGAGCGATTCGGGAACGATATGAAGAGGCCAGCGACGCTGAAGGGCTCCGTGTGCCCAAACGGACGACGAGGTGTTGCATTCGCCTCTTGCACCACACCGTCATCCGTAACACGGAGGTGGCGTCACTTTAGCAGCGAACCGAACGCTGTACATTCTTGATTGGTCGTAAGACTCGGACTTACATCGTCTTAAGGAAACGACTTTCATTCCCTTCATGATTGATAAAGCGAAGCGTCTCACGGAACACCTGCTCGAGCACCGCCATAACCCAGAAACACGATATTTTCAGGCACACAAAGCACTCTTCGAGCGCGACGGTCACGTGCCGGGCATCCATACCGATGAGGGGATCGCCATGCGGTGTAAGGTTTTTCGATCGCCCGACCTGCACTCTCGCCAAGCAACACAGGCTGAGTATTCCGCAAGCTCTGCGGTCGGCAGTTCAGCCAAGCACGCTGTTTTCCGTGTCCATGCGAAGTCACGGCCGGCGAGGTCTTGACGCCCCCCACCTAAGATTTACTATCATCAACTTGGCTGCACTCCGGGAAAGATCTCGCCGATCAGAAAAAAGGCTGTCATGACGGCCGTATCCCGCACCAGTCGCTCGCTTTTTTCGTAGCACCCGTCATCCCTACGCCCTCCCTGAAGGAAAAAGCCATGGCCATCAATCCCCGTGTCCTGTTCCAGCGTTTCCTTGGGGTACCCTCACCGCGCAAGGATCGCCACGCCGTCCGCCGCACGACCGGTCTCCGGGCTGGCGAATCGCTTGAATCGCGGGCGATGCTCTCGGCGACGTACGACGACGGCACCGGCGTGCTCACGCTCCAGGGAACGGAACGGGCGGATGTGATCAGCGTCTCGAAGGGGCGCGATGCGGGGAGCGTCGTCATCCGGGGGGTTGATGGCGTCCAGAAGGACGCCGTTTTCACCCAGGTCTCGGGGGTGGTCATCGAGACGTTTGGCGGCAACGACAAGGTGTCGATCGGCCGCGGCATTCGGGCTCCAAATGGCGCCCTGATGAGCTTCACCATCGACGTCGGCAGCGGCAATGACTCCGTCGACGGCAGCGACGGCAACGATACGATTCGCGGAAGGGATGGCAACGACTCGATCCGCGGCCGCGGCGGCGAC
>Ga0114978_10003150_pt1 | contig 13510 bp, 13 predicted proteins | sample S_140212_EF_Meta_FD_87027 | JGI IMG/M metagenome (GOLD analysis project Ga0114978, IMG submission 87027) | Freshwater microbial communities from Lake Simoncouche, Canada to study carbon cycling - S_140212_EF_MetaG | ecosystem: Environmental > Aquatic > Freshwater > Lake | place: Lake...
ATAGGAACAAGTATCGTCGCCATCGCCATTCTGCTGGGCGGCTGCGCGGAACCGCAATCGAGTTCGTACAATGCCCCCGTCTACCGTCAAGGGGTCGTCGACCGCATCGAAGTCATCAAAAAGGGTGACACCAACAATATCGCGGGAACCATCATCGGCGGCATCGCGGGCGGCCTGATCGGCCACCAGATCGGAGGCGGCAGCGGCCAGACGGCCGCCACCATCATCGGCGGCGTCGGCGGCGCAGTGGCAGGCAACCAGGTCCAGCAGCGGCAGCGGGGTTCCAACGAAACCTTCCGCGTCACGGTGCGCTATGAAAACGGCGCCACCGAAACACTCCGCCAGGACGACATCAGGGACATGCGCACCGGCGACCGCGTGCGTGTTGAAGGCGGGCGTGTGTATCGGATGTAAGGCGTGAAGGACAAAGCGCGCGCGCACATGAACTGTCGAACTGTCCTGAAGTTCTGTCCGCGCGCGCCAGATATACCCCGGCCTAAGCGTTGAATTTATCCCTCTCTGCGACACATAGGCTAGGCCGACAACCTTAACGCCGCCGAAAGCGACTTGAGATTGTCGGCGGCGGCGGCATCCAGCCGGTCAACGGCGCTGATAATTCGCTCCGCAGCGGCGGAGTCGATTATGCCCGCAGTAATCATGTGAAAGCGGGAGGTGATATCTGTGCGGTTGAAAGGCTTGGCGGGAGTGCCTCTGTGATCCCACACCGTAACCGTTGCTTGCCTGCCGTCCTGCATTTCTGCGGTGACGCCTGCGCCATACCGCGCAAACACGTTGACCTCGGCGTCGAGGTAGCCTTCTACTTGTTGCGCCGTCGCCAATACCTCGCGGTTGCTGAGAATCTGCTCGTCGAATGATCGCGGGTCAGCGAGGTTGTTGCCTGTTGGTTGACTGCCAAATTTTATTCACTCCGGATTGAGGCGCGCAGCCTTGACGACTTTGCCCCACCTTTCGTACTCGGCACGCACGTAGCTTGTCATTTCCTCCGGGGAATTGGATTTCGGCTCCAGGCCTTCGGCCATCAGCCTGTCCCTGACCGCAGGAGATGCGAGCACGCGGGCAATCTCCGTATTGAGCCTGACGATGATTTCACGCGGTGTGTTGGCAGGCGCGGCGAATCCATACCAGCCATTGACTTCGAAGTTCGTAAAGCCGGATTCCTGAGCAGTCATGACGTCGGGAAGAGCAGCGAGCCGCTTGGGCCCCGCCACCGCGATCGCGCGCAGCTTCCCCGCCTTCACCATGGGCATGGACGAGGGGGGACTCGCAAACATCAGATCCACGTGTCCTCCCACCACGTCTATCATCGCGGGACCGCCGCCCTTGTACGGGACATGCACGAGCTTCGTGTGGGTGAGCAGCTTGAACAATTCTCCGGTCAGCTGCCCCGATGACGAGCTCGAAGCATAGCTCAGGCGGTCGGGCCGGGTTTTGGCCAGCGCTGCGAGCTCCTTGAGATTGGATGCCGGCACCCGCGGATTGACGACCACCAGCGGCGGTTGCGAGGTCGCGAGCGTGATATGCGCGAAATCCTTCAGTGGATCATAGCCGGTTTCCTTGTAAATCCACGGGTTCATGGCGAGCGTGCCGACGAAGGACAGGAGAATGGTATATCCGTCAGGCGGCGCTTTGGCTGCGGCGGCCGCGCCCACGCTGCCCTGCGCGCCCGGCCGGTTTTCTATCACGACCTGCTGGCCCAGGGCAGCGCTCAACTCGGTCGCCACATGGCGGGCGACCGCGTCTGAGCCGCCACCCGGCGGAAACGGCACAATCAGGCGCAACGGCTTGACCGGGTACGGCTGCGCGGCAACATGCTGCGGCATCGTCGCTGTCGCGCAAGCCACGGCAAAAATAAAAAGAGACGTCCTTGTCATGGGGTTCACTCCTTTGACTTGTTGTTCGAATAACAGGGATTGATCCATGCGGGACCGCACAGGTCAACCCGTCGTTTGGTTAATCCATCGCCTCAAAATAAATTCTGCGCCGCGTGACCGCCATGCATCTTTTTCCAGCGTGGAGCTGAAGACGTCATCAACGTTAACGAGCACGCGATAGTACTAGGCGCCTAACGCGACCAGGTCACGAACGTCGGTTAAAGCTTCCAGGTTCCAGATCGATTCGCTCACTCGCCGCGCCCGGCTGGCGCCGAGCCCGGGCGTGGCGTTGGCGTCGAATTTCGCCTGCATCGCCGCATCTGTCATCGGGTTTTGCACGCTCCCCATTGAATGGTCAATCCTGGCCTCGTAATCGACAGTACCGGCCACAATGCGCGCATACGCCTGGTCCATGCCCAGCGAGTCGTCCAGGGTCAGGTGAATTTTGCGCCGCAGCGCGGCAACCGCGGGATCGCTTACCCGCGCGTCCGTGTATTGAACGACCCCCGCGGCGCCATCGATCAGGGCCACGGCAGCACTGTGATACGCGCTGAACTTGGCCTGCAATCCGTTGACCGGGTTGTCCAGCAGCCGGTACTTCGACAGATAGGGGTGCGCATGCAGTTCGACCCGCGTAATGTTTGCGGGTTCGATATCGCCGGTGGCGCGGATCTTGATCATCGCGTCGATGACCGGATGCAATCCGATTGCGCACGAGTAAGGTTTGTGTCCGTTGGCTTCAATCGCCCAGCGGCGTCCCAGCATGTCGGTCAGCGCCCCGGGCTTGCTCTCCATGCCATATATACGGCAGAACCCCTGTTTGCCGTCGAGGATATCCGTCGCACTATCGAATCCGCGTGCTGCCAGAAGCGCGGACAGCACGCCATTGGAGGCGGCCCTGCCGGCATGAAAGGACTTGCACATCGTGCCGCGGTTCTGCTGCAAGCCCGCGCTTTGTGTGGCAGCTATACCTGTTGCATACGTCAACGCCTGCGTATTCAACCCCAGCAGGACGCCGGCCGCAACCCCCGCGGCTATGGTGCCTAGCGTCCCGGTCGGGTGCCATCCTTTGTCATGGTGACCCGGCGCGGCGTGCGCAACGCGTGCCGCCACTTCGAAGCCGGCAACATAAGCCACGATGAACTGCCGGCCGTCGACTATGTTTGTTTCGGCCAGCGCGAACAGCGCCGGCAGAATCGGCGAGCTCGTGTGCAACACGGTGCCGTCCATATAAGTGTCGTCGTAATCGAGCACGTGCGCCATCTGGCCGTTCACCAGAGGGGCGTCCAGCATGCCGAGTTTGAGATTGCGGCCAAAGACCGTGGCCTGTGGACGCCCGCCAATGTCCTGCAGCAAATCGATGATGCGCTGAACCGTCGGATGAGAACTGCCGGCCTGCGCACATCCCATCCAGTCAAGCACGCCGCGGCGCGCCTCGTGCACGACGGCAGCCGGCAGATCGTCGAACTTCAAACCGGCAAGATACGCGCATAACTCATGCGTAAGTCTTGCGGGCGCCGCGTCGCCGGTCTCCATTGCTATCGTCCCCGCACGACTTCAGTCTTCAGCCCTGACACCGGCAAGCCTGGCGATTTTTCCCCACTTCTCGATCTCGCTGCCGATAAACGCATGGAACTGCTCAGGTGTGCTGCCCACGGGGTCCGAGCCCAGCTGGACCAGCCGCTCCTTGATGTCAGGCCGCTGCAGGACGCGCACCAGCAGGTGGTTCAAGCGGTCGATTACCGGCCGCGGCGTGCGCGCCGGCGCGAGAATGCCCGACCAGATGACGGACTGATAGCCCGGGACACCGGCCTCGGCAACCGTCGGCAGTTCGGGCATGAGCGCCGAACGTTTGGAGTCGCCGATGGCAAGCGCGCGCAGCTTGCCGGCCCTGACCTGAGGCAGCGTCGCCACGGAAGCGCCGAACGTCAGCTGGATCTGACCGCCCAGGAGGTCGTTCAGCATCGGGCCCGAACCCTTGTACGGAATGTGCGTGATGCTGATGCCGACCATGGACTTGAACAACTCCATGGACAACTGCACCGAGTTTGAACTGGTGCCGTAATTGAGCGCAGCGGGCTTGGCCCTGGCGTAATCGATCAATTCCTGCACGGATTTCACGGGCAGCGACGGATGCACCACCAAGATGATCTGCTGCGACGCCGTTTGCGTGACCGCCGCGAAATCCCGCAGCGTATCGTACGACATCTTGCGGCCTATGCCCGGATTGATCGCGTGGCTGCTCGACGTGATTAGCAGCGTATACCCGTCCGCGGCGGCACCGGCGACGATTTCGCTCGCTATGACGCCGTCGGCGCCGGCGCGGTTGTCGGGAATAACCGGCTGGCCCAGTCCTTCGCTCAAGGGCTGCATGATCATGCGCGCGAGCACGTCCGTGCCGCCGCCGGGAGCAAAGCCGATGACGAGCCGCACGGGTTTCGCCGGAAACGGCTGCGCGCCGGCAACCGGCGATAGCAGCGCCGCGCATACCGTGACGGCGGCGGCGATCCTTGCTTGAAGCATGATTGATTTCTTCACGACTCGCATTCCCCCTGAATCCGGCCGATTCCAATCCGGGTGCCGGCGTTTGCTACAGAGCGGCATAACTGATCAGGCATCGACATTACTCGCCGGAAACGTCAGCAACCCAATCACTTCGCGGCCGAAATCGCCGACCTGATCCAGCTTCCAGATGGTCTCGAGTATCCGCTCGCCGCGGCCGGCGCGGTCACTGCCTGTGAACATGCCGCGAAATTTCTTCTCCACTTCTGCATCGCTCATGACATTCATCGCATGCCCCGTCGGATAGCGCACTTCTGCAGACAGCAATTCGTCCCCTGCTGTTTTTATGCTCACGCGACTCGGCACAGATTCCGGATACTGCGCACACAGCGCCGCGTCCTCGTTGACTTTCACCATGCGCATCAGGCCCTGCACGGCCGGGTCCCGCAACCGTTCCTGCGTAAATGACTGTGCCGTGACTTCCCCGTCGAGCAGCGCAATCGCAACACAATACGGCAGGCTGTGGTCGGCAGTTTCGCGGGTGGCGGGCGCCCAGCGGTCGGGGTCGCCGCCCATCATCATGACAGCCGTGTGATACGTGTCGATGCGGATCTCGCGCACGTCCGCTGCCTTCACGCGCTTGCGCAGATCAAGCGCCGCGATCACCGCGGACTGCCCGTGGTAGCAGACAGGCAGGCTTTTGAGGTGGGTCTGCGTCATCATGTGGGGAGCGGAGCCGGTTGGCAGCGGCACATCAAATCGGCCGACAATGCTCCACAGCCCGCCGCGGCCCTCGAACACGTCCGTCGGCCCGGTAAATCCTTCCTTCGCGAGTTGCGCGGCAAATACCGAGTTGCGCGCCGCGTTGGCGCCGGCACATCCTTTCCAGCTCGACAATTCACCCTGGCGTGTGCGGACCAATGCCATGTTCGGCACGAGCGCAAGGGAAACAGCATCGCCCATCTGCTGCGCGGAAAGCTTCATTAGCCTGCCGGCAGCAAGCGCGCCGGCAAGCACGCCATAGACCGGCTGGTCCCAGCCCTTCGAATTGAAATCGACAGCGTTGATAAGACTGCAATACACATCGTAAGCAAGCACAACCGCATTGATCACCGACGGCCCGTCTGCTCCGACCGCTTCGGCGACGGCAAGAACGCCCGCCATCGTGTCGCTCGGATGTCCGCGACACTTGCCCACATAGGTGTCGCTCAGGTCCAGATAGCGCAGCATGATCCCGTTGGCAAATGCCGCTGCTTCAGGCATGGTTCGCACGCCGCTTCCCCATACGCTGGCGCCCCGCGCGCTGACGTACTGGTGCGCGATTTTGCGCGCCGACCGGCTGAGCGGCTCCTCATACGCCCCGATTGCGCATCCGAAGCTATCGATCAGGCGCCGTTTGCACTCGTGCACGACCGGCGCGGGAAGCGAAGCGAATTCGGACTGCATCGCGAAGTCGACGAGTTGTTGGGTAGTGGCATCCATGCGATTGTTGCTCCGGTATAAGAGTTTTGCGGTCTGCGGTTCAGTCCGCGCGCGCGCCCGACTGCTTGACCACTTTGCTCCACTTGGTCGCTTCGGACTGCATGTAAGCGGCGAACTGCTCCGGCGTGTTGCCCGCGCCTTCGGCGCCCTCGGCTGCCAGCCGCTCCCGGCCTTCCGCCGAGCGCAACACCTCGCCGACTTCGCGATTGAGAAACGCGATGACTTCCTTGGGCGTGCCGGCGGGCGCCAGCATGCCGTACCAGCCGTTCACTTCGTAGCCCGGATAACCCTGCTCGGCCACGGTCGGCGTGTCCGGCAACAGCGCGGCGCGTTTCAGCGTCGTCACCGCAATCACGCGCACCTTGCCGCTTTTCACCTGCGGCAGGCCCGAGATAATTGTCGGGAAGAACGCATCGACCTGGCCCGCGATGGTATCGACGAGCGCCGGACTCGCGCCCTTGTACGGAATATGCACCGCTTCGAAGTTCGCCTGCAGCTTCAGGAGTTCCATGCCCAGATGTCCGAGCAGGCCGGAGCCCGACGAAGCGTAGGTCAGGCCGCCCTTGCGCGTTTTCGCGAGCGCAACGAATTCCTTCACCGTTTTCGCCGGCACATTTGGATTGATCACGAACAAATACGGCTGCGCGGTGAGCTGGGTGATGCCCGTGAAATCCTTGATCGGGTCATAGCTCATTTTCGAATACAGGCTGGGGTTGATGACGTGGCTCGCCGTGACGACTATCAGCGTATAGCCGTCCGCTGGCGACCTGGCGACGATTTCAGCCGCGATGTTGCCGCTGGCACCCGGACGGTTGTCGATGACGACCTGCTGATTGACCGCCGCGCCCAGGCGCTGGCCCACCATGCGCGCGATGATGTCGGTGCCGCCACCGGGCGCGAGACCGACCACGATGCGCACCGGTTTCGCCGGAAAATTTTGCGCCATTGCCGCAAGCGGGAAACCCAGCACAAGCGCTGCTGCCGGGATGCCGCAAACCGCAATACTGAATCTTCGACTCATTTTCTTTTCCTTCGTTTTAATCGAACTGCGTGAGTGATCAGTCGGTCTTCATGCCGGCCGCGCGGATGACTTTGGTCCATTTGGGAATTTCGCTTCGGATGTAAGCCGCGAGCTGCGCCGGAGCGCTGCCGATAGGATCGGTGCCGAGATCCAGAAACCGTTTTTTTACGTCTTCCGCCGCGAGTGCCTTCACGAGTTCGCCATGCAGCCTCGCAATGATCGGCTTGGGCGTGGCGACCGCCGTGACGATCGCGTACCAGTTGCTTACTTCGTATCCGGGCAGCCCGGATTCCGCGATGGTCGGCATTTCGGGCATCACCGCGCTGCGCTGCGCGCCGGTGATGGCGATGCCGCGCAACTTGCCTTCCTTGACGAAAGGCAGCGCCGCGGAAATGCCGGCGAAGTACATGGCGACCTGTCCTCCCAGCAGATCGACGAACGCAGGCCCGCCGCCACGATACGGCACGTGCACCAGCGTCACGCCCGCCATGGTGTTGAACAATTCACCGGCCAGATGTGGCGCGGTGCCGACGCCTGAGGACGCGAAGGTAAGCTGGCCGGGTTTCGCCTTGGCGGCATCGATCAACTCTTTCACGTTCTTCACCGGCAGCGACGGATGCAGCGAAAGCAGGCTGGGCGCAGTGCCGACCAGGCTCACCGCCGCGAAATCCGCAACGGGGTCGTAGCCGAGCTTCTTGTGCAAAATAGGGTTGATCGACATCGAAGCGGTGCCGCCGAACAGCAGCGTGTGGCCGTCGGGGTTCGCGCGCGCCGCGAGTTCGGCGCCTATGATGCCGCCCGCGCCGCCACGGTTGTCGACCACGACCTGCTGCCCCATCTGCTCGGTCAGTTTCTGCGCGACGACGCGGCCCAAGACGTCATTGGGCCCGCCGGGCGGGAATGGCACTATCAGGCGGATTGCCCGCGCCGGATAGCCCTGCGCATGCGCAGCACCTCCCGCGCAAACGAGCGCAAGCGCCACTGCCCATATCCATGCCCGCATTGACATTCTCCTCGTGCTTTTCGCGCGGCTGCTTTTTATGTGAAAGGCTGGCCGCAATTTATGATCGTTAACGCAATGGCGTGCCGCTCAGAAAGCAAAACGGCTGAGACCGCCATCGACCGGAGTCGCCGTGCCGGTGATGTCACAGGCGCGCGGCGAGGCGAGGCAGACGGCGAGATCCGCCAGCTCTTCCGGCTCGCCGAAACGCTGCACCGGCAACTCGGCCGTGAATTCGCGCCGCATCTCCTCGGTCGGATGCATGCGCAGCATCTGCTCGCTGGTGATGCGGCCGGGCTTGATGCAGTTGAGTGTGATGCCGTATTTGCCCATTTCGCGCGAAAGCCCCTTGGTCCATGCGTGGATCGCCGCCTTGGCGGGATTGGCCGCGTTGATGTTGTACGGCTCGGACGTGCCCGTGAGACTGATCACGCGACCCCATTTGTGTTCCATCATGCCGGGGAGGATCGCGTGCGTGAGCTCGCGCAGGCGGAAGAAATTGAGCAGCATCGATTCTTCCCAGACTTCGGGCGGCGTATCGAACGGAATCGGGCGGCTGCCGCCTGCGGCATTCATCAGGATATCGACGCGCCCGAGCTTGACGCGCGCTTCGGCCGCTATCCGCGCCGGCGTTTCCTTCTGGTACAGATCGCCTTCGATGACATAGGGTTCATGGCCGGTTGCCGCCTTGATTTCCTGCGCGGCCTGCTTCAACAAATCGCCGCGGCGCGCGGTGATGGCCACCTTGACGCCTTCGCGCGCCAACCCGAGCGCAATCGCGCGCCCGAGGCCTACACTGCTGGCGCCCGTGACGAGCGCGGTCTTTCCGGCAAGCTTCATGTCCATTTCAAAAATCTCCTTGAACTCATGTCAAAAATACAACACCGACAAGCAACCGCCGATAAATTCTTTTTAATACCCCCTTGAGGGGTACGCCGATTGACGCCGATACTATTCCAGACCTTGCCCCGCATTTAGGTCAAATCCCATTAACTTATCTGCGTTCATCCGTGTTCATCGGCGGTTCTCAAATTGTTTTTGAGACGGCTTCTAGTAAATGTCGCCGCGCTCGTATTGCGCGGGCCAGTTGACTTCGGCGCGCAGCACTTTTGCCGCGCGCTGCGGCCAGTACGGATCAATCAGCATCGCGCGCCCCAGACTCACCATGTCAGCCTGCCCGTTGGCGACGATCTGTTCGGCCATGTCGGGGCTGTAAATCATTCCCACCGCGCTGGTCGCGATACCGGCGCGGCTGCGCACGGCCGCCGCGAACGGCACCTGGTAGCCGGGATGGATAACCGGCTTCTGCTTTTGCACCAGTCCGCCGCTCGAGCAATCGATGAGATCGACCTTGCCGGTTGCTTTGAGTGCTTGCGCGAGTTGCACGCTGCTCTCGAGGTCCCAGCCGCCTTCCACCCAGTCGGTGGCGGAGATGCGCACGAACAGCGGCATATCGTCCGGCCACTCGCTGCGCACTGCGGCTATCGCTTCGAGCAGGAAACGCGTGCGATTCTCAAAACTGCCGCCATAGCGGTCGGTGCGCTGGTTGGCCAGCGGCGAGAGAAACTCATGCGCGATATAGCCGTGCGCAGCGTGCACCTCGATGAGCTGGAAGCCCGCCTCGCGCGCGCGGCGCGCCGCAATCGCATACAGTTCTATCGTTTTCGCAATCGTGTCGGCATCCATCGCCGTCGGCACCTGGTAGCCGGTGCCGAAAGCGAGCGCCGACGGCGCGATCAACGGCCACGCGCCCTGCTCCTTCGTCAGCGGCTTGCCGCCTTCCCACGGACGTCCCATAGCACCCTTGCGTCCTGAATGGCTCAACTGGATCGCGGGGACTGCGCCCGCCTCCTTGACGAATTTCGTGATGCGCGCATAGGCATCGCGCTGCTCGTCGTTCCACAGACCAAGGCAATGCGAGGTGATGAGCCCGCGCGGCTCGATCGCAACCGATTCGGTAAACACAATGCCGGCGCCGCCTACCGCGCGCGCGCACAGGTGCTGGAAATGCCAGTCGCCCGCCACGCCGTTCTCAGCGGAGTACTGGCACATCGGCGACATGGTGATGCGGTTGCGCACGCGCACCGAGCGGAATTCAATCGGCCGGAAAATGTGCGGCGTGCGGTCGCGCTGAAAGACCTTGCGCTCGTTCTCGCCGCGCGCCGAATGCGGGTTGGCTGGTTTGGCGTCCATGCTCTTCCCGCGCGCAATGCGTCCGGCTAGCGGCCGAACAGCACGATCAGCACGCCGAACACCGCGACGAGTATCAGCCACGCCCAGGCATGCGCAGCAATGACGGTCGAGCGCCGCTCCTGTTGCGCGAGACGCTTGATGCCGCTGTAGCCGTGCCCGACGACCAGCAAGAGCAAAGCGGCGTTGAGCGCGCGGTTGTGGCTCAGCTCCGGTATCCACACGTGCAATGCAACCAGCGGTCCGAGCAGCAGGCCGGAGGCGCGCTGCATGACCCACATCCATACCGGCGTCACACTAAAAGCGCGACCGAACACGACTCGACTAGATGCCTGCATAGCGCAGCACCTCCCGTAAACCGAACAGCGCGCTGACGCCGACAATGCCCCAGAACGCGGTCTGGTAGCGGATGGTGAAGCCCAGTTCGCCGGCCAGCAGCTTCAGGCCATAGAGCGTATGGAAGGCAATGCAGAAAAACAGGATGGCGTGCACCCAGTTCTGCTCCTGCATCGTCTGCAGCCAGGGCGCGCCGGCATTCAAAGCAGCAAACATCGGCACCTGCCGCACCGCCTGCACGATTACGTGTACCAACACGAACACGATGATGGCGGCACCGCTGAACCGGTGCAGCGTGCGTGCCACGTCGCCGTACTGCAGACCCTCGGCCTGGCGCGTGGTGTTGCGCGGCAGCGTGGCTTTACTCATGTTTTTTGCTCCCGCCGAAAATCATGTCGCGCCGGAAGTCGCGTATCGCCTGCGCGGGGCTCAGGTCCGCCGGGCACAATTGCGTGCACAAATCGCAGCCGAAACATTCCAGCATGCCGGCGTCTATCGCCTGCTCGAGCCGATTACCGGAGTCGGCGGGATGCTCGGCCATGTGGCGCAGCTTCAGCATGAACGCCGGGCCGTCGAACGCGCGTTCCTCGACTGCCGGGCAACCCGACACGCACACCATGCATGCAAGGCACGAACCCTTGTGGCACAGGTCTTCCGCGAGCAAGGGATCTATCGGCTCAGGCCCGCCCGCATATTCGGTTTTACGCTGCGGCGCGTAAGCATGTTGTTCGTAGCGCGCTTCGATTTCGCTGCGGTCCACCACCAGGTCGCGCAGCACCGGGAAAGGCGTCAGCGGCTCGATCTTCATCTCGGGCTTGCAGCGTTCCTGGCACGCCAGCACGGGCACGCCGTTGACCTTGACCGCGCAGGTGCCGCAGCGGCCGACGCGGCACGCGAACTGATAGGCGAGATCGCCGGCCTGTCGCTCGTAAATCGAACGGATGACGTCGAGGACGCGCCAGTTGTCCTGGCCCGCGACTTCGAACGTCTCGTAGTGCGGCTCGGCATCGACACTTGGGTCGTAGCGCCGGATTTCAGCCCGCATTTTAATATCGGTAGGCATTACGCTATCGCTCCTGCAATTTTTTCGCGTGCCGGCACTGCTTTCTCCAGCGTCACGACGGCTTTCTTTTCAACCTGCAACTGGCCGGCATGGCGCCGTACTATCAAGTTGGCAGTCCAATTGGAGTCCAGTGCCGGAAAATCGGTGCGGTAATGCGCGCCGCGCGTCTCGGGGCGCTGCAGCGAACTCGCGGCCATCGCTTCGCCGATGTCGAGCAGGTTCTCGAGCTCGAGGAATTCCATCCACTCGCGGTTGAGCACCCGCGATTTATTCGTGACTTTCACGGTCGGCAGTACGTGCTCGCGCAGACTGCGGAACGCCGCCAGGGTTTCCGTCAGCTTGGCGCCACTGCGCACGAGACCGACGTGGTCCCACATGAGTTTCTGGATGCGTTTCTTGATGTCGGGCGGACGCACGCCGTCGTTGCGCTGCATGCAGGCTTCGAGCGCTGCCGCGCGTGCGCGTGCCTTGTCGAGCTGGGCCGCGCCGCCACCCGCATACTCACGCGCATCTTCGGCTGCCGCGATACCGGCGCGCCGTCCGAACACCTGGATGTCGGGCATGGAACTGCCGCCCAGACGGTTGGCGCCGTGCACGCCGCCGGCCGCTTCACCGCTGACCAGCAGCCCCGGCACGTTGCAGCGGCACCACGGATCGATGCGCACGCCGCCCAGCGTATACAGCGCGCTCGGCGTGACCTGGATCGGCTCCTGCAAGCGCGCGTGGCCTTCGCCGTAATTCTCGAGCAGCCGCTTGATGTAGATGGGCCGCTCTTTGAGGAAAGCATCGAACACCTGCGGATCGGGATGCATCAGCACGCCGCCTTCCGGCGTGCCGCGGCCTTCGAGGATCTCCAGCATGATGGCGCGCGCGAGGATGTCGCGCGTGCTGCCTTCGCGCCGCACCGGATCGTGCTTCAGCACGAAACGCTCGCCCTTGGTGTTGAGCAGATGCGCCGGCTCCGCCTTGGGGTCGAAATGGCGCATGCCGTAATGCGCGGGCTCGATCAGCGTGTAGCCGCGCGCGCTCGGTGGATAGACGAAGGAAATCGGGATGAACTGCATGAACTCGATGTCCACCAGCTCGGCGCCGGCGCGCAGCGCTATCGCGATACCGTCGCCGGTATTGATCGCGGGACCAGAGCTCGTCTCATACAACTGCGACGTGCCGCCGGTCGCGATGACCACCGCGCCGGCGGAAAAATAACGCCACGCGCCTTTCGAAAGATCGAGCGCAAGACCGCCGGTGACGCGTCCGCTGTCGTCCTGCACCACGTCGGCAAGCATATGAAAATCGCAGATACGGATGCCGCGCTTGTGCAACTGGTGCAGCATCACTTCGGTGATGCCTATGCCTTCGTCGATCGAGCCAAGCGTGCGCACGAACGTGCCACCGCCGGTCATCGACATGTAATATTTCTTGATCTCGGTGCGGTCCCACGCGAGACCGTAGCTTTCGAGATCGTAGGCGCGGTCCATCGCCTCGTCGGCGAGTATGCGCGTCAACGGATAGTTGTTGATGCCGACGCCCGAATCCACCGTGTCCCGGAAAAATGCGTCGGTGCTGTCGGCGGGATTGAAGCCCGACACGGCGTTGTAGCGGCCGCCCGACATCCGGGTATGGTTGGCGCGCCGCGGCCCTTTGGCGAGCAGCACGACCTTGGCGCCCGCATCGTGCGCGGCGATCGCCGCCCGCATGCCCGCCGCGCCGCTGCCGGCGATCAGCACGTCGACGTGCTCGGTGAATACTTCGGTTTTGGCTGTCACTCGCGCGCTCCTACTTAAATTCCTGCACTTTGCCCTTGAGGTCGGCGTCGACCCAGTTCTCGCCGTAGATGATCTCGAGCGGCTTCTTACCCTGCTTGATGTCGTCCGCCTGCTGGTGCTCCATGTCCATGCGGGTGCGGGCGATCTTGATGATTTCCTCCGCGGCCTTGAGCGGGATCACCGCGACGCCATCGTCATCGCCGACCACGATGTCGCCCGGACTGATCACGAGGCCACCGACGTGCACCGGCACGTTGA
>Ga0114978_10003151_pt1 | contig 13508 bp, 15 predicted proteins | sample S_140212_EF_Meta_FD_87027 | JGI IMG/M metagenome (GOLD analysis project Ga0114978, IMG submission 87027) | Freshwater microbial communities from Lake Simoncouche, Canada to study carbon cycling - S_140212_EF_MetaG | ecosystem: Environmental > Aquatic > Freshwater > Lake | place: Lake...
AACCATTTTTAACAGCTTGATATGAATGTTCTACGTGTTCCCACGCATTTAGGAACGTTTCATCAAATAAACCTATATCATTAAGTAATTTTTTAGTGTAAACACAAAATGCACCAACACAGTGAAAATTTAATGCTAAATTAACATTATCACCATAGTCAACTACTAATCTTGGTATTGGATTATTGTCCTTTTTATTAGCTGGTCCGTGATAACCAAACATTAAATGCTGTATACCTGTTTTTTCTATGTATTTGATATATTCATTAAATACATTAGGATCTGTAATTGTTATATCATCCTCTATAAGAAATAAATAATCACAATTTTTATCTAAAAGGTACTTAAGAGCTTTGTTTTTAGATTTACCAACACCTATATTCTTTTCATTTTTAATGTAATGGCTTGTATAATTAAAATCTAAATTATTACCATCATTAATAACTACTAACTCATCTACTGTATCTTTTGGAACACTCTCATAACATTTTTTAAAGAAATCTGGTCTATTACATGTAATTATACCTAACCCTATTTTACTCATAATATAATTTATAATTATGTTTTAGAAAATAAATAATATAAATGGCAACAGTTCCTCCACAAGAAGTACCGGTAAATTTATTACCAATTAAACAAGGTATTAGTCTCACTGATTATATTATCATTAATAGTGGTACATTATCACTCGTACCATGGTCGAATGTTGTTATTACTGCTGATCAAACTGATTTTTATACTACTATTGTCAGTATTTCCGCTTCGCAAGTGGAATTAACAACACAAGTAAATAGTATATCTGCTAACATTGATGCTAATCAACCTAATTGGGATAGCACTTATTCTACAGTTAATAACTTAAGTGGTGGTTGGACAAATACCCCCACCACTACATTAAATGTTATAGGATTTACATCAAATAGTAGTGTTGGTTATACTGGTAGTTTAACCCCAATTACCAACCCTATTGTAATAGGGTTTAACGGTGCATATGGTTTAAATACCAAAGTAGATTTAAACAATTCTAGTCAAAATGTAACTGGATTTATTGATAATGCCTGTTTGCAGTTACAACCGGGTACATATAGAATAGATGGCAGTTTAATCAGTACTATAGGTACCGCGTCTAAGAAAGGTTTATATTTCTTTGCATTTTACGGTTCATTACCTACAGTGGGTAATAATAAGAGCTATAGTGCTAGTAATAGTCCCACTGCGGTACTATATAGTACACCTGGATACAATAATACAACAAATACACATACTTTTGAAAGTTATGTGTATGTAAGTACTGCTTGTTATGGGTTATTGTTATATACTAATGATGATAGCGCTTCATCAACAGTCACCGGGGCTGGTAGTAATTCATCTATATCACTTGCATTTGGTAATACCCCCGCATATGGTGGTACATTAGATATTACCTATTTATCAGAAAATAACTTCCTCAATATAACAGGTACAAGTACTATAGTTGCTGTAAGACCTAATATTTAAATTTTAAACTTACGGTAAAGCTCTTTTACTTGTTTATCTTTGTCTGCCTCTTGTTTTATTTGTTCAAGTAGTGCAGACATATCATTATATTCAGATCCCACAACACTTTCATTATTACCGATAAGATCACCTTCAGCATCAAGATACTGTTTAATTATTTGAATACGTTCCTCACGATTACCGAATATTTCAATAATAGCAGGACAATCATATGAAGGTAAAAATGGTGTGCTACCAGGTTTAATGTGGTGAGTGTGAATAATAGCTTTAAATATATTATCTATTTCAGTTATATATTCCTCATCAAATTCACGCATTCCATCATTAACAATTTCAACTGGTGCTACTTTAGTTATAGGTGTAAAGAAAATAATATCTAAACTTTTGATACTTTCTCTAACAAGCGGAATACATTTATTAATGAATTCCTCATCTATGTCACTTGCCTTTTTGTCTACCGACCAGAGAGAATATACAATTGCATCCAACGGTGATCTATCAAATATAACTTTATCTTTTTTATTATATTTTTGAATTTCATCAATCTTACAATTGAGAATATCCCACTGACCATCCTTATTACATTGTTTGCTATGTGGGTAATTTTTTTCTTTAATTATATCTCTGTAATCAGTTTTTTCACGTTGGTAGGAAGGCCATTCCTTTAAAAAATCTTTTATCAAAGTTGACTTACCTTGACAGGAGGTACCCGAAATAGCAATACGCATACTTAAATTTATATTACTACCTCGGGTATTTCAAATGTATATTACTTAGCTTTTACTCTAAATGTTCTACCCAATGTATCTTTCTTTAATACTTCACCTGGTTGTAAGTTTGCTGCTGCTTTTTGAGCTTGTGCTTCATTACCCCTTTGCTGTAAATCAGCAGCACCTCCTCTAGCACTACCAGCTGGTTGAGCTGGTGCTGTAGCTGGTTTAGCTGGTGCTGTAGGTTGTTCAGGCTGTGTAGGTTGTTCAGGTTGTTCAGGTTGTGTATACATACCCTGGTTAGGATCTTCTGGACTACCTGGTTCAATTTGATCTGTATCTATACCTGGTTGACTATTTAAACTTTCTGGTGATTCTGCGTTTGGATTTACTTCACTACCCTGATCTACTTCAGGTGTACCTAAACTCTCTGGTGATTGTGCGTTTGGATTTACTTCACTACCCTGATCCACCGGTGCACCAGTACCACCTAATGCTTGACCAGCTAAACCACCTGCAGCACCAGCTAAACCACCTGTTGCAGCACCTGAAAGACCACCTTTAAGAGCACCTTTAAGTCTTTCACCTTCTTTAGCACCAAAAGCACCTTTTGCTGCTCCAATTGCACCACCAATACCTGCACCCTTAAGACCTGTTAGGAGCATTGGTGTTACAAATCCTATACCACCAGTTGCAGCCCCAATAGCCCCAATAAGACCAATTGCTGCTGCTGCACTAAGTTTTGGATTGTTCTTGATAAATGAACCTATCTTACCGATTAAACTGCTACTACCACCTGCTGCAGTTGGTGCAGCAGAACCAACAGATCCACTACTAACAGTTGGTGCGGTTTGTGGACCACTAGGTGTAACATTAATATCACCTGGACCTGTTGCGGGTATAATACCACCTGCAGGGACTAATGAACCACCTTGAGCTGCAGGTGCTGCAGGTGCTGGTGGTGTTGGTGCTGAACCTTTAGCCGCTGTAGGAGCTGCGCTTTTAGCTTTACCACGTGTTGAATAATTTTGTTGAATGTAAGTGTTTAAAGACTGTGCTTGTTGCTTTATTGCAGGGTCTTGAATTTCACTAGCAATTTGATTTAAAGTCTTTTGAAATTGTTTAAATTTATTTTGCGCAGCATCTTCACTAATAACACCTGAATTATCCATTGTTAGCACGGACAAAATCTGATAAGCGTGCATTAATTGATAATCTCTCGATTCAGCAACTGGCGCACCTTGAGCAGCTACCTCGTTAGATACTTTAGGATCACCTTCTTTTTGTATAAATTGTTGTAATGCCTGTTCACCACCTTGAGCAGCCTTTGCCAATTGCTCTTGTTTATCTTTAGGTAACTTGCTTAAAATCATGTTTATAAGCGGTTGTATAAGTTTACCTTGAACTGCTTGTGCACCTGCTTGAACACCTTGCTTTATCTTTTGACCAATAGCACCGAAAATTTCATTACATAATTCAGGATTTTTCTGCATTAAGTAAATAGCTGTATCTACGTCCCTCTTATAGCTTTCCCTTAAAATTACATTTGTCTTATAACCATTATACATCTGATCATAATCAGTTAAGTATTTGTTAAATGGTGTATTAGAATAATAACCAGACTTAAGTGATTCCTTAACAGTGTACTGTTTATTTGATTCATTAAGCTGTTTTTGTTTCTTTTGATAAATACCACTGTATAAATCAGCAATTTTATGATTATTAGACCCTATTGGCATAATATTATTTATATAAATGTTGTAATTTTAATCATAAAACCATTTACCTAATGCTTTTGCTACTTCTATCTTAGTGTAATGTCTATCTGGGTAAAATTTATTAATTGTGTATGTGGGGTGAAAAGACATGGGTGATAATTGTTTTATCTCATCAATTTTATAACTTTGTTTTTCATTGTTTATGAGATTTATACAATTATCTATTATACCATAGTTTATACTGTTATTATCTATAAAATCTGTGTAGTGGTATTCATCTAAATTACCTGATGGTAATGTGTTTGTAGTTCTATTGAAAAAATAATCAAATAATTTATCTACATTTTCTGTTTTCTTTACCCCTATAGTACCACAATTTACTATATTTCTTAAATTACCATGGTTGAACCTATCTGCTTGTAAATAAAACTTTAGTGTTATATCATATTTATCTAACATTTTTTCAATTATACTAAAAAAATCAATAAAAGTAATTACATCACTATCTAAATAGAATATTTTATCATAAATTTTAATGTATTCTTGTATTATTTCCTGTTTAATATACTGTAAAATACAATAATAAACATATTTCTTATTGGTGTAAATTGTATAATCATATTTTTTAGATATAAAAAGTCTTACATCACATGTAGGTTCAATTGTTTTAATTTTATCTACTGTGTTTTGATCTATACCAAATATAATTAAATCGTTATGTCTATTAAATTCTTTTAAGTTTCTATAACAATTAATTAGATGCGGAATATAGTTATAATCACCAAATGTTAATATTTTCATCTATCATCCATAGTTTCTTTAAGATGTTTTTCAGTCCACATGGCACCTAATATATTCCACACTGCTGCTGCTGCATGGTCTTCATCATTGTCACCATTCCACCATTTAAACATATGTCTTTGTGCAGAATCATAATAAACAGATAAAGGCATACCTTTTTTCCAGTTATTAGCCCCATATTTTTCAGCACCATCTAAATATCGTTTAAGTACCCTATTAAGTTCATCGTGAGGTAATAAACTCATTTTTAATTTATTATCCCCAGTATCTCTTTGTGCTCCAGTAATAAACTCTCTATTCATATAACCATTTATTGAATTTTTTAGCAAGTTCTATTTTAGTATATAATTTGCTTATATCAATAGTTTTCCAAAATACTGAATCAGCTACTATTTCTTTAGTTATATCGTGACTTTTTTTAGAGTAAGTAGGATGGAAAGATTTAGGGTTTAATGCTTTTATTTCTTCATATGAGTAAATACAATCGTGACCATTTACTAGATTTAATTTATCACTAATTAAACAATGATTAGTTTTATAGTTATTATAGAAATAAGTAAGTATATATTCCTCTATGTTAAGAGTTGGTGATGGAAATTGTTTAGATTTTTCATTAAAAACCTCAAACAATAAATCACTATCTGATGATTTATTAATACCTAAAGTACCACTATTTACTATACTGGTAATTTCATCGGTGTTAAATCGATTAAGCTGTCTATATAATTTATAAACTATATTATGATGATTTAACATTTGTTCTACATCACTAATAAAATCATCAAATATTATTACATCGCAATCATAATAAAAAACCTTTTTATACTCATCTACACAGTCTTGTAGCAACTTTATTTTTTTAAATTGAAGTAAACCATTACTTACAAATTCATTATTTGCATTAACGGTGTCATAATGTGATGGGTAATATTGTGCATCACATAATGGTTCTATTTGTTTAATTTTATCTATCATTTCACGTTCATGACAGTAAATAGTAAAATTATGATGTTTATTTATCGATTTTAAGTTCCTATATCCGCTAATAACATATGGTATATAGTTTGTATCACCAAAACTAATTATTTTCATATAAGTACATCACTCCCGTAAGTTTTTATTAACCAATCATCTGGAGATATATATTTCTTTGCCTCATGGAAATTATCTAATATTGCTTTTTCTTTAGATTTATAATAACTAGGAGTAATTTCCTTTAATATTTGGCATAGTTCTTCTTTCGTATCAAATGTAATTATACCGTCTAAGTTAAAGTATTTACCAATGTTATTTGTACCCCAGTATATAGGAATAGTACCGGTAAGAAAACTATCAATAATTTTATCACTAAAGAAGTCATCTACTTTTTGATTTTCTATTTGTATTGAAAAATAATAATCCTTAAGGGTGTCAAGTTTAGGCAAATAATTTGCGTAACTAAAAGGTCCTATTATATCTACATGTTTAAAATACTTATTAACTTTAAGTTCTTCAAATACTTCAAATCTAAATTTATGACCTGTCCACCATTTTTTATTGGAATAATTAGCACTAACTAATTTACTTTTTGGATATATTACAAATTGTTCTTCACTGTCAAGTAATGTAGTACCCCATGGGTACCATTTAGCTTTACTTACTGAATTAACTAAATCTAAATTATGTGACAATACTAAATCAAATCTTTTAGAGTAATCAGGTATACCTTTATGAAAATTATATGTTTCACCACAACCATCAGGTGGTTCCATAATCATATTGATATTACGTTTATTAGGAAATTGTTTAGTAAAATCGTACAATTTAGGATTATTATCGTGTTCCCATCTACTCCAAATAGTAGTTTCATTAGAGAAATAAAATAAAGCAGCCCTATCAGACCAAATTACTGTTTGTATATCATCAGGAATTACATTGAAATGTAATTGACAATTATAGGTATCATAACTCAATTTTACCCACTCAACGTTTTTAGACTTAATACGTGGTGAAAAACTATACGGGCTATTTATTGATCTACCATTTTCGCTTTTTGTCATTTCTAAAGCAGAAAATGTACGATCAGTATCTATAAAGAATACTTTCATTAAATATTATGTATTCTATTAGATGAAAATATCTATTAACAATGGTAATTTATGTACCGATGTGCTGCTTTAGCTGTGTTATTACCTTTATTCTTTTGTCTAGATTTAACACCTCTAGCTTTCGAACAACTTAATTTACCACCCCCAGCTGCCCTCTTCAATATACCAGGTCTTACTGGATCGTGTATTGTCTTCTCTACATATTTGTTGAGAAGTTTATAGTAATCAGGTTTTTCACTTAAATGCTGTTTAGCAATAATTTCAGCAGTTTTTCTATCTTTAGTATGCTCCATTTCGATCTTTATACCCTTTTCTAACTCTTTAGGATCGAAATGTTTCATAGATGGGTGTTTTAAATTAGCTTCTACTTGTTCTTTTTTTAATTGTATTTCTGTTTTCTCTATACTCTTACCATTATACTTACCTTTGTGTAATGGGTCTTTTTCTATTTTGTAAACAACTGTTTTACCTGATATACCACCTTTACCTTTATGTGTTATTGTTTTAACTACCTTACCCTCAGTGCCACAATGCTGACAATCAGGATTAATATTCTTAACACTATCACCCCGTTGAAGTAAATTAGCAACTAAATTCGTCTTCTTTTCAGATATTAAATTTCTAAATACACCTTCAAAGGTCATGTAAATATTTATGCAAACCCATATGGTAAAGTAAAATCTTGTGTATCAGATAATTTTAAATCCTTAAAGATTTCAGTTAAATATCTATTACCTTCTAATCTATATTTACCGGGATATACTACAACCGGTGTAATATTATGCTGTTTAAAACCGTCTTGTTCTATATAAACTAGCTTATTTTCTGCTAAATTAACACTTTCAGTATCTATTGGTAAACTAAAATCATCAAAAGAACATACTTCATCTACAAAATTTAACTTTTCCCAGTGTCTTGTGTCCTGATAAACATATAAAATATGAAATTTATCATTTTTATACTGATTTTTAAATATTTTAGATAATTCTATAAGATGATGTAAATCATAATTTACAGAATGCATATCTTTCTGCAAATAATAATTATTTTCATACCAATACCAGGTGTATTTACTTCTTATAAATAACAGTTTTCTATCATTATCTTTAAGAAGTTTAACTAACCGTTGAGCTCTACGGTTGTATGTTTCAAGAGTTTTTTCTACATCTACTTTACCTTCAGGTCCTCCTTCAAATTCCGGTGGGTAATGTATTTGATGCACCCAGGTAACACCAGGACCGTTAGGGTATATATCTTTTAGCTCATTTTTAAATAATGGTACTAAACCATCTATATCAGTTATTTGCCAATCAAAAGGAAAGGATGACTTACGCATGTAATGTAATCCTTGCCCTACACAACAACGGTGACCAATACTCACCATGTAATCATATTGAGTATCTAAAAAACTATTATTTTTTAGCCAATATTTCATCAAACTTTTAATGCTTTATCCCAAATAAGCAATTGCAGTCTTGGGCTAAAATTAAACCCATATTGTTTACACCATTCAGCAACTTGAGCAGATCGTTCAAACAGTTCCTGACGTGAACCACAACAAGGCATTAACCAAACATTATTTTTAGTTATATCAAACATATCTACATATTTTTCAATAATCTCTTTTAAATCATTTTCATTTTGAACAACAAATTTAAAATCTGAACCTTGTATAACATGCACTTTAAGTGTTTCAGGTATATACCGTTTATTTTCAGGATCACCATTAGAAGCTAATTTAGGTGATGTAGTGAAAGATATACCTGGTGAATTAAGAAGTTCTTTACAAGGTGTAATAGTTGCATTAGTTTCAAAATCAATGTTACTATTCCAAGTAATAACTTCCTTGTCTTTCAAATATTTAAAAAACTTAACAAGTTGGTTTTGTTGAATTAATGGTTCACCACCTGTAACCTTTAATATTGCATTCCCGGTGGCAATCTTAATACCGTAACCAGTCTTTTCAAAAAACTCAGTATAGAGTTCTTTAAAGGTGTATTTATTTTTTACCGACCATGAACTATAAGAATCACAACCGAAAGGTGAATCTGGTGACTTAAAACCAATACAAGTGAGATTGCACATTGCAAGTCTCATAAATACTGATGGTATACCTACATACCTACCTTCACCTTCAAGGGTGTAAAAAACTTTATCATCAGAAATAAACAAAGTATCGACATTTTCGTCGTAAGTAATTTCACTCATGCATATATATTAAAATGAAAACTTGGAGTTTTCAAGTTAAAAATTAAATATATGTGGATGTCAAACACATTAACAAAAAACAAGGGTAAAAAACAAAAACAAAAAATTATTGACACAAATCTTGAATTAAATTTTAGGATTAATCAACAATATAAATTAAGTGAGCCGCATAAAGAGTTTGTTTTAAGTAGTTTGCATGAAAATTCAAAAATAATGATGGTTGATGGACCTGCAGGTTCAAGTAAAACATATTTGTCTGCATACGTTTCTTTGATGCTTCTTAAACAAAAACAAATAAATGAAATAGTTTATATAAGAAGTGTTGTTGAAAGTGCTAATAAAAAATTAGGATTTTTACCAGGTGATGAAGAAAGTAAGTTCAAGCCATGGAGTTTACCAATGGTGGAAAAATGTGATGAACTTATAGGAATGGCTGAAACGAATAATTTAATTAATAGTGAAATTATTAAGTTTACACCTGTTAATTTCTTAAGAGGTACAACATTTAAAGATGTTGTAGTTATTGTAGATGAAGCACAAAATCTAGAACTTAACGAACTAATTACTATTCTCACTAGATTCGGTAATAATAGTAAGTTATTTTTAATTGGTGATACAATGCAAAGTGATATTAATGGTAGATCAGGGTTTAAACGAATTTATGATGTCTTTAATACCACTGAAAGTAATAATGAGGGTATTTTATCCTTTAAATTTACAAATAATGAAATTACAAGAAGTCAATTGTTAAAGTATATTATAAGTGTTATAGAAAATATTAAGAAGTAGGTTTATTCTTTTGCAATTCTAATAATTCTTTAATAGCATCTTCTACAGATAAAGCACCAAACCCTGAAGGATTATCTTTTTTACCTTCAGGGTTTCCTATTTTGTTTAATTGAGTAAAAACATCACCAACTAACTTGTTAATTGATGGGTCTTTTTCAATTTGAACACCTTTATACATTACTTACGTGGATTACCCCAGCTAAGATTATCCAATGCGGCTTTAAAACTGAGATTGTTCTGCTTGTCAACTACGTTACCTACCGGTGCAGGAATTGGTTCATATCTACGTGTCTTAGGAGCTTCTTCAACAGGCTTTTCTACGGGTATATCAATTTGATTGGTTGTAGTTTCATTAATATTGTTCAACGGATGTGCACTATTTTTAATATCACTCATTGAAGATTCATTAATAATAGTTAATGCAGGTACACCATTCTTAACAAAAGCAGAATTCTTATCATGTTCCCATACTTCAACACTCTCTAACCAACAGCGACTATTTGTACTATTTTTAATATACTTATCAGCAGTATTAAAACAATACTCAGCAAACTTTTCAATACCGACACCGCTCTCCATAACTCTTAAATCAATGACACCGCGTTCATTGAGTGTCTTAAACAATTCAATCTGAGGATCTTTACTCCAAACAATAGTCGTATGATCAAATTGCTGCTCAAAAATATTCTTCAAATCTTTAAGACCACCAAAATCAACAACCCAATTGTTTTGGTCTAAATTAGAGCAAGCAAAAACAAACTTTGCAGTGAGTCTATAACCATGCAAAAACTTACAATGAGAATTTGCATAAGGCTGTCTGAAAGCACATGAACCTAATTCAAAAATTTTTGTACTAAAATAATGCATACAATTATATTACCATGTTACATAATATAATCAACTGATATATTTACCACTACTTTCATAGAATTTTCTAGCCCAGTAATTTAATTGATTGATAGAAGCATTTTGTAAAATAGTTCTAATAGCATTATTGTTACCTTTCATATCATACTTGTCATTATACCAATCCATAAAATTAGTGTCACCTGTAAACATCCGTGCATTTAAATTAGGATTTGCAATCCATTTTGGTGAATCTCTTTGAAGATAACCTGGTTCAAATGATTTAAGATATCTTGTGGCTGCATCTAATCTACTTTTACCTTTTGATATTTTTTCTGCTGCTTTAAATGGTGCTTTTGCTACACCTTTTATTGCACCACCTATACCTTTTGCTACTTTCTTTAAACTACCTTTTATATTCATACCAGTGTGTACACTTGTTGGTATTCCTAATGGTGCGGTTGAAGAACTTAAACTCGGTGGTACTGGTCCTGGTACAGTAGCACCTCTTGTTGGTATTGGTCCTGAAGTGCCAGATGTTCCAGATGTTCCGGAAGGTGGTGGTGTAGGTGGTGATATCGGTGTTAATTTAGTGGGTAAAATATTAGCTGCTCTTAATTGTGAAAATGCAACCCCATGATCAGGTGCATCAACAACACCTCTTACATCTTTACCCTTTGAATCCATTCCTTCATAATTAAATTTTGCTTCATTAGTAATAACACGTTTGAGCAATTCAATAATGTCATCACTCTCCATACCGATACCACGTAATAGTGATTCAATATCTACAAAGCAATTAGTTTTCATTATATGTGGTAATACCTCTTGACCAGGTTTACCTTTCAAAATTTCAACAATTTTAGCTTTAATAGGACCTAATCTATCATCTTCTGGTACGGGTATAACACCTTGCATGTTATGCATACCCATTTGATCACCAATTGGTATATATAATACAGCATCACAACTATGTGATTCTTTTAAAATATACCCTTCATATGTTTCAGCTATATCAAAACCGGTTTTTAAAGTAGGGTCCACTTTAAATCTAATACGTTTTACACCTTTTCTATCAAAATACTCTTGAAATATATTTAAAACATTGGACATAATTGTTTTAATTATATTTATTCAAGAATATCGCGAAATATCTTATAAAACGATTTAAACTCGGGGTTATGTTTCCATAGTTCTTCCATGTATTCTGTCTCTCCAGGAACATCGCCATACCATGTATCAAAGTATAAACTATGTTTTTTAAGTATATAATTAATAATACCTAAATACATCTCTTCAGTTTTAGGAAATAACTGTTCATCTATAGTATTATCTACCATTTTATTGTATATACTGTAAATTTCATCAAAATGTTCTTTATAACCACCCCATAATGTACCTACTACCCATTTAGCACATGTAATATCGCTAACATTACAAAGTTCTTTAGCTTGTTTATTAAGTATATTCAACCAAGGTGTGTTATAACCATCAAAAGGTGCATTAAGGGTTACAAAGAACCATCTATGTTTTTCAACATATTCATCGAGCTTAGTTCCTAATTCAGGTTTAAACAAGCTTTCAGGATTATTTGGATATAAAGAAAATTCATACTTCTTTAAAATATTACCTTCACCTAATTCTCTACCACCATATTTTATTGGAACTTTACTATTTTCTGTTATTCCTGCATCAATCCATACTACTTTTTTACAACCCCATTTATTGGTATATGCTTGTTCAAGAAAGTAAAGTTTTGTATGACATAGAACTTCACATCTATGATAATACCTATATGCTGGATTAACATGAGTTTCTTTTGCTGCTAAAATCTTAGCATAATGTCTATAGGTAGTTAAATCGTGTGTTCTTATTTCATAATTATCATAGTTAGATTCTTGTAAAAACTTAGATAATATTTCAACATCTTTTTCTGATGTATATAAAATTACCGGTAATTTTATCGCAAAAATGCTTTGTAATGATGGAAAATATGTATTAATTGGATACCCTCTACCACCAATTAACTCGGTATATTTTACATTATAAAGACAAGTTACCAAAACTGTATTTGCCATATAAATTATTTAAAGGAAAACCTTGAGTTTTAAAGGAAATCTTTTAATATACATATATGCCTGATTCAAGTAATTATGAATGGTTTGGAGATGTTGATGAACTTAGTGGTGATAAAGATAAAATAGCTAAACAAATACTCGGTGATGCATATGCATCTAGCTATATCTCACCAATTCGTACATATGATAATAATTTAAAGGTTGATGATACATATATTGATTCATTACCTGATTTACAAAATGGTCCAAGTAGCTTAATTCAAGGTGCAGCAGTAGCTATTCAACAAGTTGGTATTCATAATTTCCGTTTACCTCTTACATATAAGTGTAGAAATGGTGAAGTTATTACTCTTGAAACAAGCGTCACCGGAACTGTAAGCTTAGAAGCTCATAAGAAAGGTATTAATATGAGTCGTATAATGCGTAGCTTCTACGATCATAAGGATAAAACATTTTCAATTGGTATTATTGAAGATGTTCTCAATCATTATAAAGGTAAGCTTAATTCATTTGATGCACGTATCATGATGAAGATTAGTTACCCTATTCTACAAAATAGTCTTCGTAGTGAAAATATTGGTTATCAATATTATGATGTTACCCTTGAAGGTGATATTGACCAAAATGGTGTTCTTAACAAATACGTTCATTTTGATTTCGTATATAGTTCAGCATGCCCTTGTTCATATGAGTTATCACAACATGCTGAAAAGTATCGTAACCGTGCAGTGGTACCTCATAGTCAACGTAGCGTTGCACGTATTAGTATTAAGT
>Ga0114978_10003153_pt1 | contig 13504 bp, 13 predicted proteins | sample S_140212_EF_Meta_FD_87027 | JGI IMG/M metagenome (GOLD analysis project Ga0114978, IMG submission 87027) | Freshwater microbial communities from Lake Simoncouche, Canada to study carbon cycling - S_140212_EF_MetaG | ecosystem: Environmental > Aquatic > Freshwater > Lake | place: Lake...
AATTTACTTAAACTTGCTACGGCCATATTATTCTCCTGTTACTCTTATTTATCTATTATGTTGACTGTGTATTCAACGCCTTAATTGAACCAGGGTTGTAAATTGCGATTGGTATGTAGATAAACTCTACATCGCGACTTGGTTCAATTGCAATATCCACATACAACTGATTGTTGCTAATTGTAGCAGGTGTATTATTGCTTGTGTCACAAATTACCAAGAAGTCATATAAACCACGTTTGGCTTGGATATCATGCAAACTCAATTGAATCTGTCTAGAGATAGATTTTCTTGTGCCGATGTCGTTTGGTTCAAACAAGTAACCGTTAGCAATGCTATTTAATACTGTACGTAAGTAGTTTTCTAAGCGTACTACGTTAATGCGATTACGTGCTGTAGATGTACCACTGCGTGTCAATTGACCCCAGACTACTAAACCAATATTTGGCAATTGACAAATTGGATTAATATTCAATGTGTACAATGCGTCTCGTAGACCTTGACTTATTGAATTGTGTACAAACTGTCCATTTGATGAATTAATATAACCAATGTCGCTTAGGTTAGATACCAGCCCACGATGTGTACCAGCTGGAGCAAACCATGGATAAGCAATTTGGTCATTGTACAAGAATGTACGCAATGCCGCATGACTTGCAGGGACAACAACTTCGTTACCTGCCAAGTCGTTTGTGCGACCTGCTGGGTAGTATAGTCCTAGGTAAGGTGCCGCGCTGGCGTTGGATGGCAATCCATTACCATCTGTGTTATTAGCCCAGTTAGTAATATCAATGGTGTTTGGAGCCAATGTCAGTGGAGTATCGCCAATGATAAATGCTGTGTCTCCGCGATTGTCGTTTAGTGTGATCATGTTAGAAATCAACTCTGGATAACCAGGAGCAACAATTAAGTTAAAATTGTACATCGAACTTAGAACATCTAAGTTACTGTCAACCGCGGCTTTCATTGCTTCAATTACGATTGCACGTTGAGCTTTGCTGCCTGCTTTCATTACACCGTTGTTATCTAATCCGCTTTCAGTTATCCACGCATCTGCCACAGTTGGCAATGATGTTGGGTACCCAAGACTGTTTGCACCTACATCAGGATAACTAATTTCGTTAAAGTAGTTAGGTACAAACTTCTTGACGTTGTATCCCGAACGACGTGTGTTAAACACCAGTGCGCCACGTGGATATAAACGATAGTCCGGGGCGTCTAGGTCAATGTAGTTGCTATGCAACAAGTCAGTGGTAGTGTTATTACCAATTACAGGAAAATCTCCGCTGATAACGTCAGATTCACCGTCGGTGTCCCAACGTACATCAGCAAAAACAATACCATCGCTGGTTACATGATCTGTTGTGTCGATTGCTATAAAGTCTGTACCATTATAACGATACAATGAAGGGTAGTTAACTAGATCACTGCTGTCTAACCACAAGTCACCTGCAGCCAAACTACTTGTGCCGTTTGTCTGTGCCACTGGTCTAGTTGCACTAACAATTACACCGCTCGAGTCAGTTAGTCCTAGGTTATAACCACGTACATCATATCCTACGTTTTTATAACCTTTCCATCCGGCTCCATCGTTGATCATAATGTCAATATCAGCTGGGTTGCTGTAATACCAGTATGTACCAGCGTCTGGTGCTGTGTATGGTGCATTTTCTGAAACATGTAAAAGTGATGTTACAGAATCCCAGTTTTGAATAGTAAGGCCGCCTGTAATTGACATAGTATAGCCAGATCCTGCAATACTACCACCAACTTGGGTACCAAACCCAGCGGCAGCAAGTGCATCACCTGAGCCAACATCAACTAGACCAATGTATCCACCAGATAAATGTGTAATAGTAATTGTGTTAGTTGTTACGTTATAGCTAGCAGTAACATAAGGAATTTCTGCGGCTAAAAAGGCTGCTACCCAACCATCTGCTGTTGTGGTGTTTAATGTAACAGTTGCAGAATAGTTAATTGGTGCCCCAAATGCATTCAATGTTGCGCCGGGATAACTAGAAGTAACAGTAAATGCATCTCCGATGACAAATGCCTGGGTTAAGCTACCAGATGCACCAGTTGTCCCGCCAGTTGCAGTTGCCACTGTTGAAACTTTTTTACGGCTGATACGCAGAGAATTATAAGAATAATCACCAACACCATATGAAGCAACAATTTGACCATTGTCAACATTAATGCCACCGCCGATTGGATCTAATAGATATGTAGCACTTTGAGTAGTGCTATACATAGGAACTGCTTTTGAAGAAAATGTACCTAAAGTAGAACTATATTCTTTAATTACAGGATTCCAACCACCGCCTGTTGACGTTGTTTTCCACCAGATACTGCCACTTGGACGTGGAAGTACATCGCCTGTGTACCAACCACCGGATGGTGCTTGAGCATAACTACCGTAGAATAAAATTGGGCAACCATATATTACAGTAGCAGATGATGCAGGTACACCGGCCAATGCCAATGGAGTAGCTGTGCCATCTGTTAGTACAAGTTTTCCGTCAACTACGCTACCGTTACCTGTGGCTGCGCTGGTTGCAAATAGTGTTAGATATGTATATGAACCTACTGTTTTAGTTCCTGCAAACACGCCTGTAATTGCGGCGCTGTTAATTGCAGTAGCTAGACCTGCGGCAGTGGTAATTCCAGTAACTGTTACAGTTGAAGTATTAATTGTTAATGTGTAAGTAGTACCAGACACGTAGGTTGGTTGGCTTGTGCCAACAACAGCCGGAACAGCTTTTTGCCATTCTGGACTACCAACTTGCACCCAAGTATTAGCTAGATTTGATCCGCGAACAGTTTCGTTTGCACTACATTTGTACCATAAACGTAATACTCCAGGAACAGTACCAGTTGCACTAGTGGCCACAATAGCATAGTCGCCTGTATTACCATACGAGCTCTTCGGTGTTGGCAATGTATAATCACCGGCCGGTGGCGTATCATTGAACACATAATTTTTATTTGTAATGATGTCAGGTGTCATGCCACTAAAGCCTCTTGCGGCACGATCTAATTCATAAAGACCAAACTCTGTGTTGACTGTGTCTAACCATAAATCTAAATTGGCAGGATCGCCAATTGGACGCACACTGGTACCTACCAAGTGAGTTAGGTCAACGTCGGCACGAATAGCAAAACATTGATTGCCTAGGCCAAGCGCACTATAAGCAGTTAATAAACCATATTCGTTAAGTTCGCTACCATTAACAGGTGTACCACCCGAGCTAACTTGGAAAGTTGGTGTACCCATTTGAGTAACCAAATCTCGCTGGCTTGTAAATGCCAGTAACTTACCAGCATTTTCTTTGATTGTACCTACTGCGGTAGAACCGTTGTATGTCTTATTTTCTTGTGTAGCTAAAATAACTAGAGGTATTGAACCTACGTTACTGTTAACATACTGACTTTGATCGTTTACGGTGATCGATATGCCTGGGGAAACTAGTGCCATGGTTAAATTCCTTTATAATACATGTTAAAGTTATTTATTATAAAGTGAATATTTTTGGTTGGTTACAGGTGCCTTTGGGAAGGTTTATAGGTAAATACTCAATGTTAAAACGTGATCTATGCCCTATATGCAATGATAATCAAGTTGCTGTGAACTATGTTCGCAACGGTATTCGCCATTACAGGAATAGTTGCACCAGTTGCATTAGGAAGAGTAGGAAATTAAAGCCTCAAGCGCCTGCTTGGGCCAAGTCAGGTTATAAAAAACCAGAGAAATGTGATGTTTGTAATTTTAAGGCCAAGATTCCTGCCAAGCAGTTATTTGTGTTTCACGTAGACGGAAATCTTAAAAATAATGCTTGGGTCAATCTTAAAACTGTATGTGCTAACTGTAGGATTGAACTGTTGGTAAACGTGTGGCATGGAAGCCAGCTACTATTGTGCCAGATTTTTAATTTGTTGATATAGTTCGTCAATAGTACCGTTGTTATCAACTTCTGAATCAAACTCAGTACCAATCCATGCCCACTCGCTGGCATGAACACTGGGGTATTGATACTTCATACCTATCTGTTTCTTTTCTTTATCAGCTGAGCTATGCTTGCCTGAGCTTTTGTTATCTAACAGGGCAGTAGTATACCAGTCAGGCAAATTGCCACGCTGTACCCAAATAACTTGGCCTCCTGCATTTTTAATCGACTTGATTTCGTTAGGGAATCTACAGTCGCTAATAACGATGTTATCACCAGACGTTTGTAGTTTATGCTCTAAGCTGGCAATCCAGATATCATCATGAAAGCTCTTGCGACATACTTCTGTACCCCAGTACTGTAATACCCAACGTGGGGTTATGTCTTGTCCTAGTCTATTACTCCACCAGGGGTCTACTTGTTCGCGCCATTCACGGGCTTGTTTAGTACGGCCTTCTAACAGTTCTCTGTCCCAGCCAAATATAGCTGCCACAGCGTCTTTAAGTGTTGCCGCAAAACTGTCACGTCTAAATTCGTGGAAGTTAACCAAGTAGTCAGCAACGGTGTCTTTACCACTGCCAATGAATCCGCATACACCAATAATCATAAAAAAGCCCTCGTCTATTAGGGCTATTTTTACATACTGTAGGAGTTTTGTCAACTATCCCATTAACCATGTGAGCGGTTGTGAACCATCTACGTATAGTTTGAGTTCTTCTTCCAGTTTGTCCATTTCTTCTTTGGCTTCGGCTTTTAAACTAGCACCGTTTAAGGTAGTACCGCCTTGTGGGCCAGCAATTTGAGTAAACTTTTCTCGAGCTTCTCCCAAGATACGCTTGGCAAAACTATAAGCATACTCTTGTATCCAAGGAAATGATTGTGGATCATTTAGGATCATACTGTCAGGCTTGGTATTAAACAACCAAAGTAGCACAGACTCTTGCTGTGCCATATCCGGACTTGTGCCTTGATTTGGCATTTTACGAATTACCACTAATTTTTTAGTCACTGGATTAAATGTAAAGTTCATAAAGCCGCCAAACATCGTCATGGCTAGCTTTTGATAGCTAGCAAACATTTCGTAATTAACTAGTCCGCCAACTCGGCCTGCCACCAACATATAAGTGTTCAAATAACCTGATGCAAACGGTTCAAACTGGCTGGCAGTTGTACCTGTTACTGACCCGATGCCACGACGGAAAATTTGACGTACTTGTTGTACTTCCTTGGGTAGTATGTACTCTTGTGTTTCGGGCATTAGCTGTAAGTGTGCGTAGCTTTCTTCAACAGAGTTTTGGGCACGTTGGCGATACTTGACCAAGGCCTGTGTAATAGACATTTCGTAGTGTTCTTTGTCTAGTTCAACATCAACAATACCATCAGCTAAACGCATACGGATATAGTCCGTAATAGCGGCTCGCATACTGTCGTTAGTATTACCGTATGCCCAATTGGGATCTTGTACTCCGGGATAGTCTACACTAGGGTTACCGTCAAAGGCAATATGAGCCCCAGATTGCGTACCTGTGACAGGATCAAAAAGACTTTTGGCGTCTAGGTTATTATGTGCCAAATACCCGGACTCGGCTGTGACATTACTTGCAAAAGGTGTACTCATATATTACTCCGTTACAGTATTTATTACCGTAACAGAGTAATAGGTTATTGAACTTTGAGCAGTACAGTATCTGCGTTAATACGGCCGTTTAGCTTGGTTTCAGTTGCTTTGATATCTTCTATAAACTTGCGTAGTTGCACTTTGCTTGCTTTGGCAAACTCTTTCAAGGTATCGGCAGGTTTACGTAGTGTCTTGGTTACAGACTTAAAGACATCAAATCCTTCAATGCTGGTACCTTTAACACGTAGTGGTCCTTGCAAGCTATCTGCTACATACTTGCCCAGCTTACGAGTTTTAATATTGTATACCCAAAGCTCGGTTGCTCCGATAATGTCTACTGGATTGATACTTACCAGACGCAGTACTTTATCGTCCTTGGCATACTTGAGCTTGCTGACTACTTTTTCTTTGCTTACACTCTTAGGGGCACGGACTTTCTTAGTTGCCTTCTTAACGCCTCGATATTGCATGATATCGTTTAAGATCTGGTCAATAAAGCTCATAATACGCTTATAATCAGCCGCTTTATAATGACTGTATCCTTCTGTTAGTTGCTCATCGGATTTTTCGTAAGCCAATGCCAGTTCAGCAAAACGCTTTTGATATAAATCTTCGTATTTGCTTAGTTGACTTTGAGGAGCATTGTTGGCTACAAGATACTCATAAGGACTAAACTTGTATTTGGGATTCTTAATAAACTCATCGTAGTGCCCTTCTAGTTCACCAATGGTATCTGCGGTTTTTTCATTCATGCGGTCTTGGATTGTGGGTGCAACAGATTTAACCACAGCTTTGGTTTCTTCTGTTGTTTCTTCAAATTCGGGCCCTTTTGCAATAGCCGCTAAAATTGTTTTGTCCAGGTATTCAATATGACGCTCACGGAATGGCATGCCTTGGCGGTGCGCCATGACCAAACTACATGCTGTCATTGGGATAGCACGATCGCTAGTGCGCTCAAATGCTTTGATTTCTTCTGGGGTGAAGTCTTTTATCTGCTTCATCCACTCTACTATATATTTCTTAACGTCTTTTTGACTGAAGAAATAATTGTAGTAGTAAAAGCTCTTACGCAAGAAGTGGTCAAATTCTTCATCGCTCATTTCCTTGGCACGTTCAGTATCCCATACTGGCTCATTGCCTGTGTACTTTTCGTCACCAAAAAGTGCGTTACGGGTGGCTTTTACTTTAGCCTTGATTGATTTGCCGTCTACTTTGATTTTAGCCATGTTATTCCTTACGTGTTCTGCTATTATATATTAATTACCATTTTAGGTCAATAGGCTGGCAAAAGTGAGATAGCTCTCTAATTGATCTAATGATTCACCCAATTTGGTGTTGAGTTCTTTAAGTTGTACAGTATCTTTACCCAATCTGCGGCAAGTAACTTGTTCTTGGCTGATTTGTTTGTTTAAGTTAGCCGCATTGGTCCACATGCGCCTGAGATCGCGCTGTAGCTCAGGTTTTAGCATAATTATGGTAAAAAATGCTTGGTCTAAACGGTATTCATAACTAGCATCCATAATAGATTATAGCATTTTGGCCTTTACTGGTCAACAGCGATAAATATGCTAATATAAGGAAGCAAAATGCCACGTTTAAGTTTATGGAAAGACGGTCAACATACAAACGATTATAAGTTTATGGATCGCCGTATATCTGAAATGTTTACCATTGGCGGTACTGGCATTTTGGTCAACAAGTATTTGGGTACACAGCCGCAAACAGGTAGCACAGATCCTACTTTACCCGATTACCTAAATCAAAGCGAAAAAAACATACAAGACTTGCTATGGTTAGAAAACCGTGATCGCAAGTACGATCACGATGTTTATAAAATGCGCGGCATTTATCAACGTGCAGACCAGGACTTTGATCTAAGCCAATTTGGTTTATTTTTACAAACTGGCACAATTTTTATGGTGTTTCATTTACGTGACATGGTTGATCAGGTTGGACGTAAACTAATGGCCGGCGACGTGCTAGAGCTACAACACCTAAAAGATTATGATGCCCTGGATGGAGATTTGCCTGCGGCATTAAAACGTTACTATGTTGTTAGTGATTGTTCATTTGCCAGCGAAGGTTTTAGCCCAACTTGGTGGCCACACTTATGGCGTTGTAAGTTAAATCCTTTAGTGGACAGCCAAGAGTACAAAGATATCATTGACAATATTGCAGCCGGTCCCGGAACTAATACTCCAGTTAGCGACATTTTAAGTACATACGACAAATATCTAAACATTAATCAAGCAATTATACAACAGGCTGAGATTGATGTTCCACAATCAGGGTATGATACTACGTCAATTTATACTCTAGGAACTACTCCAGATCACAGCGAACCAGTAGCTAGTCCGCTTACTGCTGATTACTCAAGCAACGTTGGTATCACTGCTGACAATATTACCAACACAGCCGACCAAGGTGTCGTAAGCCCACTGAGTAAAGTACAAGGCTACTTAACTGGTGATGGTCGTGCTCCAAACGGAATGGTAACTGGGGCTGGTATTAGTTTCCCGGTAAATCCAGGATTGGGAGAATACTTCTTACGCTTAGACTACTTGCCAAATCGCCTATTCAGATACGATGGCGGCTTTTGGCGCAAGGTTGAAGATAGTGTACGCACTAACATTACCCCAGGCGCATCAGATAATAATACTCTACGTAGCAGTTATGTAAATAACACTACCACCTATACTGACGCCGCGGGCAATACACACAATGAATTACAACCACTGAGCAAGATTCTAACACCAAGGGCCGATAACTAATGCCAGTTCAATTTAACTATGACGGTCAGATCCGTCGATTTGTAATACAGTTTATTAGAATGTGTTCAAACTTTCAAGTACAGTTTGGGCAAGATGCAAACGGTGATAAAACGCTACAAACTGTTCCAGTTTATTACGGTGATGTTAGTAGACAGGCTGCAATGATTTTACGCAATAATAGTGAAAACAGTTTAAGTGCTGTTCCCGCTATGGCTGCTTATATCAGTGCGTTAACTTATGATCGTGAACGTGTACAAAATCCTTATCATGAAGGTGCTGTGCGTGTACGCGAACAGATTTATGATCCCGACACACAAGAATACACACAAAGACAAGATGGCATCTATACTATTGAACGACTGATGCCTGCACCGTATAAGCTAACTATGAAGTTGGACATATGGACCAGTAACACAGAACAAAAACATCAGTTGATAGAACAAATGATGCCGCTGTTTAACCCAGGTTTAGAAATACAAAACAGTGAAAACTATGCAGATTGGTCAAGTCTGAGTGTTATACACTTGACAGATGTATCTTACAGTAGCAGAACTGTGCCTGTTGGCGCTGATGAAAACATTGACGTGGCTAGTTTAACATTTGAAATGCCAATTTGGATCAGCTTGCCGGCTAAAGTTAAGAAAATGGGTGTGGTTGCTGAGATTATTGCCAGCATTTACGATGCACACGGTGATCTAAGTCCAGATGCTATTACCAGCTTAGAAGGCCTGTTAAGTCAGCAACGATTTACACCATTGAACTACGAAGTCATGTATTTGGGCAACACCTTGACCTTGTACAAACAATTTGCCGGACAAGTTGATGATACCGTTACTGGTATCAAAGCTCGATGGCGTGATGTAGTTAATGTATACGGTACATTAAAAAATGGTATTAGCCAAGTTCGTTTGCGTTTTACACATGTTGATGGCTCACATGAAATAGTAGGTACAGTGGCATATGATCCCACAGATGATTACAATTTGCTGTTTACCCCGATAGCCGCAACACTACCAGCTAATACTTTGCAGGCAATTACTGCTATTATTGATCCGATGAATGTGGATGTTGACAGTATGCTGTTGACCCCAGATCAAGGTACAAGATATTTAATCTTAAATCCAATTGGCAGCGATATGACTGTGCCTGCACCTGCATGGGCAGGTGCAGTAGGAACTAACTTAATAGCCAATGCCAATGACATTATTGAATACAATGGCAATTACTGGACTGTGAGCTTTGACAATCGCCAGGAACCTGCTGTACAATACGTAACTAACTTGAATACCACAACACAATATCAATGGACCGGCGAAAGTTGGATCAAGAGTGTTGAGGGCATGTATCATATAGGCGACTGGAGCCTGGTAATTTAAATGGCAGATCGACATACAGAAGGAGTTGGTGCATTAGTTTACGCCAAGTCCACTAATCGTTATCTTTTCTTATTACGCAATAAGAGTCGTCAGAATGGCCATTGGGGTATTGTTGGTGGTAAAATTGATCCAGGTGAAACTGTAATACAGGCTCTAGTAAGAGAAATACAAGAAGAAATTGGTCAAGACTACGGTAATAATAAATTTATTCCCTTAGAAACATTTACTGCGGATAATCAAAAGTTTGTTTACTATACATTCTTAGTAACAGTAGAAGATGAATTTGTTCCTACACTAAACGAGGAACACAGAGGATATTGTTGGGTAGAGTTAAATGACTACCCAAAGCCGTTGCATCCAGGACTTTGGCGTAGTTTTAATTTTGATATTATTAAGAAAAAGATTAAGACTTTAGAAAGTATATTGAATTAACCAATATCAGCTTCAATAACAAAATCACGGTAATTAATTTGTCTAAAGTTTGCCAACGGTCTTAGTAGCTCAGGAACCCAATATGTTTCCATTGGCATTACACGCACAAATTCAACATCATTATAAACACGCATAACTTCAAGTAAACTTCTACTTAGAAAATTAGAATCTTGCCATTCGGGATGACGTAAGTAACCGACTGTATCTTTGTAAACGTTATTTACTCGTCCCAATTGATTATCATTTTCATCGTACTGATCGTAACCTAGCATAAACACTTTCTTATGTCCATCAAAGCAGGCCATATATGCGGCAAGAGATCCTGAATCGTAGTGTGGGTTTTGTGGTAACAAATAAAACTTACCAGGGTATTGTAAAACACTAGCGGCATTGGTATAAACAATGCTATTGGTTGTGTATCCAGAGTCAGCAATTTCATTAATGACAGCATCGCCTGTGGCAACTAAAAAGTCTGGCTTAAAATCTCTGTACAAGGCATTACAACCATAAGTTTGTAATTTATTTTCAGCAAACAACCCACCTTTATGATTAGCAATACATGTTAAATCAAATGTTAAACGGCTTTCACCGTTGCCAATGGCCACTGCTTGATTGGTAGTGTAGTTATTGGTAACGTTATTTTCAACATATTCTGTTTGCGGAGTCCAATCTCCACCAGAAATGTTCAACTGGGTGATGATGTTTTCACCGGCATAGTTACTACGATAAATTTGTTTTAGCTGTTGCATTTTATTTTAGCCCTTATACTGTATTTATTACAGGGCTATTTAAATGGCTTACCGGTTACCCAACTTACTAGGCTATAGCGTGTGCCACGTGTTACAGGGGTTACTTCGTGTAAGGTATAACTAGGGAATACCATTACATACCCTTGTTCTCGACTGGCAATAGTTGGCTTTTTGCTGTTCATTAGTTGTAATTCGCCGCCATCATAATCTGCAGGATCACTTAGCTGTAAAGTAAAACTTAATTTACGTACTGTACCGTTAACAATTCGATCCACATGAGCTCCGTAATGCTCACCTGGGGCAGTATACTTTGTAAACTGAAAACCTTCGTGTAGTCCAAATAGATCAAACTTAAAGAATTGATCGTTTAGGCTTGTGATAATATCTGTTACTCTGCGAAATGCCCATTCTAGGTCATCCACAGAATACAGCCAGGATATATCACACTCGCGGATTCCATTATTTTCTCCAACCACTGTGGCTTTTGTTGGCATGCGGCTTTCACCTATAGCTATAATAGCTTGGCATTCTTCAGGTGTAAATGCCTTGTCCCAGTAAGCCCATTCATTAACAGGATCGGTGTTGAAATTCCAACTGGAGTTTTTTGTTTGTGTTTGTTGTGTGGTCATGCTAATACTTATTTTACTGTGTGGTTGTAAAATAATTTATTATGCTATAAATGTGCCACTTGTGCTAAAAGTATGGTAAGTGTATCCGCCAGAACTTGTAACAGTTCCCCCGGTTCCTCGCTGACTACCTGCATACCTAACTATGCAAATTCCTGATCCACCACCCCCGGCTTGAGCTCCAGCAGTATATGTCCAATTGGCACCACCACCACCTCCGGTATTAGCAGTACCATTTGATCCACCAGATCCTCCTAAACAAGATCCGCCGCCACCTAAACCGCCCGAGGAGGCACTACCACCAAAAGTTCCGCCACCGCCACCACCATAGTAATTTCCATCAAGCCACTGATAGCCAGCACCACCGCTTGCACCAGAGCTATTGGCAGTTCCAGGTGCACCGGCGCCGCCCCCGCCGCCGCCACCATTACCTGATGAACTAGATCCCCCAGGATTTCCTTGACCGGCTGTACCTGATCCTGCGGCGGCTGTAGTTCCTGATGAGTACGACGCTTGGCCGCCACCTGATCCACCGCTATCTGGGTTATTGGTAACACCACCACTATTAACTCCGCCGCCGCGTCCGCCTCCAAGAGCAGTTTGACTAAATCCTGTACTATTACTACCACTGTTTGATGCTGAACTATATGTAACGGCTGCTCCACCAGCACCAATACTTATTGAATAACTTGTGCCCACATAAGCTGGACTAACTGTTCCTGTAATTACACCACCAGCACCACCACCTCCCGCAGTACCTGATCCACCACCGGCGCCACCTGCAACTAAAATGTATTGAATACTATATGCGGCCGCAATAGTAACCCAGCCTCCGTTTGTGCCAGTATATACTTCCAATGCGTTGGTTGTGGTATTCCATCGTTGTGTACCCAATGGCGGAAGGGGAGGACGTTGTGCTGTAGTACCTTGCGACGGAGCTACGCCTCCACTGGTCTGGCTTAAATCAACCACACTATTTTGAGTAAACGATTTAGAAAACATTTTTAATATTGTCCACCAAAGGCAAATACTGTCACATCCGTTTGTACTGTTTCACTAATGTATAATTGATAAGTTGGCGGCAACACTAATGTTGAATATGTTCTACTTAAAGAAAAACTGTCAAGCGTTGTACTTGCAGAAATTGCTGTTACGTCAAATTCATCAAATAAGAAACTTGTTGTACCGTTGTAAATCCATATGTCTACACAACTGGCCACTGTAACGCCTTTACCTTTTACAGTAATTGCATCGATACGTGTACCGTTAGTACTTGTTGCTGTTAACTGCACTAACCCTGTTGTACCAGAGATATTTGCACGTGATGTCACGGCTGTTGCTGATGTTAATGTACCTATTCCAATTATTGGTGTTAAAGGAAATATAGGTGATGTATTCGCTGCCATTTAGAAACCTCCAAAATTCTGTTGTATAAGTGTATTTACTGCGCCGGATACTGTAGTACCGCCCGAGCTAAAACTTGCTCCGTTTGCCCAAAATACACCATTTGTTGTCATTACGTTACTAAGTAATGTTGCTGTGTTAGCAAATACAGTAACGGCTGTATTACCTACTGTTTGTAATGCCAAGACACCGCTAGCATCACCAGTTTGTATGATGCCCGATATACCTGATAATATTCCGTTGTCTGCGTTAATTGTGCTTGCCATTGTTTATCCTGTTATGCTGTAAATGTACCAGAACTATAGAAAGCGTGTACGGTATTACCGTTAACTGTGGTAACTGTGCCACCTGTTCCGCGTTGTTGACCGGTATAGCTAATAACCACAATACCAGCACCACCAGATCCGCCGTAGTTATTTGAGTTATAGTGTGAGCCGCCTCCACCACCACCTCCGGTGTATTGTCCAGCATTACCGCCCGGAGTATTAGTTTGGCTTCCTGAAGTACCACCCCCGCCTGGAGATCCAGCATTTATACCACTACCTCCGCTTGTTGCTCCAACAGCTCCACCGCCACCACCACCG
>Ga0114978_10003154_pt1 | contig 13502 bp, 9 predicted proteins | sample S_140212_EF_Meta_FD_87027 | JGI IMG/M metagenome (GOLD analysis project Ga0114978, IMG submission 87027) | Freshwater microbial communities from Lake Simoncouche, Canada to study carbon cycling - S_140212_EF_MetaG | ecosystem: Environmental > Aquatic > Freshwater > Lake | place: Lake...
CGCGCCAGGTCGTCGACGAGGTCGCGCAGGTTCCCGAGCGTGACCGGGGCGAAGAGTGGGCCCGTCGTGGCCCTGACGCGGACGATACAGTCGCGATCGGGGGCGCCGAAGCGATCGGCGATCTCGTCGATGACGACGAAGTCGTCGCTGCTGTTGCGGAGGAGCGACCGGAGATCGTCGTCGATCCGCAGCCGGGAGAGCCCCACGGCGGCGAGGATCGAACAGACGACGGTCGCCAGGATCACCCGGTTTCGCCAGCCCGGGTCGGGGCCACCTCGGTCTCCTCCCGGCATGGGTCGCGGTCCTTCAGGAGGTGGAGTTCATCCGGATCGACGATCCATCCCCGGCAATTGGGTGCGCCGCAGCGGCAGCGGATCGAGGCATCGGCCGGCCAGCAGTAATCGATGAGCACTTCCCCTCCCGGCTCGATGTCGCGGATCGTCTGGAGCCAGAGGCGGTCCTCGACAACGACCTGCGGATCGTCCTCGTCGAACCAATAGAAGAGTTCGCAGTTCGGATCGCAACTGTGATTCAGAAAGCGGAGCGGGGCGGAGGGCTCGAGCACCTTGCCGCTGGGGAGCTCCATGCAGTAGCTCGGATCGGCGGGGTGATCGTCGCACACCTGGCCGAAGATCTCCCCCAGCACCATCCCCGATTTCAGCCGGCGGCGGGCGAAAACCCCGGTGCCGACGTGGGTAGGGCCGGGCTGGACGAGCGTCAGCAGCCGCTCGCGGTCGGCACGGCGGGACGGCACGGCCTCATGGCTCATCGGTGGCAGGTCCGGGGGAGGTGGGGCGGGAGGAAGCCGGGCGGGCGCCGCGCGAGCTTCAACGATCGGAATCTAGCCGTCGGCCGCGACGGACGTCAACCATCCGACCCGGCAAGACGGTGTGCCGAAGCGACGCGCACCAGCGCCGCTGGCTCGACGGCCAAGGTCGAGCGGGTTGTGCCCTCGGTCGAACGACTTCCCGCGGGTATCCTTGCGAGCGGCCCTGAACCGCCACCAGCCGCGGTGGCCGCCCACCCCGGAGGGAGACTTGATGAGCCGCGACAACCAGCGAGAGTTTCAGCCGGGGCACGTGGCCAAGCCTGACGAGGGGACGATCCTCGGGCATCCACCGGGGCTGTTTCTCCTCTTCCTCGTGGAGATGTGGGAACGCTTCAGCTACTACGGGATGCGCGGGTTGCTCGTCCTTTATCTCATCGCCGGCCTGTACTCCGCCAAACTGCCCGACGGCGCCGAGGCCCGCTTTGCCACCGGCAGTGCCGTGGAGGTGACGACGGCCGCCGGGATCGCGAAGGGAAAGGTCGTGCGCGTGTTCGAGGATGAACAGGCCGCCGACAAGGGACGGATGCTGCAGTTGAGCGTCCCTGCGGCGGACGGCACCTCGGAGAGCCGCACGATCCCGCTCGCGGAGATCACGGCCATGACCGTGGGGCCAGGGGCCAATCCCGGGCCGGGCTGGACGAAGAAGACGGCAAGCACCCTTTACGGCTGGTACACGGGGCTTGCCTACCTGTTCCCGATCTTCGGCGGGATCATCGCCGACAAGCTCATCGGCACCCACCGTTCGATGGTCGTTGGCGGCCTCCTCATTGCCATCGGCCACGTCGTCCTCGGGGCCTCGGGCTTCGGGCCGCTTGCCCACAGCGATCTGGGGATGTCGGTGTTCGTCGCCGGACTGGCGATCATCGTCCTCGGGACAGGCCACTTCAAACCGAGCGTGTCGGTGATGGTCGGGCAGCTCTACAAACAGGGGGACCCGCGCCGCGACGGGGCGTTCACCATCTTTTACATGGGGATCAACCTCGGGGCGTTCTTGTGCGCGTTCGTCTGCGGCACCCTCGGCGAGAAGGTCGGCTGGCACTGGGGCTTCGGCGCCGCCGCCGTCGGCATGATCGCCGGCCTCGTCCTCTACACGATCCTCCGGCCGAAATACCTCGCCGACATCGGCCTGCCCCCTGATGGCCGGGGCGCTTCCGCGCCGCTGTTTGTCGTCGCGAGCCTCATCCTCGGGGCCCTCTGCGGCCTCGCCTACCACTACGGCTTCCTGAACGCCTTCTCCGATCTCCTCTCGCCGTTGGTCGTGGCGGTGCTCGCCGCGGTAATCCTCGGGCTCGTGGTGTGGTTTGTTTCCATCCAGCGGCCCGAGGATCGTGGCCCCACCGCCTCGATCTTCCTCTTCATGGCCTTCAACGTCTTCTTCTGGATGGCCTTCGAGCAGGCCGGGTCGTCGATCAATGTTTTCACCGAGCAGAACACCAATCGCACCCTGTTTGGCAGGGAGATTCCGGCGACCTGGTTTCAGTCGGTGAATGCCGGGCTGATCTTCACGCTCGCCCCACTCTTCGCCGGCCTCTGGACGCGCCTCGGCAAGCATGGGCTCGATCCCAGCCAGCCGATGAAGATCGCGCTGGGGCTGATCTCCCTCGGCGTCGGGTATCTGTTCATGGTTTGGGCCGGGATGTCGGTGAAGGATGGCGCGAAGGCGTCGATGGGGCTCATCTTCCTCACCTACTTCTGGCACACCGTCGGCGAGCTTTGTCTCTCCCCCACCGGCCTGTCTTACGTCACGAAAGTGGCGCCGAAGCGATTTGTGTCGCTGTTGATGGGGGTGTGGCTGGTATCGAGCTTCGTCGCCAATCTCGCCGGGGGACTGATTGCCGCCAAGGTCGAGGCGGTCGAGCGGGGCGAGATCAAGCTGCCGTGGAACTTCGGCGGGCAGGCCGATTACTTCTTCCTGTTCGTCGTCACGTCGATTGGGGTGGGCGTCGCTGTGGCGCTGGCCACGCCGCTGCTCAAGACGCTCATCCAGGGGCGTGACCAGAACGACGCCCCCACCACCGGGCACTGATGTTCCGCAACGAAGCCGTCGCTGGCTTGCGTCCGTCCACACCCGCCGCATCGGGCGGCTGATCCTTTCCGTTCCAGCCAGCCAACCCCGAGCTCGCGAATGCCCCCGCGGCTCCTCCTTGTCACTGTCGACCGCCTCCCGGCATGGATTGTCCCGGCCTGGGGAGCGACGTGGGTGTCGGCCCCCGCGCTCGATGCCCTTGCCGGCCGTGGCGTCGTCTTCGATCGCCTCATCGCTCCCTCCCTCGATCCGGGGCAAACCCTCGACGCCCTCGGCGGTGCGCTTGTCACCGCGGCCGCCCGGGCCGGCCTCCGCCCGACGCTGGTCACCGACGATGCCGCCTTCGCGGCGCGATGGGCTGTGGAGGGAGAGGGCGTGGAGCTATCGATGACGGTCGTGCCCGCGCTCGTGCCGCGCCGCTCGGCACGCCGAGCGGAGGAGACGAATCTCGGCCGCTTGTTCGCCGCGGCCCGCGGGCTGTTGGCCGGCGGCGAGGAGAGCATCGTGTGGGTCCATGCCGGCAGCCTCGGGCTTGCGTGGGACGCGCCGGAGTCGTTCCGTGAGCCGTATCTCGATCCGGATGATCCGCCCCCACCGGAGGGTGTCGCGGTGCCGTCGTTGCGGATCGACGCCGATACCGATCCCGATCTCGTCATGGGGCACCGCCAGCGACTGGCGGCCCAGGTGTCGCTTCTCGATCGGTGTCTCGGTGAACTCGTTGCCGCGCTCCCGGCGCCTCCGCTGTCAGCGGAGGCGTGGACGATCTGTTTTGCCGGCGTTCGCGGGATGCCGTTGGGCCTCCACGGCCTCGTCGGCCTCCCCGGTGGCGACGCGGCCGAGATGCCCTTCGGCGAGAGCCTTCATCTGCCGGCGCTGGTCGTCGACGGCCGGGGGCGGATGGCCGGGCAACGCTATCCAGGGCTCGTCATGCCCGCCGATGTCGGGGAGACGCTCCGGGAGATCTTCGGGTTGCCCGCGCGCCTTCCTGCCACCGATGAGGAACCGGCGCGGCCGATGTCTGACCTCCTCGACACCTGGACGCACGACGATCGCGACCGCGTCATCGGTGTCGTGCCGGGAGGCATGGCCGTCGTGACGACGCACTGGTTTTATCTCGAGGAGGATGGCACCGACGCGGAGGCCCGCCGTCGGCTCCATGCCAAGCCCGACGACTTCTTCGAGGTTGCCGATGTCAGCAGCCGATGCCCGGAGGTGATGGCGACCCTGAGGGAGATCGCCGCGGCGGCGCGCGTGGGCGACCGCCGAGCTTGGACGGCCCCCCTCGGGCCGGCCGGTGAGATCGCTTGACCCCACGCGGCGGTCCTCGGGCCCCCCAGGCGGCGGCCGGGAAGCCGCCGGAAGTGGTGTTTCTGCCCGGGAAACAGCGGTGGTGAGGCCTGCCGTGGGCCGCTATCCTCCCCGCCCCGTCCGCCCGGTCCTCCGGTGTCAAGCCCGCGCGCGCCCATGCCCGACCGTCCTTCCAGCCCGCGTCTGCCGACCGTCGCCCCCTTCGGGGAGGCGCTTGTGGCTGCCATTGTCATGGTCATCCTGGCGCTGCCGGGGATGGCCGCGCCCCCGACGCTCGCGGAGGCCGTGACGTCGCTCCCTGTGGTTACCTCGGGGCATGATGCGGGGACGGACGGCGCTGCGACGGTGCCCACGGTTGCAATCCGTGTCATCTGGGGAGGGGGAAAGCCGCGGCGCTGGTCGGGGACGATCCGTGTCGTTGGTCAGACGCATCCCGAGGAGGCATTGACGAGCCTCGACGAGGCGGATCAGGGGACGCTTCCGTGGCGGTTGATCTCGGCCGATCCCCTGGCCGCCGCGCGGATCCACGCCGTCGGTCGGACGGTGTTCGTTCATCAGCCGGCCGAATGCCCGCTCGATGGCGTCGAACTCGGCGTCGCCGATTGGCAGACGGCGCGGGTCGTGGTCGACCTCATGCCGGATGGTCGGGCCGACCAGGCCCGCCATGCCGAGTATCGCGTCGCCGACCTGATCGAGGCCGCGGCCCACGACTCCCTCGACGACGCTGCCAATCGCCTCACGATTCGCCGGGCCCCGGGGGATGAGATCCGCGTCTCGATCGACGGAGGATCGCTGCGATCCCCAGGGGAGACGGTCCGATTCGGAATCGATCCGCTCCTGCCGCCACGGGCAGCCGCAGGGGCGACGGTGGAACTCCGGGTGAAGGTCCGCGACACCGCCGATGGAAGCGAGACCCACACCCGCTCCTATCTCCTCCACGAGATGGCGCCTTGTCAGGGGGAGGAATGCCCGTCCGGCCCCCCGCAGCGTTTCGACCCGCTCACCGTCGACGTGCCGCTGCCGCCGCGCGAAGGGGCCTACGACGTCACGATGGAGATCACCGAACGCGGAGGGCTCCGCTGGGCCCGGCCGCTGGCCTCGCGGACGGTGCAGCTCGTCGCCGTCACGGCGACCACCCCACGGCCGCGCGCCGAGGGGGATTGGAGGGTGCTCTACGAACTTGACCCGACCAGCCCGCGCCTCATGGAGCGTCTCCGCCGGCTCCCGTCGATGGGGCGCCAGGCGGCCCAGAGCCTGCCGCATGTCCCCCTTCCGGTCACGATCCCGAAGGTGCCGCTGCCGTCGGTGTCGATCTCGCGGATCCCCGGTGTCGGGTCGGTCGTGCCCCGGCTCACCGGGCTGCTCCCGGCCGGGCACTCGATGCTCGAGCCGCACCCGGTGGGAGCTCTGTTCCGACTCCCGCCGTCCCGATCGGCCGATGAGTTAGCCTGGGAGGCGATCCAGCTCTCCGGTGTCGTGCCCGGCGCGCCGCACCGGCTGGAGATCGATCATCCCCTCGCCGACGACGAGATGGTCTCCATCACCGTGCTCGAGCAGATGGGGCCTGGCGTGGTGGCGACGTATCAGGGGGGATTCGCGGTGGAGGGGCAGGCCGGATCAACCGGGGTCGGCCGCCATGCCTGCACCTTCTGGCCTCACACACGCGCACCTCTGATCGTGATCGGCAACGGGTCGCTGCGCACCCCGGCGTCCTTCGGCACGGTGCGGATCCTCGCCGGCCCCGCCCACCTCCCCACCGCGACGACGATCCCGAACGGACAGGCTCCGCGCCGATCCACCTACGGCGTCGTCGAACTGCCCGATCTCGACGGCTTTGGTGGGCCGTTCCGCGTCGAATCAGACGGTGGCAGGATGCACGCCGACTGGCGGACGACGCTCGTCGCGGCCCGGACGAGCGCGGAATGGTTCGCGGCGCAGGGGGCCGCCGGGGCGATGGTCACCGTGTTCGCCGACGGCGCGGCGGCCTGGCCATCGTCGAGGGCCGCGGCGGCCCCGCGTTGGGATGGCACGGGCAGCTTCGATTCCCCGTTCGAACCGGTGCCGAAGGACGTCGTCGAACTGCTCTGCCGAACCTACCGCCGCCAGGGATTACGGCTCGTGCCGGCGATCGCCTGTCACGGCCCGCTCCTTGCCGTCGAGGCCCGGCTCGCCGCCCAGACGGATGCCACGGGATTGGTGTGTGTCGGCCGGGACGGCCGGCCGCGACGCGGCGGATCGCCGCTCTACAACATCCTCGATCCCCGGGTGCAGGAGGCGATCGAGGGGATCGTGTTCGAACTTGCCGGTCGGGTCGAGGGCCGTGAGGCTGTCGACGGGATCGCGCTGCTCCTCCCCCACGATGGCTGGTTTCATCTTCCCGGCGTGGCGTGGGGGCTCGATGACGCCACCTTCGCTCGCTTCATCGCGGCGCATCCCACCGCGGCGGCGGCGGTGGCGGCTGCGGGCCCGGATGCGATGCGGGCCGACGATGTGCGGTTCGCCGTCCGCGCCGCGCTCGTCGAAGGCCAACTCCGCGAATCGTGGCTCGATTGGCGCTGTGCCGAGATCGCAGCCTTCGTCGAGCGACTCGCCGGTCGCATCGCCGCCCAGGATCCGGAGCGGACGCTGTCGATCGTTCCTACGACCTTGTTCACCGCCGGTGATCTCGCCACTCGGTTCCGGCCCGTCCTCGCGCAGGAGCCGGCGACAGCCGACATCGGCCGTGAGATCGGGCTCGATCCGGCGCGACTCACCGCCACCGACTCCGTCGTGTGGGTGTCGCCGCACGTCCATGTCGCCACCGATACCATGGTCGAGCGCGACACGCTTCGGCTGATGAACCGGACTGCGGGAATGGAAGCGGCGCGGGCCCGGCGCCGGGCGGCGCTGGCGCTCGAGCAGCCGACCGGAATCGATCTTCGTCCCGTCGTTGCCGCCGGTACGTTCGGCAGCGCCGCCACCACCGCGCCAGCCCGCGTCCACGCCGTCCGCACCGGCGTCGCCCGCGAGCGGATGCTCGCCGAGATCGTCTCGGCTGCCGACTGCGAGCGGGTTTACGATTCGGCGCTCGCCTTTCGGCAGGCTGACGATCTCGATCATCGGCTCGCCCGAATGCTCGCCACGCTCCCGGAGAGTCGGCTGGAGACGATTCCCGACGCCCCGCCTCCCCTCGTGGCTCGGGCCGTGTCCGGGAAAGCGGGAACGGCCGTCGTCGTCACGAATCTCTCGCCGGTGCGGTGTCGGGCCCTTCTCGACACGACCGCCACCACCGCCAGACTCTTCGACGGCGTCGACACGCGCCCGCTCGCTGCCGATCCCACGGGGGAGATCGCCTTCGAACTCGGGCCCTGGCAGACGCGCGTGGTGACCGGTGTCGGGCCGGCAACGTTGCGGGGAGCCGGGGTGGAGTTCGATGCTGGTCTGGCGGAGCGGATCGAGCGCGATCTGATGCGGCTGCGGAAACGGCGAGCGGCGCTCGAGATGCCGGCCCCGGTCGAGGTGCTCGACAACCCCGGCTTCGAGTTTCCAGACCACGACGGTGGCGTGCCGGGATGGGAGCTCCTCGAACCGCAGCGGGGGAAACTGCGGATCGTGTCCGGCGCTCCGGATGGCACCGGTCGGGGCGTGGCCTTCGGCTCGGAACATGGCCTGGCCACCCTCCGCAGCAATCCTTTCTCACCGCCGGCGACCGGCCGGTTGAGCATCGCCCTCTGGTTGCGGATTGAGCCGGGCGATCCCCAGCCAGTGCTGCGAATCGCGCTGGAGGGCCTGCAGGACGACCGGGAGTATTATCGCTTTGCCGCGGTCGGCCACGGCCCCGCGTCACGTCCCCTTGCTCCGCAGTGGTCGCAGTTCGTTCTCCAGGTTGACGACCTGCCGACGCGCGGGATGGAATCGCTCCGCGTCCGGCTCGATCTGCTCGCCGGGGGGACGGTGCAGGTCGATGACGTGCGGATCTTCGATCTCGCCTTCGACGAGTCGCAGCGAGTTCAGCTGTCGAAGGTCCTGGCGCTGGCCGATCACCATCTCGCGTCAGGCGATCTCGGTGCCTGCGTCCTCGACCTCGACAGCCACTGGCCGCGGTTTCTCGACGCCTTCGTCACCGACGACGCCGCCGATCGAGCGGCGCTCGCTGCGGGCATCGGCGCCCGTCGTGGGGCTGGGGTCGATGCCGAGGAAGGCAGAGCCCGCGGCTCGGCCGAAACGGCCGCAGACGCCAAGGCCGGCGCCGATCGGACACGGACCGGCTTCCTCGATCAGGTGCGCCGCTGGTGGAAGTGAAGCCGCGGCGCGGCCGTCGTCATCAGGTCAGGTCAGATCAGCCGGGAGGCCAAGTGAGTGGCCGGCCGGCGAGGAGATGGAGGTGGAGGTGGTCGACCGACTGCCCGCCATCCCGCCCGCAATTGAACACGAGCCGGTAGCCGTCGGTGATCCCGAGATTTCTGGCCACGTCGGCGGCCGTGAGGACGAGGTGCCCGACGAGCGACGCATCCTCCGGTGCCAGCGCGGCGACGTTCACGATTGGCCGCTTGGGGATGATGAGGAGGTGGACGGGTGCCTGCGGGTTGACGTCGTGGAACACGAGGCACCGATCGTCGTCATGGACGATCCGGGCCGGAATGCTTCCGGCGATGATTTTCGAGAAGATCGTGTCGGTCAAGGCATCACTCCGGCAGGCATGGCTCGAAACCGCCCCGGCTCATTCGGCGGCCGGCGGGTCTGCTGCCGGGCTCGTGGCGTTGCTCGTGGCGGCCGGCTTACGGATCCGCCGGCGCGGGGCCTTGGGGAGCGCCCACTCCTTCGTGAGACACTCGAACACCTCGGGCGTTTCGTAGCGGATCACGTCACTCCCCTCCGGCATCGGCCCGACGAGTGAACGGAAGACCGGTGCGCCGCGGAGTTCGAGGTCGGTGCTGCAATCGTCGATTCCCACCTGGATGTGGGTCTTGAGGAGCGGCTCCGGGGAATCGAAGTCACGGATCAGCAGTTCACCGTCGGCACCCCTCGTCACGATCCGCCACGTGTTCTTCGCCATTGCCGTCATCGCTCCTTCTGCCGCGGCGGTGGGCCGCTCCTGATGGCCCGCCGCGCTCCCCGTCGGGGAGCAGCGCACGGCTGCCTGCGGAGTTGATCGACCATGCGGGCGGCCGGATCCACTCGCTGCTCTGAAGGCGTTGCCGTCGGCACCTGGGGTGTTCCCGGCACGATGCCTACAGGCGGACCAGCCCGGCGGGCCTCAGCCGACCGGCGATCCGACATTCCCCGCCACGGGATCGGTGGTGCGGTGGGCAGGCCGTGGCACCCGACCGAAATCCTGATCGATGGCGAACTTCGCCATCCGCATCAGCCGTGGATGATCGAGTGTCGGGCAGGGGATGTGGCCTGCGATGGCCTCGACGTTGGCCCGGTCGAAGGTGGGGTCGTTGCGGAAGTAGGAGCGGTAGACGTCGAGTTGGGCGGCGAGATTGTCGGCAAACCACTGCTCGTCGCACAGTTCCGGATCATCCGGCGAAGCGGCCTTCGAGTAGCGCTCGACCGCTTCCTGAACGAGCGTGCCGAGAGCGACGTTCGAGACTGGCTCCGGATGGGTGACGTGGAACGTCCGGCCGCGGGCCTCGGGCTTCTGGACACAGTGCGCGATGACCGCCGACACCCAGTCGACCGGCACGAAGTTCTTCGTGTGTGACGGCGCTGCCCCGAGGAGCCGGATGATGGCCGGACCACTCGTCGTGCCGAGAGGGACCTTCGCGAGGAGCGTGTGCCCGAGTCGCAGGACCGCAAACAGACCGTGGTAGGTCGAGGTGAACCCGGTGCTTGAATCGCCGACGATGATCGAGGGGCGGTAGACCGTCACGCTCGCCGGGCCGGCGGCAGCCCGGATCATCGTCTCCGCCTCGACCTTGCTGCGCTCGTAGTCGTTGCCGAAATCCTGGCCGACGTCGAGGTCGTCCTCCGCGATGGTGCCGGCTCGCAGGCCGCAGACATAGGCCGTGGAGACGTGGTGGACGTGTTCGATGTCCGCGGCGCGGACGACGTCGAGCATGTTCGCGGTGCCGGTGACGTTCGAGAGCCACGGTTCGGCCGCGCGGTCGCTTCCCCGGAAGCTCAAGCTCGCGGCATTGTGGAGGAGACCCGAGCAGTGCCGGGCGACCCAGCCGAGATCGGCATCGGAGAGCCCGCAGCGAGGCATCGTCAGATCGCCGGCGAGCACCCGGGGACGGGGGAGTCGTTTGCCGAGTTCGATCTCCCAGTCGCTCACGATCCGCTCGACGCGGGCCTCGGGCGATTCCCGCCGGCTCCGCCGGACCACGACGGCCAAGGGCTGGCCGTCGAGGAGGAGATCGCGGACGAGGTACGAGCCGAGGAGCCCCGTGGCGCCGGTGACGAGCAGGTGGTGGCGATCCACTGCGGGAATGTCGATCATGGCTGGTCGGTGTTGCGACTGGAGGAACCCCCGTGCGGCCCTGCGCACGGTGGTAAGCCAAAGAATGTAGGAGTTTCACAGAGGCTGTCGCAATGCCCCCGCGCAAACCACTGTCCCGCGGGTCAGATGAACGCCGCGCCGGCAGAATCCGAACTGCTTTCTCCCCGGCGGCCCGTCAGGCGGGTGAGCCTGCGGTGCTGGTGGCCAGCGGAAGAGAGGCCGTCGGCAGGGAGGCAGTGCAGTCGAGGATCTCAGTGCGGATCGCTGCGGTGAGCAGTGGAGGGGCCGCTTCCCCGAGCGCGTGAACATCGCCCAGGACTGTCACATGGAGGCGGCCGTCGTAGATCACCAGTCCGACGCCGAGACGGGTGCCCGGCCGGATCGGCGGAACCCCATTCATGGCGCTGATCCGCAGGCCTCCGGGAAGATCGCAGCCCCCGTCACGCGGCACGTTGGCCCGCAGCCTCGGTCCCACATTGCCGACGAAGCTGACGACGGCCGTGGAGAGCGGGACAGGGAGCCGCGTCAGGAGCCAGAGCGCCGGTGGAAAGCGGTCGATGATTGCCAGGGTGTCGAGGAATCTGCCCGCGGCACGGTGCTCCTGGATCCAGCGACTGGCAACGGCGAGGGAACGGATGAGGTCGACCGGAGCCCGGCACTGTTCCACCGTCCGGTCGAGGAAGGCATAGCCCATGTCGTTGCAGGCCGGAGCCCTCGTCCCCGGCGACTTGAGGCTTGCGGGCATCGTGATCCGGATCTGTCGGGCCGGGTGTCCGGCATCCTCGTTCCAGGCCGCCACGGCGCGCATCACGGCCGCGACGGCGACGTCGTTGAGGGAGGCTCCGTTGGCCGCTGCGCGTTGCTTGATCGTGGTGGTCTCTTCCGCCGTGAAGCTGACGGTGACGAACGGCAGCGACGGACCGGCGCCGGGGGGGGCGGAGGATCGTGGCGGGAAAGGGGGAAGCGCCGGGCCGCGGGCCAGCATCGCCGGCAGGAATCCGGCGAACCGGGCCGTCTCCCCGCCGAGATCACTGGCCGTCGATCCGGTCTCGGTCGGGGCGTTCTGCGGTGGGGGAGTGGAGGGGTGGGCCGCGGAGGGATCAGCGACGGCAGCGGTCGAGCCTGACCGTCGCCGCAGATCCCGCGCCGGGGTTCGGAACGGCGCCGGCTCAGTCCCGTGATACTCCGACCAGACGTCGCCGAAGAACTCGAGTCCCGACAGACCGTCGCAGGCGGCATGCTGGATCATGAGCACCACCTCCCAGGCATCACGCTCCCGTTCGATCGCCACCATCCGAACGCCGCTGCTGCGACGGATGTCGATCGATCGCCACGGGCCATGGCGCACTCCTGGCGGCGGGGATCCGGTTGGCGGGGATCCCAGCGGGAAGGCCTCCAAGACCGGGAGGACGTCTGGGGACTGCCAGGACGGGCGCCACCAGGTGTCGCGGACGCGACTGCAGAGGAGCGGATGGCGTCCGGCCGCCCTCTCCAACGCCCCCCGGAGGCGCTGCAGGTCGAGGGCCCCCTCGACCGCGCAGAGGAGGAAAAAACACATCGGAAACCCCGGTCGCTGATCCCGCAACAGGAGTTGCTCGAACGGCGTGAGCGGGCGGAGCGTGGACATAAAAACACTCTATCCACAGCCGGTGAGCGGCGGAAATCGGCCCAAAAGCGTTGAGGACAAGAGGGGATCGACGGGTTTTCTTGACAGGCAAAGCCCTCAATCCATACTGCTTTTCCCGCGTCCATTCCAGGACTTCGTCCCTTTCCTGCCCGCGCCCGCCCCCCGATACGGGGCTGCCGACCGGGAAAGGGAGACCGTCGTCGCTGGTTTTCCGCGGTGGCAATTGCTGGTGAAAGGATGTGCCTTCGTGGCCGGTGATGGGCGGTATTCCGCCTCCCCGGTCGACTGGATGCCCGAGCCATCGGGGATCCATGGGAGAAGGCGGTGTTGATCCCACGGACGGGTTGTTGGCCGACGAACTTCCCGATCCGCGCACGGACCTGATCGACCCCTTCTGACCTTCACCCCGAACACACCACGCGCTGCGTCCCCCCCATTCATGGGTGACGCCGGGCCGTTGATGATGCCCCTCCAGGACGAGGACCGAGCTTTGCACGATTCACTGGCGATTGTCGGCATGGCATGCAGGCTTCCGGGGGCCGATGGCCTGGAAGCCTTCTGGGACCTCGTGGTGCATGGCCGCACCGCCTGGGGCCGTTTGCCCGACTCCCGCCTCCCGCGCGACCTCTACTTCGATCCCGTGAAGAGCAAGGTCGGCAAGAGCTATTCCGATCTGGGGGCGATCGTGAGTGAGCGCCCGGCCGATCCGGCCGTCTGTCCAATCCGCGCGGACATGCTCGATCGCTACGACGTCGCCCATCACATCTTTCTCGAGGTGGCGTCGCTGGCCTGCCGGGATGCCGGACTCGATCCCTTCGCCATGCCCCGCGGGCCCCGCACCGGTGTCTACGTCGGCCACACCGGTGGGAGCACCCGGATCGGCGACTACGTCTACTCCACCGGGATCGACGGCACCACTGCCTGGCTCGGCGACGTTGAGGCCGCCCGTGAACTCCTCGGTGCCGGGGCGGAATCGGTCGCGGCAGAGGTCACCGCCGCGGTCCGCCGTGATCATCCCGGCCGCCGTCCGGGGGAGAAGCTCGACCTCGGCGCCCTCGGCGCCGCCAAAATCGTCCGCGAAGCCCTCCAGCTCGACGGCCCCTACCTTGTCGTCGATGCCGCCTGCGCCTCCTCGCTCCAGGCCCTTGCGATCGCTGCCCGGGCGCTCCAGCAGGGGGGAATCGATCAGGCGATCGTCGGTGGCGCCTCGTACTGCAAGTCGGACAGCCTCGTGCTCTTCTCGGTAGCGCAGTCGGTCAGCAACTCCGGTTCCTGCCCCTTCGGCCGC
>Ga0114978_10003160_pt1 | contig 13486 bp, 18 predicted proteins | sample S_140212_EF_Meta_FD_87027 | JGI IMG/M metagenome (GOLD analysis project Ga0114978, IMG submission 87027) | Freshwater microbial communities from Lake Simoncouche, Canada to study carbon cycling - S_140212_EF_MetaG | ecosystem: Environmental > Aquatic > Freshwater > Lake | place: Lake...
ACCAAAGTTTTCAAAAGTCACCCTGAAGCGATACTTTAGCTTGGGCATCAACAGGCCTTGACTATTTGCACTCTGATCACTTGCCAGAGGTACCGTCATTCTTGTCAATGATGAAACTGCCATTGCTGTCTCCCTATTGCTATTATTTAGTAGTCTTGATGCGAAAAAGATATCGGGCCTAACCGCATATATCGACAAAAAAGTCGCCCTTTCGGACGACTTTTTCTAGTTTGTTTACTATCAGATCACACTGTCTGCACTGCTGACAGGTTACCGGATGCAATCTCACCAGTGTTCTTGATACGAACTGGGATGTAGATGAACTCAACTGCCTTAGTAGGCTCGATTGCAATGTCGATATGTAGCTCGTTGCGATCGATCCTTTCTGGAGTATTGTTGCTCTCATCGCAGACAACCAAGTAGTCGTATAGACCACGGCTAGTTAGGATGTCATTTAGCAGAGATTCAACAGCCTGCTTAGCTTCGTTCCTAGTGATCTTATCATTTGGTTCGAAGATCAGTGGCTTAGTGATGCGCTCTAGCTGATAACGGATGTAGTTGATCAGCCTTGCTACGTTGATACGATCCAATGCAGTGCTTGCAGTTGCACGGGTCTTCTGACCGTAGTTCAGGATTCCTGAACCTGCAAATACAGCGATCGGATTGACCCTGTTAGCATAGAGTAGATCACGCAGACCTTGCTTAGTTCCAACGCTTACGAAAGCACCGGACTGACGATCAACATAACCTACTGATGTTGCGTTATCAATAGCACCTCTCTGTTCACCAGCTGGGGCAAACCATGGGAAGCTCTTGTTATCGCTCTTAACAAAAGTGCGTAGGATCATGTGGCTCGCAGGCACAACGACCTGTGTTCCAGTAGTATCGTTTGTCAGACCGCAGCTTGGATAGAATGTTGCAGCAAATGAGTTGTTGGTTGCCCAACCATCTTCGCCAGTAGTCTGTGTAGCTGAAGTAGAAGTTAGATAGCTTTCTAATGCGATTGAATCGCTTGACAGACCCATTGGCATGTCAGAGATGATGAACGCAGTCTCGCGGCGTGCAGTGTTGAGAGCAATCATGTTCTCTGTTAGCTCAGGATAACCTGGGCAGCAGATCAGATTGAAGAAACGTGAATCTTCACGAAGTTCTTCGCTAGTGTCGACAGCACTACGAAGTGCTGCAACGATTAGATCTCTCTGTGAAGTACGTCCAAAGTATGGAGTACCGTTTGATTTTGCACCGCTAGCAGTGATCCAAGTGTCGCGGATAGTTGGCATGATTTCTAGTGGGAAATCATTGTTGTTCCAATGATTGACACTATAATATTTCACGTTGTAGCTGCTGCGTCTTGTGTTAAACAACAGCACACCTCTTGGGTATACTGCAGGGTCAGGACCATCTAGATCTAGATAATCGCTAAGCAACAGATCAGTGATTGCAGGGCTATCGTCTAGAGCAGGATCAACTGTACCGTCAGTATCCCAACGTGCATCTGAGAAGAGCACGCCGTTTTCTGACGTATGATCGCTATTATCCAGCAATACCCACTTGTCATCACCTAGAACTGCCTGCCAACGATAGAGTACTGGATAGTTCTCAAGATCGCTAGTGTCAATCCATAGATCGCCATATTCTAGTGCTGTGCCATCGCTCTGCTCTGTAGGAGCACTTGCAGCAATGATAGGACCACTTGGATCAGTCTGGCTTAGATCGTACCCACGAGCGTCTGCCGTAACCTGCTGATAACCCTTCCAGTTAGCACCATCATGGATCATGATGTCTGCTTCGAGTGGGCTACGAGGATACCATAGTGTGCCTTCTAGCGGGGATGCTACAGGAGGAACAACATCTGGTGTGTAAGTTGCTGCTTTCCAGTTACTTCCAATGATGATGCTGCTCGGGCCGCTGCGGCAATATGTAGTGCTGCTGGTAATACCTGCAGTTAACAACGGTGTTCCGGTTGTGCTCTTTAGATGAAGCACACCGCCCAGTGTATGCTCGATAACCACTGCACCTGCAGCAGAGACTCTAGCACTCACGTTAGTGATGTCAGCTGCTAAGATGTCAGAAACCATGCTGGCTGCTGTTGTTCCTGACAGTGTGATCTCGGTCGGTGTAGGCATAGCTGAAGAACCCTTCAAGCTAGCTGAGATAGTGAACTTATTACCGGATGTTAGAACTGGATTTGCTTCAGTTCCAACGATGCTAGTGATACCTGTAGTCTGCCTGTAGAACAAGCTATAAGTCACAGTAGAATCTGCACTAACATCATACTGCATGTACATGGTGTTTAGAGGAATGCCTAGACCGCCTCTAGTGGAATCCAATCCATTCAATGCTGAAGCATCAGTTGCATACAGGTTGACAGATTGTAGCTGCCAAGCACCTGCAGTTGCGCTCCAACGATAGACAGTCATGCAGCACCAGAAGATACTGCAGTTGTCTTGATCCATACTGAACCAGTCGGACGAGGAGTCGAATCAAAGTCTTTCCATTCAGGTACGCTAGTGTGTGCGCTTAGCTGTGTTGCAGGAGAAGCATAAGTGCTAGCAGCAATACCCAATGCAGTCAATGCAGTTCCAGTATCGTTGCTGATAGCGATCTTACCGTCAACAGTGCTACCATCGCTCTTTGCCGCTGCAGTTGCATACAGGACTAGATAACCGCTAGTTCCTACTGCAGTTACACCCAGGATGTTTAGATTGTTGATCTGCGTTGCAAGTGCGCTTACAGTTGTTCCTGAGATATTGATTAGTGTACCGTTGATGATGATCTTGTGACTAACAGTGATAAGTGGATTATATCCAGTACCAGTAACCGTCGGCCATGAAGTCTTCCAATTTGATGAACCTACTAATACCCAACCGTTACGACCTTTGTAGTATGTAGGATTATTTGTATTAGTGGCAACGACAGCATAATCACCTACATTACCAATGCTGGCTTTAGGAATACCAGAATCTAGATCGCTAGTGCTAGTGATAACTCTTGGAACTTTATTAGTGAACGCCTGTGTTGTAGCACTCCATTCGAAGACACCCCATTTAGTAGCAGCAGTATCAAGATACAGCGTGCCTCCTGTGACTTCGCCAGTTGGACGAGTCGATGATGGGATTAGCTGAGTGAGATCAACGTCTGCTCTCATGACATAAACTCTTGCACTCACGTCCAATACGCTGTGAGCTGCAAGCAATCCATACTCTGCTATCTCGGAACCGTAAGAAACGATACCCGAAGAGGTCTTAGGAAAGATCGGAGTTCCGAAGAGGTTCAGCAGTTCTCTCTTAGAGGAGATGCTATAGACCTTACCAGCATTAGCTTGAAGCGTGCCTTCTGCTACAGCCCCGCTTGGGTTAGTCTTGTCTTGCTGAGTAGCTAGCAGGATGAAGGGTACGGTTCCTGGACCGCTGGAAGCATAGAAGCTCTCGTCGATGACTTCTACACTTACGCCTGGAGAAACTAGGGTTGTTGCCATGTGAGTATATCCTTTTGTAGGTTACTCATATTTATGGCATAACAATAAAACCAGGCGGTTATGAACAGTTCTATGCGTAGTTATCTAATAGATTGTGTGCGTTCTTTCGCAAATCTTCTAGGGTACCGTCGTTCTGTATAGTAGCATCAAACTCTGATCGAGCCCACGCCCACTCGCTAGGATGTATGTCAGTAGGGATCATTCCTCTACGTTGATAACGAGAAAACCAAGCTGGATCTTTTCCCCTAGCCACACGCCACACCTTACCATGCATGCGCTGTATCAAGTCCACTTCGTTAGGAAAGCGTGTGTCTGGCAATACCACATCACAGCTCGACTCTCTGATCTTTCTTTCCACACTCGAGATCCATATGTCTTTATGGAAACCGTCTCGACATACTTCTGTGCCCCACTGCTGCAGGACCCAGCGTGGCGTGAGGTGTGGGGTACCTAATCTCTCAGCCCACCAGACGTCGACTTCCTCACGCCACGCTCGGCTCTCGTCAGTATCACCCTCTAACAGAGAACGCTGCCAGCCAAATACCGCTGCAACTGCATCCTTTAGACTGTCAGCAAAACTGATCTTAACGAAACCGTGTGATTCTTCTAGGATGTCTGCGACAGTGCCTTTGCCACTGCCGATCAATCCACAGATGCCTATAATCTTTGTCATGCTTAGATATTAGCGTATCAAGAGGGGAGAGTCAATATTAACCTATCACGAACCACATAGGATCTGAGCCGTCTACATAGTTGCTGACCTCAGCTTCTAACCTATCGATTATTGCCTGACCTTCCTGCTTCAGAGCAGTGCCGTTGAGCGTAGTACCGCCACCCGGTCCTGGCAGGCTAGCAAACTTCTCACGAGCTTCACCTAGCATGATCTTGCATCTGCCCAACGTGTAATCTCTGATCCAAGGAAGCGCATAAGTGTCCTGTAGCAATGAGAAATCAGGCTTGTAGTTGTGTGTCCATAGCAGGACCTGTTCTAGATCAGCTCGAGGACGGCGCATGATAGTCAGCTGCTTGGTCACACGATTGTATTGGAAGTTGATGAACCCACCAAACATCTTAGCTGCTTCTTCGAGATAGCTGCTGTACATGTAGTAGGTAGCAAGACCGCCTACACGTCCCGATTGGATCATGTAGAAGTTGACGAAGCCAGCTTCGAATGGTTCGTACTGACTACTGGTACCCGCATTAGCACCGATGTTGCGCTTGAACACCTGGCGAACGGTTATGACCTCATCTGGTAGAGTGTAATAGTTCTGATCCACTTCCAGCTGAAGGAAACTGTAGCTGTCCTCCAAGGCATTGCTGCTACGCTGTCTGTAGCGCAACATCGCTGCCTTGTAAGCCTGTTCATAGTGCTCTGGGTCGAGTTCTACATCGACCATACCGCCGCCTAAGCCAAAATGCACATAATCGTATATGTCTTGCTTAGCGGCAGTCTTGGTCGAGTAGGTTAAATTCTCATCTGATGTTGTCATGACTCATTATTTATGAGTCAGCGAGCCGCCTTGAGCAATAGCGTGTCTGCATTAAGGCGACCGTTCAGCTTGACCGGAGTAGCGTTGATCTCGTCCATCCATGTGCGAAGCTGTACCTTACCCGCCGACATGAACTTCTTCATCACTATCTCAGGCTTGCGGACGGTCTTGCTGATGCTCAGTCGATCATCGAAGCCCAAGATCGCTGTGCCTTTGATGCCCAATGTTCCCGAATCCGCTGCTGCAACGTACTTGCCCAGCTTGCGTGTCTTCTTGTTGTAGACCCACAGCTCTTTAGCACCGATCACATCCACAGGATTGATCGACACGAGGTTGAGATCAGTTGCTTCTGTAGCATATTTGACCTTGCGAACTACCTTCTCCTTGCTCACTGGCTTCTTAACGCGAGCAGCACGAGTAGCCTTCTTCACGCTGCCATATGTGGTCAGCGCATCCGTCAGCTTAGCAAAGAAGTCCGCTACACGCTTGGTGCGTGTCTTATCATAATGCTTATAAGCAGCCTTCAGCTCGGGGTCTGCGCCCTTGGTCTTAGCAGCATCCAGCTCTTCCATCACGGGCGTGTAATAAGCGCCAATCCGGTTCACGAATGCCTGTGGGACGTTCTGCTCGCGCATCCAAACTACCATGTCTGCGGGGTACTCAGCACCCTCGCTAGCAGCATCCAACCATGCTTCAATCTCGCCAACGATGTCTTGGAACTTCTCGTTCATGTGGTCGTGTACGGTGCGCTTCACGACTGGCTTGCCGTCCTTAGCGTCCTTCTCAGCAAGACGTGCAGCACCGTATGCAAGCAGTTCTGCAACCTTGTGCTTAACGAAAGTTGTCTCAGCCTCAGGGAAGCCTTGCAGCTTCATAGTAGCCCAGCTGCACAGCGACATGCCAACACGCCCGTCTTCGCACTCGTTGAATGCGCGGATGTCTTCTTTGCCCCATGCCCAGTTAGCCTGACCGTATGCTACGATGTTCTTACGCAGGTCAGAGGGCGTATAATGATAGTTGTAATAACTAAAGGCGCAATGCTGTAGCGAGCGTTGCTGCTCTTCCCGCAGCTTCTCATAACCTGCCCACACGACCTCGGTGCCCGTATACTTCTCGTCCTGCAGCTTAGTGCGGCGAGCTACGGGTGCTTTCTTTCTAATGCTTGCCTTAAGAAGCGACTTGGCCATTTGCGTGATCTCCTTGCTTTATTCATTCATAATATAGCCTATATAGCAGATGTCAACCGAAAGATTCTGGTTGACAGATCCTTAGGGCATGCTATTATGAGTTATAACAGCAAGGGAGAGCTGCACATGGGTTACATTGTACTTCCACCCCGCGATCAAAAGTGGCAACCACGCAAGGGTTTAGAAGGTCCGTTCTTCTACGCTAACGGTCGGGTGCTGTATTATGATCCCAAGGAAGGGCAGTACTGGGACCCAAACACGGATTTCTACATCGAGATTGGGGAAGTCCATGAGATGGAACAGCAGTTTTTTGATCTGTTTACCCAACAGAAAATCGGTTGACAGACATCTAACCTGTGCTATTATGCATTATAGGGAAACAAAGGAGCACTGCACATGGAAAAGCTCACACTTGATCAAGTCCGCGACGGTCTCGACTGGCTGCAGACCAACTACCAATCCCTGATCTCCCATGGCGAACACAGCATGGCACAGATGCTGGTGTCCAAGATCGAGTCTTACCAGATCGAGATCATTGGTCGCATCACTTCTGAGGACCCTTATACCACTGCTGCTGACATCCGCTACTTCGAGAATTTCATCGAAATTTGATGAGATTTTCGGTTGACACATAGCTCAACCGTGTTATTATGTATTATAGGGAAACAAAGGAGCACTGCAATGTTAGACACGCAAGCCATTGTTACTGAAATGACCACAGCCGCACAGACTGCTGCACAGGAATTTGCAAATCAACGCTTCGATGGACGCGATGGCGGAGCATGTGGCTTCGCTTGGGTGGAAGTTTACCCTGCAAACAAGGGCAACACCCGGTTGGGCAAGGCTGAACGGGCTCAGCTCAAGGAAATGGGCTTCCGTCCAGACTGGACTGGCAAGGCTTTCCAAGTGTGGGATCCTGCTCGTTGGGCTGGCCAGAGCATCGATGTTAAAGAAGCTGGGGCGGTTGCTGCTGCCACAGTGTTGAAGAAATACGGCTTCAAAGCGTATGCTGGAAGCCGTTTGGACTAAACTTTTCGGTTGACAGATATGCAATCGAATGTAATATGGTAATATAGCAATTAACAGACACACAACACAGGAGTTACACATGTCTACATATACAATCGCTGGTTTTTCCTCTAAGAATGGTAAAGTCTCTGTTCGCGTAGCTAACGGTTCTGTCACTTTGCGCACTAAGGTGTTGGAGCGTGATGGTCACACCAATGTCGACCTGATCAATCTGCCCACAGCAATGTCTAAGGACGAGGCTGCTGCTTTTGTAGCACAGGCTATGGGCAAGACTGTACCCACTGCTACTGCAAAGCCCAAGGTTGAGAAGGTAGCAGGTATTAAGGTAAACCCTGCTAAGGAAACTTTTAAGGTTACCAAGACCGTTAAGGAAGTGCAGGAGATGATCGCTCCTAAGCCCGTGTTGACCGAGGCTGAGAAGGAGATCAAGGAAAAGAATCTGCAGACCATGCAGGCAGTCTCCGCTCGTCTCTCTAAGATGCGCGATTACGACTAATAGGTACTAGGTTATCCAAGAAGGTCTGGGTGCAGCTTTCCCAACTGTAGGGTTTAGCGGCATGCCGGACCTTCTTCCTATTACACTGCAGGGCCAGGTTGACTGCGGTAAGCAGATCATTGTGCATGTGCCCGTTGACACCGTCGATGACCACATCCAACGGACCAGTCACTGGGTAGGCTGCTATAGGCGTACCACAGCTCATTGCTTCCAGCATGACTACACCAAACGTATCGCTCTTGCTGGGAAACACGAACACGTCTGCGTTAGCGTAGAACTCTGCTAGCTCCTTGCCTTGTTTATATCCCACGTAGACAACGTCGGGATATTTCTCCTTGAGCTCCTCCAGATAAGGGCCGTCACCTACTAGTATCTTGATGCAGTTCATCGTAGGCAGATTGCAGAAATCATCTAGCCCTTTCTCGATGCTAGCCCTGCTCACACACAGCAGGATCGGCCGATCATTGATCTTGTGTTCACGTAGCTTGGGAGAATAATGATCAGGATCCACGCCCCGGTTCCAAACTGCTAGGTTCTGGAATCCTTTAGCTTCCAGCTCTCGCTTCATGTCCTCGTTGGTGACAAGTACCCGAGTGCTGAACTTGTGGAATATACGCATGCACCAGTAGGTCCAATCCTCAGGTATCCTCGCCATGTGATGTAGGTATTCCGGAAACTTAGTATGATAGCTGGTGTTGTGGGGTATGCTGCGCTTGTCTACCTTGCAGTACCAACGTGCTGCTAGTCCCAACGGTCCTTCTGTGGCTATGTGGATAGCATCAGGATCAAACTGTTCGATCACGGGACCGACACGCCATATGTTCCAGCTGAGCTTGACCTCATTATATCCCGGCGTGCTGACCGTACGGAACTGGCCGGGCTCAATCACCTGCACAGTATGTCCCAAAGATTCCAAAACCCTTACGGTGTTGGTCAGCGTGGTCACTACCCCGTTGATGCTGGGTAGCCAAGTGTCAGTGACTATGGTTATCTTCATCGATTTTCTTGACCTCCGACCAATATATGATCTTCCATTCTCCATCAACCGTCTCGACCAGCGCAGTGCAGCTCTCCACCCAGTCACCGCTGTTCATGTAAATGACTCCTCCTATCTCTTTGATCTCTGGCGTATGTATGTGACCGCAGATCACACCATCATATCCTTTGCTCTTACAGTAGCCAGCTAGATTAACCTCAAACTCGTATATGAAGTCTACCGCCTTCTTGACCTTCTTCTTGAGATATTGACTGAGGCTCCAATATCTAAACCCTAGGATCTTGCGAGCGAAGTTCCATATGCGGTTCATGCTTAGCATGAAATCATATGCCCTGTCGCCTAGAAAACTAAGCCAGCGATGCATGCGTGTGACGCCATCGAACATATCACCATGTGTCACTAGATAACGCTTGCCATCCAATCCCACATGATCGCATTGGTTGACCAATCGTATCCTACCAAATTCAAACTTATAAGGCAACAGCGTACGGAAGAAATCGTCGTGATTGCCTATCACGTAGACTACCTCAGTCTTGCCCATGCTGATCTTGAGTATGCGCCGCAGGACCTTGTTCTGCCCTTTGCTGAAGCTCCAAGTGTTCTGCTGTATCTTCCAAGCGTCGATGATGTCCCCATTCAATATGAGGAGATCGCTGGTATTCATCTTCAAGAAGTTGTTGACAAGCTCATGTTGACAACCCTTGCTTCCCAGATGCAGATCTGAGATCACTATGGTCCTGTAATGTGTCATGCAGCATATTTAATGCCTAGGCAATTACGGTTATATTACTTGTATTGTTTAGTGATTTCTGAGATACGCCGCTCCATGTAGGAGATGATCTTCTGCCTAGCGTCGGCATCTTCAGGAAGTTCTTTGTCTGGGATTCTTAGTAGGTTGTTTAGCTCGTAATCAAATGCATATCGTATCATGGTGTCTAGGCTGTAGTTATGTTTGACTTGTTCGACTTGCATGGCTTCCCCAATAAAAAAAGAGCAGTGATACAACACGCTGCTCTTAGTTATAACATTTCGATGACGGTTAAACAAATACTATTTGATGGTCTTCCACGCTTCTCTTGTGGACAACTTCACGCTGTCGCTCAATGGTACATAGTCCAGCTCATCTGCCATCGCATCACCTTTGGTGTATGCCCAATCAAAGAACTTGATCGCTTCCTTGCTGGCTGCACTATCCACAGGCTGCTTATACATTATGATATAGGTAGGAGCAGTGATGGGCCAGCTACCGTCCTGGAATGTAGCCTTACCTGGCTGCTTCCCGTTGATAGTCGTATGTGCTAGATTGTTCTGTTTAGCATAGGCATATTCCACATAGCCGATGCTATTCTTGGTCATCTTCACGTTGCCAGCAACACCATCGTTGCCTTTTGCTCCGACACCAACAGGCCATTCGACTGCTGTACCACTACCGATCTTGTCTGCCCAATCCTTGCTGACTTCGCTAAGATATTTGGTGAACACATAGGTAGTGCCGGAACCATCCGAACGACGGACCACTGTGATAGCAGCGTCTGGCAGTTTAGCCTTGGGATTCTGTTTAACGATACGGGCATCGTTCCATTTGGTAATCTTACCTAAGTAGATATCTGCTACAGTAGCACCGTCGAGTTCTAATTCGCCAGCAGCTACACCGTCGATGTTAACCACTACTACGTTGCCGCCGATAACCGTTGGAAACTGTATGAGTCCGTTCTTGTCCAGTTCTTTCTGTTCCAGTGGCATATCGCTAGCCCCGAACGTGACTGTCTTGGCCAGGATCTGCTTGATACCTGCACCACTACCGATGCTCTGGTAGTTGAGGCTGTTGCCAGTCTCTTTCTTATAAGTGTCTGCCCATTTGGCATAGATTGGGAAGGGGAATGTCGCCCCTGCTCCGCTGATGTCTGCAGCCACCGCTGCTGTTGCCACGATCATCGCGGCTACGGTCATTACTATCCTGTTTAGCATGATTACTCCTTTGCTGTTATGGATTAGTGTATGGTAAAGTGTTCTCTGTATTTCGGCCGTATGTCTTCGACTGGGAGAACTACCAGAACGTCTACGGTATTAAACTGTTGATCAATCACGGCATCCGAACCAAATCGTGCTCCGCATCTCATGTATCCTTTTATCAGTGTGGGAAGATCGTTGAGTGCTTCCTTACTGTCATAGCTTACACGATCCTCTTCCGTAAAGCAATTATTATGAGCAGAAGCCTGCCATAGATCATCTGCGCGAGCATTATCGCGTAGGAAAGATAGTGATTGAGCATGGTCTTTTGGATCCTTCCCTTCGAAGCTGGCGCAGCCGAACATGGCATCTATCTTCTGTTCTTTCACATACCACCAGATGCCTTTCCAGAGGAGCTCTATGGTCCTCTTGTCGCGGTATGCGGGATCAACGCAGCTACGCCCTAGCTCTAAGAAACGCTTGCCTGGGTGTCGCTGGATGAGGCCTGCTACGTCAAATTCTGATTGACTGTAGAAGCCTACATGCTTGTCTGCTATGTGTTGCGGCAGCAGCCTATAAGTGCCTACAACCTTTTCTTTGTATAATTGTTTAACACCTGGGACCTTCTTGCGAGGAAATTTGGTGTCTACTACCAAGAGATGATCGCAGTAATCATCGTATGGATCCATGTCACGCTGAGCCAACATGCTCTTGAGATCTGCTATCGCACCCATCTCCTTGTAGAAGATCCTGTAGCGCAGCTTCTGAGCTTGCTTGATTTCTTTCTTAGATTGTGCTAATCGTATCTCTAGATTGCCCACGCGACCCAACATCACAGGGTAGCTGTGACTAGGCATGAACGGTATCTTCTCTACTATGTCGCGATTGAGTGCGTTTATCAGATGTTTGAAATCTGGAAATACCTGCAGTTCGGTCATCATCATCTCCCGGTTCATATTACTTAAACACAGAAAGATGACGGTAAGATTACAAACAACAGATTTCCGAAGAATTATTTCATATTATGATAGATTATTATGCCTACGATGCAGACGACGGCGCTACCACATAAGCATACCGCTGCTGCCAGATAATCCTTGATGCGATTTACATCCATCCCATCGCCCTCGCGAATCCAAACACGTTGATGCAGCTGAAGTAAGCCCCCATGAACAAGGGCCATACCAGCTGCCTGCGCCAGCAAGCATAAGAGCTGCTGACGCTACCGATGAAGAAGAACGGATAGATGTATTGCAGCTTGGGATCAGCTGCTGTCCAAGCTAGCGTTATGCTCGCACTCAGCGTGAAAACCAAGCTGAACATCTCCCAATAGAAAGCTACAGGATCGCTCCTGTAGCTACGCATCGCCCATTCTCTTATCATGTTGATTTCTCGTTCCTCTGCTTGCGCTGATAGGAACCCTTGCCCTTGCGAGCCCGGACTATGCGCTGAGCATACTTGCGGTCGGCTAGTGATTTAGCATATACACACTTGGACATGTGTCCCTCCTTTCAAATATCCTCTAATATAGCACAGATATTAGTTATGTCAAAGGGTAAAATATTGGTTGACAGGCATATGTTCTATGCTATTATGCATTATAGGTAATGAATGGAGGCACCAATGACCGGTAAAGTTATCGTTTTTGACATCGACGGAACGCTAGCCAACATCACACATCGTCGTCACTGGGTCGCAACCAAGCCTAAGAACTGGGCTGCGTTCAATGCCGCTATGGCCAACGATACTGTATACGAAGACATCCGTTGGATGCTGATGAAGCTGCGTCGCACGCCGGGATCACAGATCATCCTCTGCAGCGGTCGTGGCGATGAGACTCGGGCTGTTACTGAGCAATGGCTGAGCGACAATCGCATTCCGTTCGATCAACTGTTCATGAGACGTGCCGGCGACTACCGTCAGGATTCGATCGTCAAGGTCGAGCTGTTGGCACAGATCCGTCAGTGGCACGGTGAGCCTTGGTTGTGGTTCGACGACCGTAACCAAGTGGTTGATGCGATCCGAGCACAGGGCGTTCGTGTCTGCCAAGTAGCACCAGGAGATTTTTGATGCCCAAATTTTATATGTTGATCGGTGTTCCTGCCAGCGGTAAGTCAACCTGGCGGGGACAATACACAGGGGATGCAGCGGTCATCAGCACTGACGACATTCTAGAGCAGACTGCTAGTGCCAGCAGTCGCACCTATAACGAAGTGTTCAAGGAGAACATCAAGTTTGCCACAGAGATTGCTGACGCTAGGGCAAAGCATGCCTTTGCCACAGGCGAGGATGTGATCTGGGATCAGACTAACATCACCAAAAAGAGCCGCAAGAGCAAGTTGGCTATGGTGCCTGAGCATTATGAGAAGATCGCTGTGGTGTTCCTCACCCCAGAAGATGCAGAATGGCAGCGTCGATTGGATCGTCCTGGTAAATCCATCCCGCAGAACATACTGATGGGTATGCGTGACAGCATGGAGTTTCCAGAACCCGAAGAAGGCTTTGATAAAATACAAGTAGTAGGAGGTGAGTGATGAAACTTATCAGCCGTAAGGTAGAAATGGATGCAGAGACTTTCAAGCCACAGTTGATCGTCACTGTTGCTTTGGATTTGGAACTGGCACAGGATCAGATGGTTAAGGATCCAGATGAATACTTTGCCCAAGTGGGCAGAGATTTCGTCAAGATGTTGGAGGAGATGGAATGAACGAACGAATTAAAGAATTTGCTGTGAAAGCTGGATTTGCAAATTATGATGGCACTAGCCTCTATTCCCCGTATATCGAAGGGATGGAGCTTAATGATGAGCTTCAGGAATTTGCTGAGTTGATCGTGCGTGAATGTGCTGAAATTGCCAAG
>Ga0114978_10003171_pt1 | contig 13478 bp, 13 predicted proteins | sample S_140212_EF_Meta_FD_87027 | JGI IMG/M metagenome (GOLD analysis project Ga0114978, IMG submission 87027) | Freshwater microbial communities from Lake Simoncouche, Canada to study carbon cycling - S_140212_EF_MetaG | ecosystem: Environmental > Aquatic > Freshwater > Lake | place: Lake...
CGCATAGGCTTCTTGGCCGAGTTGTTCGTACAGATCTTGCGTCACTTCAAAATGATGGTGCAGGCCTGAGCGATTTCATAATGCAATCGGACCTTCGGGGTAACCCAGACCTAAACGCAACGTCATGTCCATATCATTGGCTGAAGCCAAACCTTCATCCAAACGACGCAGCGCGGCGTTGTAATAAGGTCGGATTAAGCGATTGAGGATGCGACCTGGAAAATCACTGCAGACCGCCACAACCAGGCCGGCCTCGGTGAAGGCGGCTTTGGCCGCAGCAAGTGCCGCTTCAGCGGTGTAGGGCATGCGCACCAGTTCGACCAATTGAGTGGGGGCATCATCGCCTAATCTAAAGCGCGCGAAGCCAACAACGTTGCTTGGGCCGCCGTCATCCGGCACATGCACGCCCAGGCATTCGTTGTCGAGTTCGATCGCGACAAAGCTTGCCGCTGTGTGCTGTTCGTGCGCTTCTTGGTAGGCCTCACCAGCATCTGCGCCGATATACACCACGCCGGTGCCATCTTTACTTGCCCGCTCAAAAAATGCGTGTGCTTCAGGAAAAGAGCGACTATCTTCGGCTTGAATAATTTGATAGCTCATGCTCAGGCTCCAAAAATTTTGTTGCTGTCGTAGGTGTGAAACCCTTGACCTGTTTTGCGACCCAGACGACCCGCACCGATCATGCGTTTGACCAGCGGCGGGCATGCGGCCCGCGGTTCATTGGTGAGCCCATGCATGGCATCGCACAGCAAGAGCTGTGTATCCATCCCCACCATATCTAGAAGCTCTAGCGGCCCAAGCGGATAACCCAGTGCAGTTTTAACAGCCAAGTCGATATTGGCCGCATCGGCTACGCCCTGATCGATCAGGTTAATCACATCGTTATTAAAGGGGATTAAAAAGTAATTCAAGATAAAGCCGGGGGTGTCGCGGGTACGTACGGGCTTTTGTCCGAGTGCTTCGCACAATTTCCAGGCGGCCTCAAAGCTTGCGTCAGAGGTGTTCATCCCCGGTGACATTTCAACCAGCTTCATCAATTGTGCCGGCAGGCAAAAGTGCATGCCGACAAAACGATCGGCTCGCCCCGAGCCACCGGCGATCTCGGTAATTGAGATGGTTGAGGTGTTAGATGCAAAGATCGTATGTGCAGGGCAAATGTCATTCAGTTGCTTGAAGATCGCGTGTTTTACTTTGAGGTCTTCGAACACTGCTTCAATCACTAGATCGCAATCCGAAAATTCTTTTGCATCAGTTGTCGTTAAAAATTGCGCCATGATCTGGGCGTCTTCGCCTGCAGCGAGTTTGCCGCGTTCGACCGATTTTTTTAAGAACGCAGCGGCTTGTTTGCGCGCGTTTTCAAGCGGCTCGGGTTTAAGGTCGTATATGCGGGTTTTAAAACCTGCGCGCGCTGCAACGATGGCAATGCCGGTGCCCATCGTGCCACAGCCGACAATGCCAATAGTTTTTGAAGCGTTCATCTTTTTTCCTTTTTCAGAAAGCTGCGTCCAATCAGTTGGCGATGAATTTGATTGGTACCTTCCCAGATTTGCGTAATTTTTGCATCGCGCATGAGGCGCTCGACGCGATAGTCTTTGCAATAGCCATAACCACCTAAAAACTGTACGGCATCGGTGGCGATACGCATGGCAAGATCCGTGGCCTTTAACTTTAAGATCGACGCTTCGATACCGACATTGGGTGCGTTGCTTTCGATCAGTTGGGCCACACGCCACAACCACGATTCAACCATGACAAGTTCAGCGGCTAAGTCAGCGACGTTGAACTGAAGACCTTGAAATTCAAGCAGGCGTTTGCCCGACTGACGGCGGTCATTCATGTAGGCGATCGCGTCATTAAAGGCGGCACGCGCGATACCGAGCGCGTGCGCGGCAACGCTTGGCCTCGATTTGTTGAGCGACGCGAGTAAGATTTTTAAGCCATCGCCCGGCTCGCACAGCAGATTTGCACGAGGGATCCGCACCTGATCAAATGCGAGCGAGGCGGTGCCCGAGGCGCGCGTCCCCATTTTGTCTTCGGTGCCCGTGATGCTAAAGCCTGGCGTGCCTTTTTCAAGCACGACGGCTGATATTGATTCTTTATCGCCGGCGATTTCGCTCCATTTGCCAAAGACAATATAGAGATCTGAGACATCACCATTGGAAATAAAAATTTTGCTGCCGTTCATGATGATCGAATCACCATCGGGCGTGAAGGTGGTTTTCATCCCAGTGGCATCTGAACCTGCGGTAGGTTCAGTGATGACAAGGGCGGCCAAGCCGCCTTCTGCCATGCGAGGTAACAGGCGTTGCTTTTGTTCTTCGTTGCCAAAATCCATTAAGGGTTTGATGGCGTGAAAATTAGTGGCCCAAATGATGCCCGTTGACGCGCAGGCTTCGCTGATTTCGCGCACACAGGCTAAATAGCAAGCATACGATAGTGGCGCCCCACCATAGGCCTCCGGGATAAACATGGCGTTCAAGCCGAGATTGTTGATGTCTTTAACGTTATCCCACGGAAACTCTGCGGTTTTATCGTAATGGGCGGCACGTGGTGCAATTTTTTCAGCCGCGAGTTGTCGAACCGAATCAAGCAGCATGGTTTCTTCTTGTGTCCAAGGCTGCGCGGCATCTAGTCGTTCTAATACATTCATGATCTGCTCGCTTGATTACTGCAACATACCGTGCGCACCATCGATATAGATGGTTTCGCCGGTCATATAAGGTGAATTTAAGACAAATAATGAAGTCACAAGATTGCCGATATCCTGCGCTTCGCCCGCGACACCCGAGGGGATTCGTTTAGCAAGATATTCTGCAAGTGGACCTTTTTGAATCATTTCACGATTGAAGTCTGTCATCACATAACCGGGGGCAACGTTGAGTACGCGAATCCCTTTGGGCGCCCATTCGACGGCCATGCAACGGGTCATTGCACCCACTGCGGCTTTGGTTGCGCAGTAGGTAAGATGCTGTTTGACACCAAGCTTGTCATAGAACGAACCGATGTTCACGATGAGCCCACCTTTGTTTTCAAGCAGGTGGGGATAAATCGACTGGCTCGCCGCCAAGACTGAATACGCGTTGACATCCATTACGTTTTTAAATTCTTGCTCAGCAATATCTTGCACTTTATCTTGAGAGTGAATGCCGGCGTTGTTCACAAGACCGATCAACGCTTGGTTTGAGCGTTTGGCGATGTCGGTGAAGGCCGCTGCCAATTGCTCAGGACGACTGACATCACATTTGCTGCTAAACCAGCGTTTAGCCAGTTCTGGCGTGGCGCCCGTGATTTGTGGTGTGTCGCCCGAGCGCGAGAGGCAACCGACATCGTAGCCCGCCTGGGCAAGCCCAAGCGCGATCGCAGCCCCGATGCCGCGACTGGCCCCGGTAACGATAATGCAGCCTTTTTTTGCTGAAGTGCTCATGTCTTGCCTATGTAAATAATCGTTTTAAGGTAAATCGAGGGGTGGCCGCGGATGTAATGATCTTTAAAGACGGCGGGCCTTTTTTCTACGAAGGCGGTCATACCTTCGTGGGCATCCCGCGTTTGAAAAATTAAGGTTGAGAGATCGCGCTCGATTTTCAGGCCTTCACTCAAGGTGGTTTGTACGCCGCGTGAGATTGCTTGACGTGCCATGTCAAGTGCGAGCAAGCCATGCTTTAAGTAGGGCGTTAAAAACTCAACACCCAGTGTATAGGGCTGGCCGTCTTCGACTAAGCGGGTCACCAGTCCAATGCGCTCTGCTTCGTTGGCCTCGACTGTGCGGCCCGATAAAATGATGTCTATTGCGCGCCCTTCGCCAATCAGACGGGGCAATCGCTGCGTACCGCCGTAGCCCGGAATCAGGCCGAGTTTGATTTCAGGCAGACCCATTTTGGCGCGCGCAGTGGCGATACGAAAGGTGCATGAGAGTGCGAGTTCGAGACCTCCGCCAAAGGCGTAACCATGAATCACGGCAACCGAAGGTATCCGCAACGCAGCAATACGATTAAAAACTTCTTGCCCGATGCGGGCGCCTTCGTGTTGTTGCGATAGCGTGCGTCCCATTAACTCGGTAATGTCAGCACCCGCGCAAAAAGATTTTTCGCCTTCGCCCGTGATGATTAAGCCGCGTACGTGTTGAGACTCAACAGACAGTTCAATTTTTGCGAGGGCAGCATTGATCTCTTGCAAGATCTCAAAGCTCAAGGCGTTTAATGCTTTTGGGCGATTGAGGTGGAGGTGCGCAAGGCCTTCTTGAATTGAAAGTTCTACTGCCATGGTCAATTGCCTTTAAGTAGGTAACGATGCGTGCGTTAAGGATTGGCGGGAGTGCTTGGTGCTTTCCAGCGGATAGGGGCGGGTTTGATTTCACCGCGCTTGGTCATCTCAATCAGTTCGCGTTTCAAGATTTTTCCGCTCGCCGTTAGCGGGAAAGCGGGCAGCACAATGAAGTATTCGGGCATGTCATATTTAGATAGGCCCACCTCATACAAATGTTGCAGAAGCTGCTGAGGGTCAATCGTGGCGCCCGCGCGCTGTAATATTGACAAGCACACGCGCTCGCCCAGGCGATCATCTGCAATCGGAAAGACTGCTGCTTTCACCACATCGGGGTGCCGGTGGGAAAGGTCTTCAATTCGGGCTGGGTGAATATTGTGACCGCCTCGAATAATCAAATCTTTTTTGCGGCCAACGATTTGCAAACAGCCTTGTTCGTCAAAGACGCCTAGATCGCCGCTCATAAACCAACCTGAGCGATTAAAGGAGTTTTCGGTAGCGGTTTGATCGTCAAAGTAGCCCAACATCAACAGACCGCCTCGTCCGCCAATTTCACCCACCTGGCCGGGTGCGACCTCATGGTCAGGTTGCTCGGCATCAAAGATACGCACTTCGTAGCCTTGTGCGGCTCGACCGCAGGTGGCCACAATGGTATTGGTCGGGTCAGTGGGCAAGGTGTACTGATGCGAGCCGTTCTCGGTCATGCCATAGACGTTTTGAGGTGTGACGCCGATCCGCAAGAACTGTTCGGCCACTTCGCGCGGGATCGGTGAGCCCGCCATATAAAAGGAAGTTACCTTGCCCATCGCCTTGAAGCTGCGACGACGAAAATCTTCAAGAATATCCATGGCATGCGTGGGTACACCCATGACGTACGTGGCATCGCTTTCGATGATCCAGTCGAGCGCGGGCTTGCCTGCAGCAAAGTTATGAATCACAAGTTGCAAGCCGGCAGCCAGCCATTGCTCAATTGCAACGGTGCCAATGTGATGGCTTAAAGGGCTCAGGGTGAGCAGAATTGAGTCGTGATCGTGGTGCCAGTCTCGCACCATCATGCGCCCGTTCGCCAGCAAGGTGTTATCGCTGTGCATGACACCTTTGGGCAAGCCAGTGGTGCCTGAAGTGAAGGCCAGATAAACGATCTTGTCGGGGTTGGTGGCGGCCAGCGGTAAGTCGAGGGGGGAGGTTGCAGCAGCAGGCGTCTGATGCACGAGCGTTTGCGTAGCGTCGGCAAAGGTCGCGCCGTGTAGAAAAGTACGCAACAAGGTGGGTACTTCACTTAGCAACGTGGTGATCGGCGAGGTGGCCGCATCAGAGCCATAGCCAGGCGTCGTGAAAAATGCTTTGCAACGAATGCGCTTAAGTAAGATGATGATTTCATTCGAGGTATAGCTTTGGTGCAGCGAGGGGCAGCACACATAGCCATTGCGCGAACAAGCCATGAACACAATTACGCTTTCAACGCGACTAGGTAACCAGATCGCCACCCGATCGCCGGCACTTAAGCCTGCATGGTGCAGGTCTGTTGCAACTTGTTCAACGGCAGCTAAGACTTGCGACCAAGTCATCGTGGTAAATAAATCGCGAAGCGCAATACTGAGAGGGCGTGTTTGAGCGTGGTGTTGTAGCAAACCAAACATCGTGTCGGCGTTCCAGGCGCCCGACGCATAGTTTTCGCTCGTTTTTTGTGGGTCGTGAAGCGTCAGCATCATGGTCAGGAGCCTAAAATTTCGTCGTACTTCATCAAGCGTCTCTTTATTTTTGGACAAACATATTTTTGTTAGTTTACTGGTGCGGTACCGCTGCTATTGTATAAGGGCGGCGTCACTCATTCACAATCCGGCGCTGTTGTAGCTTTGCAATATCGGCGGGTGCCATCTTCAGTCGATCGCGCAATACGGCCTGAGTGTCTTCCCCCAGCGTTGGCGGGGCTTTGCGGTGCACATGGTGCTTGCCATCGATGGTAATGCCCAGGCCCACCTGCGGCACAGCGCCATAGCCAGAATCGCTTTGATAAAAAAACTCTTTGGCTAAGAGATCTTGATCTTTTGTCACCTCGTCGACCCGATTGATCGGGCCGGCCGGGATACGGTTTTTGGCAAACAGCGCCAACCATTCATCGCGCGACTTGGTTGCCAGGACTTCGGTAATGCGCGCCACGATCGCGGGGCGATGCGCACGTCGACCGGCATTTCCTGCGTATTCAGGCCTTTCAGCAAAGGTCGGATCGCCGACCGCTTGCCAAAAGCGAGACCAGATGGCATCGTTGCCCAGGCCCAGCGACAGTTGGGCATCGGCGGTATTAAACACTTGGTAAATTGCAATCACCGAGTCTTTGCCTCCGGAGCGCCGCGGCACTTCGTCAGAGCCCAGGTAGGCAACAACGCGCGGCGCTGTAAACCTGGTCATAGTCGAGAGCATTGAAATATCAATACTTGAGCCTTTGCCCGTGCGAGCGCGACCATGGATGGCCGCCATTGCCGCCATGGCGAGGTCTTGCCCTGCCAGCATGTCGGCTGCAGGCGTGCCGACCTTTTGTGGATCGTTCTCGCTTTCGCCAGTCAGATCCATGATGCCCGAATACCCTTCGGCAATCAGGTCGTAGCAGGGGTGATCACTGCGGTTACCCGTCAGGCCAAAGCCGGTGAGGCTGGCATGGATCAGGCGCGGAAAGCGCGCCTGTAGTTTGGCAAAATCAAGGCCCAGCTTTTCTTGCACGCGAGGCGTCATATTTAGCACCAGCACGTCAGTTGTCTCAAGCAAAGACATTAAGATCTCGAGGCCTTCGGGCTTGCTGATATCAAGTGCCATACTGTGTTTGTTGCGATTAACGCTCAAAAACCAAAGCGAGGCACCATTTAAAAAGGGTGGCCCCCACTGCCGGGCATCGTCGCCTGTGCCAGGTTTTTCAATTTTGAGGACGGAGGCGCCAAAATCAGCCAGTAATTGGGTGGCGTAAGGCCCTGCGACCGAGGTGCTGAGATCCAGGACTTGAATCCCTTCAAAATGAGAAAATCCCTGAGCAGCCTGCACGTTGGGCAATTGTTGGTAAGGTAGAGTCATGGCGCGCTATATCCTAATGTAAAGCCGGTTCAACCGACGCATAGCCTAGAGATTACCAAAGCGCACGCCAACCGCTCGCACGGGTGGCGGATCCTCGTTAATATTCAATTCAATCATAACGAACCGCTTTTTGTCCTAAGGATGCGGTTCTGGACCTTACTGACGGGAGGCATTCATGCTGACGCGCCTAAAAATCTGCTTCAAGATCGTCTTGACCCTTCTAGTGTTTGGTGGGCTCAACGCACTGCCCGCGGCGTATGGGCAAGCTGCAAATGATCGGCCCATCAATGTGGTGATCCCCTTTGCACCGGGCGGTGGTACTGACGTGTTGACCCGAATGGTCATGCCCAAGGTCGCTGAAAAGCTCGGTGTAGGTACCATCATTGAAAACCGTCCGGGTGCGGCGGGTGCGATTGGCGCGCAGTTTGTTGCCCGCGCGAATCCGGACGGCAAAACCTTATTGGTTGGGTCGGTTTCTGAAATCGGTGTGAATCCCAGCATTTATCCCAAGCTGCCCTATAACGTTGAGCGCGATTTTGTTGCTGTGACGGCGTTGGCTGCTGCACCCATGGTATTGGTTGTGCACCCTTCATCCGAAGTTAAAGTCGCCGGAGACTTAGTCAAGCTTGCGAAAGCCAATCCTGGAAAGATTAATTTTGGCTCGGCAGGTACGGGCTCGGGTGCGCATATGGCGGCTGAGCTTTTTATTTTTGAAACAAAAATCAAACTGACCCATGTTCCGTATAAGGGAACGGGCGCGGTCGCGGCTGATATGCTTGGACAACAGCGCGATATGGTTATGTTTGCCCCGCTGCCTGCGGTCGCAGGCATTGTGCGGTCGGGTCAACTGAAAGCCATCGCCCTTACCGGGAAAAACCGCTCTCCGGCGATGCCTGATGTGCCGACCTTTATTGAAGCAGGTATTCCGGGCTTCGATATGGATTACTGGTACGGGCTGATGGCTCCTGCGGGTACGCCTGCTCAGGCCCGCAACGCATTGCATATGGCTGCACTTGAGGTACTAAGCAGGCCTGAAATGATGGCTGATTTACTCAAGCAGGGGCTTGTGCCGACCATTACGACCGAAAAAGATTTCGCGGCGTTTGTTCAAGCCGATATTGCAAAGTGGGCGCAGGTCGTCAAAGCTGCTGATATCAAGGCTGATCAGTAGTCCGGTCATAGCGCGCTGCGGCGCGGCCCGCGATACGACCTGAGATAAAGGCCCAGCCCAAGTGGTGTCCATGGCCTTCAAGCAGCAAACCACCTTGGCCAGCTGACCCTGCGGCGTACAGGCCAGGGATCACCTGCCCGTCGGCGCGCAGCACTTCGAGCTTGTCTGATACTTTGAGGCCGCCATCGGTGAAAACAACGTAGCTTTTAATTGGCCCTAACGCATAAAAGGGCCCTTGCGTAATTTCAGGTCTTGAGCCGCGTTCATCTCGGTTGTACTGCGCGATGGTCTCAGCGAGCATGTCTCCCGAGACGCCCATACTTGCAGCCAACGCTTCAAGTGTGGGTGCGCAATGAAAGATGTCAGGACGATTACGACGGTAATCATCAAGATAGGCATAGGCTACGCCTGGTGCCGTTGAGATGAAATAAGGCCACGCTGAAAATTTTTGAGCAACGGTGCTATCCAGCACAATCCAGCCAATTCGCTCGGGTTGTTTGGCCATATCTTTATTCGGCTTGTCGAGTTCGTTGGTAAACCGCTGCCCATTTTTATTGATCAGCACCCCACCTTCTCGATAAAGCTCTGTCGAAGGACTCACAGCGGTTGTTAAAAAGCTCATCAAAAAGGGACGCAAAATCCACTGTGGCAACCAGGTTGCTGACCAAGCGATGAGTTGAGCAATGATTTTTGTCGGTGGCAGGCGCTGCAGCAGATTAGCGCGCGTGGGCGCCAAGAAGCGCATGATGGGGCCGCGCACAATATCGCCATTGACAACAGAGGCACCAAGCGCCATGGCCATGCGATGACCATCGCCCGTAGCCGTTGTGTTAATCGCGTCAACGAGTGCAACCTCTGGATTCGCGAGTTGAGCCTTTAAGTCTGCAGCGGCACTGTAGTCGCCACTGGCCAGCACCACCCCGTGGCGCGCGATGAACGTGTGTGTTGAACCGTCGGGCAAAAAAGCTTCAACACCAATCGCGCGCGCGCCGTCAAGCACAATGCGTTGGGTAGCAGTGTTGAGTCTGAGATCTACGCCAAGGTCGCGACAGCGGCGTGTTAAATGATAGGCAAAGGAGCGTGAATTGGGCACGACGTTGTGCATGCGCGCTACGCGATGCGGCGGCTCTTCTTCAGGGCCAACAAAGACCACGCCCAACTTCATCAACCATTCAATCATATCGGTCGTGTTGTCAACCAGAATGCGGCGCAACGCAAGATTGTCGCGCGGCGCGAGTGCCCCGGCGTGTTTTTCCATATCTTCAAAATGTGCGTCTGTACTGTCTTGGATGCCGGCTTTGCGTTGATGTGGTGTACCAGTAGCGGTGATTGAGCCAACTGACCACGAAGTCGAGCCGCCGGTTTCAGCATTTTTTTCAAGCAAGATCACACTGCGCCCAAGCTCTGCAGCCTCAATCGCAGCCGCCAGGCCAGTGCCACCACCGCCAATAATCAAAACATCCGTTTGTGTTGTTGCTGACACGACTTGCTCCACCCAGTTAAGGGATCATTTTATGTTCCCGAAAGTAATCAAAGCCACCTAAAAACATCTTTGGGGTATTGATTGTTTCAGTAAAATCATCTCGTTGCGCTTTTGACATATCAGAAACGACATCCCACTGAAGCGATAAAACATAATCACCATAAGGCCATTGGGCCAGTGTCTGCAAGTCAGTTTTTTTCAAGTCATATTTTTTGATCATGCTTTGCCAGACCGCGTCTTTGTCGGTGGCAAACTGGGCAAAGCTACTTGAGTTCGGTTGACCCACATCCATTTTGAAATACTGCGCGAACAGGGGCCAAAGCTCAGACCAGCTGAGGGGATCACCATTCACGATGTTATAGGCTTGATTGGCGCATTGAGGCTCGGTCATCATCCAGACTGCTGAGCGCGCGAGCGTCGGTAGCCATGAAAATTGAGTCTTGACCTCAAAGCTGCGTGGCGTACCGGGAAAATGCAAGGGCTCACCGAGTTCGCGCAAGATCGAGGCGTAGAGCCCCAACACCAACAGCATGTTGCGCGCTTCATCCGTTCGATAGTTGCAAAAGGCGTGTGGCCGCGAGATTGACCAAGACCAGTTCTGCCCAAGCTGTCGTTGTTGAACAAGCTGCTGCTGTTCAAAATAAAAGCTCTTGAAGTTGCCACAGGGATCATCTTCGCGATAAGGTGTGCGTCGCTCTTTGACCGTATGGCCATAGTATTTCGTGCCATGCACAAGATGAAGATGCTGAAGATTTTTTGAACGAGGTTCTATCGCATCAAGCAAGTTTCGCAGCATCGTGACGTTGGTATCTTTTGACTCAAGCTCACCGCCAAAATGATCAAAGCGCGCTGCATATAAAACGTGGGTAATGTCTTGCAACGGCGCGAGTTTGTTTTGGCAATCAAGCGAATCAGTCAGGTCTACTGCGATCATGGGATAAGGTGCTTTTGGATCAGGCGTGCGGGCCAATCCGATTGGCCCCCAGTTGCCAAGCCCCATCAAATGCATCCCCACGCTCGAGCCAATTTGCCCTGTTGCACCTGCAATAAGCGTTTTGCGACGAGTGGATGGCATAGTGGTCGTCATACGTAAAAAGCAACATCTGGACGAGTGGATAGGGTCTGCGATACCGCTTGCGATACGACGCCAATCCCCCGGTAGGCGGTCGATTGATCGAGTCCGACCGCGCGCAACCACGTCAAGGTGATGCCCTCAAGTACGAGCGTTGGCGATTGCTGGTCCGTCACGACTAGAACAAATCCATCAGGGACATGGGGCGCAGCGATGGTTGCATCGCCCACGCCTTCAAAAAGATTGCGGCGATAAAAGCGTTTCTCAATGAGCGTGAGCCATGGCCCCATGCCGCGAATTTTTTGGTAATAGGGATCAACAAAAACCTCGGGCGAGCGAATCGAATACATCGCTAGTGAAGGTGGCCAGTCGGGGGCTGTAGTGTTGAACCGTCTGGCTGAGTCGATACCGTCTACCGTACACATGATACGCAGGTGCTCAACATACCAGGCCGCCCACTCGGGTTCTTTTGTGGAATCTGTGATCCCACTTTGACTCATAAAAATCATGATGAATTAGTTAATTTGCAAACCAGATTTTTTGATGACCGGGCCCCATTTCAGTGTTTCTGCTTCGATGTGTTGAGAGAATAGTTCAGGTGGGCCACCGATCGGTTCGTAGCCCATTTTTTGTAGACGCGCGCGAATCTCGGGGTCGGCTAAGACTTTGTTAAACGCGGCATTTAAGCGTTTGATGGCGAACTCGGGGGTGTTGACTGGCGCCAGGATACCGTTCCAGGAGGTGACTGCATAGTCAGGCACGCCAGCTTCGGCAATGGTGGGGAGTTCGGGTAAGGTGGGTGAACGCTTATCGCCGGTGACGGCTAACGGGCGAAACTTGCCGCTCACAACATGGGGTAGTAAGGTCGCGGGCTCACCAAAAATCATATCGATCTCGCCCGACATCAGTGCGGCGGCGGCGGGGGCACCCCCCTTATAAGGAATGTGTTGAAGTTGCACGCCCGCCATATCGGCAAATAGCTGACCCGCCAAGTGATTGATGGCGCCGTTGCCGCTTGAACCGTAGGTGAGTTTGCCTGGCGCTGCTTTGGCCGCCGCAATCACGTCTTTGACAGACTTAAAGGGCAGGTTGCTGTTGACGACAAGGAGTTGTGGTACTGAGGCCAAAAAAATCACGGGCGTGAAGTCTTTTTCTTCGAAGGGCATTTCTTTATACAGATGTCGATTGATCGAGTGGGTGCCCGAGTACGCGAACGCGATGGTGTACCCATCTGCAGGCGAGCGCGCAGCGACCACGGCACCAATATTGCCTGCTGCGCCTGCGCGATTTTCAATAATGACAGGTTTGCCAAGGGCTTCGGCAACCGGGTTGCCGATCAGGCGGGCGATCACGTCGGCGCCACCGCCGGGTGGCCAAGCGACGATCCAGCGAATGGGTCGATCTGGAAAAGTATCAGCGTAACTTGATGTCGCCACTGTGAACATTGCGAGTACGGCCCAAAGACCGTGGACAAAAAATTTGCGCATCATATCTCCTTTAAAGTTGAACCGAAGTCATACCAACCCCATCAAAACTTGCCACGACCAGATCACCCGGCTGTGCAGCAGGCATTCCGCACCAAGACCCAGTGCTCACGACCGTGCCGGCTGGCACTGAAGCGCCTTGGGCGGTGACATGCCGCAGCCAGAACGGCATAAGCCAGCGCGGGTCTTGAAGCGAGTGCGTACCAACAAATTCTTGCGCAGGCGCTTGGCCGATTTTGACAGTGCAGCGTTGTCGCGCCCAGTCGCGCTCGCCTTCTTGAGCGCTATAGGGCATCCAATTGCCGACGACAAGTGCACCGTGCGTTTGCATGTCGGCTAGCTTCAGCAAGGGTTGGAGGGTGCCTGTCTGCTGCCAGCGAGAATCGACGATCTCAATGGTGACGGCCATGGCGCCAATCAACGCGTGGCTCTGTTCGTGTGTCAGCGTGGCCGCTTCAGCGGGCGTGACCACGCGGTTAGTCTTGAGTGCGATTTCGATTTCAATCAGTCGCATATTAAAAGGCCAGTTTGGTGCGCTGGCGGGGCTCGTCCATACCCCGGCATCAAGCAGGCCGGTGTGTAGCAAAGGGGCTGTACGCGAGGGTGCCCCTGATTTCCAATAGCGAGCCACCGGAGTTTGCTCGGGTGCGAGCGCTTGACGCACCAACGCTTGCACGGCGTAGGCCTCTTCAGGCGACTGCAACTGATCTGCATGCTGTGCGGGGTCGGCAGGCTGATGGTCGCCACGGGCAGCTAAAAGGGTTTGGGCAACGGCAGCAATATGGGGGTTTGTCATCAAAATAGGCTCTAGGTCAGATAATCAAGGATAATCCACTTCTTGACTTCGCACAGTACACACGACATTTTATGGCCTTACGCGCAACCATTTATAAAGCTGAGCTCAATGTGGCGGACGCCGATCGCCATTATTACGGCAGTCACGCC
>Ga0114978_10003172_pt1 | contig 13471 bp, 11 predicted proteins | sample S_140212_EF_Meta_FD_87027 | JGI IMG/M metagenome (GOLD analysis project Ga0114978, IMG submission 87027) | Freshwater microbial communities from Lake Simoncouche, Canada to study carbon cycling - S_140212_EF_MetaG | ecosystem: Environmental > Aquatic > Freshwater > Lake | place: Lake...
CGGCGACCTTCCGAGAAAATCACAACGGGTTCGGTTGTCATTTCAAGCGGCTCGCCGGAAGCGATTTGCAGCGTGGCCAACTTTCCAGGAGCGATGGAACCCAGTCGATCGCCAACACCCGCGATTTGCGCGGCGCTACTGGTGACGCTTTGCAGCGCCATATCGCGCGACAAACCATATGCCACGGCGGTGGCGGCGTGATCAGGCAAATGACGCTCATTGCTGGGGTCGTTTCCGGTCGCGATGCAAAATGCAATGCCAGCGTCAGCCAACGTTTTGGCAAGCGTGTAAATCGCATCCACCGCATCGGCGCGCCGTCCAGGCAATCGATGTGTGCCAGCGATGACAACGGGCGCTTTCATTTCTTTCAGCAGGGGAATGCAACTTGCCGCCCCAGCGCCGCCCCAAATAATTGGTTTCAGATTTTTTCTTTTGGCCCACAGCAACGCGCTTTCAATTTGCCCTGGCGAGTTGGCCACAAAATAAACCGGCTCCTCACCTTTCAGCACGCCGATCATATTTTCAAATCGCAAATCGCCTTCAGTCTTTGGGTCTTTCTCTCGCGCCAACATCCACGTTCTGGCCCGCTCAAAGAAAGTGTCAATCTCTTTCAAGTTTTTCGCGGCATCCTTCTTCTGGTCCTCAACGCTTTTATCCATCCAAGGCGAAACAATTGGCTCGGTCATGGGCCAGTTCACAACCAAGCCCGCGCGCGGCGTGAATGTTTGGTCCTCGCTGGTCCAGCCATCAATTCGCATCACGCTGGCGTGGCCGGCAACAACACCACTTTGCGGAAACACAACCGTGTTCAACACGCCGCCAGAACGCGCGACTGGAATTAAATCACTGTCTGGGTTCACGGCCACACATGCGCGAATTTCAGGGTGAAACGCGCCAAATTCATTGCGGTCGTCGGTGGCGGAAACTTGTTGCACTTCAACAAGTCCAAGCTGGCTTCCCACATGAATAAATCCTGGCAGCACGGTGAATCCCGCGCAATCAAATTTTTCGCAACTCGCCGCAAGCGTTGGCGCGTCGCCGGCGCCAACGGCGGTGATCACGCCCTTGTCAAATATGACGTAGCCACGCTCAATGGTGGCTTGGCCAGGCACGGCCGTGTAAATGCGCGCGTTCACCAAGGCCACCGGTTTTTGTTGCGGCTTGGCTGGAATCTGGTCGCTCTGTGCGGACACGATCGCCGTCAGACTGAAAGCACCAACAAGTCCAAGAATTATTTTTGTTGCGCTGATCATTTGCTGACCTCCTCTAAAAGAATTTTCCATCCTTCAATTGACCCGCCGCAACCACAATCGCCAGGACCCATACTGTCGGGGTCGCGACCGCGTCGCACTTGATCAACCAACGCTTCGCGTCGAAGATTAAGCATGCGCGTCAATAATGTTGTTGGCGCCGCCGCGGGCTTGGCGTCCTTGGCGGGATCCACTTTTGGTGGCTCGGTGGTTTTTAAATTTCCGCTCTTCTCGCCTTCAGCAACCGCAAGTTCAAGCAAGTGCGAACGCAATTTCATGTCGCGCTCGCGTAAAATATGGTCATTTGCGCGGTTGAAATAGCAGGCGCCTTCAATCCAGGTGCTGTCTGCCAAGGAAAAACTACTCAGCGGGTCGCCCGACCAAATCACAAAGTCGCCGTCTTTTCCAACTTCCAAACTGCCGACTCGGTTGTCAATGCGCAATTGCTTGGCTGGATTCAGTGTGACAAATTTCAGCGCCTCTACCGGAGTGCAGCCGCCGTACTTCACGGCCTTGGCCGCCTCCATATTCAGGCGCCTCGCCATTTCATCGCTGTCGGAATTAAAACTCACCACAACTCCAACGTCGTGCATCATGGCGCCATTGAACGGCACCGCGTCCATGACTTCCATTTTGTACGCCCACCAATCACTAAAAGTGCTCGCGCCTGCGCCATGCTTGGCAATCAGGTCGGCAACTTTGTAACCCTCCAGCACATGTTGAAATGTTCCAATTCGAAATTTAAATTCTTCCGCAAGTCGCAACAACATCAGAATTTCATCTTGACGGTAACTGTGGCAATGGATCAAGCGTTTGCCTGCAAGAATTTCCGCCAACGTGTCCAGTTGCAAATCGCGTCTCGGCGGCATGGTGATGGCGCGTTGTTCATCCGTCAACGCCGCGTACTCGCTTTGCTTGGCCGCATACTCGCGTGCTCCGCGGAAGCTGTCGCGTATCAACGCTTCAACACCCATGCGCGTGTTTGGATAGCGACCGCGCGGACGCGTGACATTTTCACCCAGCGCAAATTTAATTCCAGGAATCGCGTCATTGATGCGGAAATCATTGGCGCTTCCGCCCCATTTCAATTTCACAACGCTGTTCTGGCCGCCAATTGGATTCGCGCTACCGTGCAACTGATTTGCGGCGGTCAAACCGCCCGCGAGTTCGCGGTACCAACCCACGGCATCAGGATCAATGCAATCACCAATGCGGCATTCGGCCGTGTCGTTGTTGGTTCCTTCGTTCACGCCGCCTTCAATGCCAGTGTGGCTGTGGCAATCAATTAGGCCGGGCGTGACATGTTTGTTGGTGGCGTCAATCACAACTGCGTCAGCGGGAATGTTGGCAAGGTTCGCACCCACGGCTTTCACTTTTCCATTGACAACAAGCAGGTCGGCATTTTTCAAAGTGCCTGCGGGACCACTGGTCCAAATGGTGGCGTTCTTTACAAGTACGGTTTGAGCGACTGGCGCTTTTTCAAATCCATATTCACCAAGCGGCGTCACCGCGGGGATGAATGCCAGTGGGTCCTCTGTCTTCTTTTCTGGGCTCGCAGTCACTGTGGTTGATGGTTTCGCATCTGTAACTTTTGTATCTACTGGTTTCGCATCCGCGACTTTCACATTTGTAGATCTCGCATCCGCGACTTTCGCATCTCCAGTTTTTGTATCAGCGACTTTCGCAACTTCGCGCTTGGTCAAAGTAAAAACGATTGACTTTCCATCACGCGTTTGCGCCACGCCATCAACACGATCCCCAATGCGAATAGCCGTGCAACGCAATACGCCCTCGCTCGCAAGCGCTTCGCCAGGCAAGGTAAAGCCCACACGGTCCAGATCAAAATCAACGTGTTCTGCGGCGTATTTCTTGGGTTCAAATGGTTTCGCAGCAACGGCAACTGCGGCAGCATCCGCCACAGGAGCAGCTGGTTTTGCATCCGCAACTTTCGCATCCGCCACAGCCGCAACAGGTTTGGTATCGGCAACTTTTGCATCGGCAACAGGAGCAGTCGGTTTTGTATCCGCAACCTTCGCATCCACCACAGCCGCAACTGGTTTGGCATCGCCTGCCGCCGTAACACATGGCGCCAAAGTTTCAAAGCTGATCACCTTTGTCTCAGGATCAAAATTCCCAGCCAACTCAAGCGCTGCACTTTTCAATGTGCACGGACCTTTGAAACCAAAAATCACAGGCTCATAGACATTCACTTTGTCGCCCGCCACCATGGTCGCCATGACGTGCGTCTTTTCGCCAAAGAGCGGTCCATCAAGCAACACCATGTTGGCCATGCGACCAACTTCAATTGTTCCAACAACAGAACTGAGTCCAAGTTGCTTGGCGGGCCGGGTTGTCAAACATGAAAGCAATTCATCTTCAGACAAACCGCTCAACATGGCTCGGCGCGCGCGCGCGGGAAAGTCGCCGCGATTTTTCAGTTTTGCGGTGCCCACGCTCACATCCACCCCAGCGTCAATCAACTGCTTCACATTGCGCGGCGCCAAGGCCCATGTTTCCAAATCGCGCAGCGAAACCGATTCATCCTTGCGCGGGTCGCTCACATCGGGTGTCTTTGGAAAATCAAATGTCTCCACAATTGGCAACCGAGTTGCAACCACCTCATTCAAACGACGGAATTCATTGCCCGATCCAATCACGCGCGCTTTCAAGCCAAATTCCTTTGCCAAACCAGCGGCGCGCAAAACATCCTGCTCATTGTTGCAATCAAAAATCACAACAGACTTCCCCTGAATCACTGGCTCCAACGCTGCCAACGCCGCGGACGCTTTTGGCGAATCATTGCCTTGAGGATGCGCCTTCCACACAGCGTTGGATTGCGACAACCACTGCGCGTCAAGAAGTCCCTGGCGAATGACCGCCATGGTTCCCATCAGCGCGGTTGGGTAACGGCTCGAGTCGGGTCCTTCATCGCCTACATGTGCGAAGGAAATATTTTGTCCTGCGTTGGCGACAAGTTGCTCCACTTTTTCGTCATCGTTGGCCAGCAACACAACAGCGCTCTCGCCCCGAAAAATCCCCGAGTTGGGATTCACTGACGCAACCGTGAAGCCCAGGTCGCGCATTTCTTTTCTCACGGCGCTCGCCAGCGTCGCCATGTTTGCAACGCGAACTTGAGGAGTGACCTTGTCATTCCAATAATGCGTCGCGTCTTCCGCCGCCGCGCGCGCCGCAGCAGCGCTATCAATCATGAATCCCGCGTCGATCAAGCCCGGATAGAGCGTCAAGCCCTTGGCATCAATCACATTTGTTCCAGCTGGGGCAATCACAGCGCCACTTTTCCCAACCGCGGTAATCCAACCATCCTCCACAAGAACGGCGCCATCTTCTATGCGCTCGCCAGGCTTCACCACAACTGTTGCGTGATCGATCAAGTCACGGCGCACTTGCGCGGGGCGCATGGCCACGGGCGGCGCACTCTGCGCGAAAATCGGGGCAACGAACGTGAGCGACAAAAGTCCAAATGAAATACAGGCTCGGTTCATGAAGGCTCCTTTGAGATTCTTCATGGTAGAGGGCGAGGCGCTCGAATTAGAGAGTGAAACGCTTGGAAATCATGTAATTTTTCATCAAATACTTCAACATGCGTCCGAAATTTGTGGTTTGACAACGGTCCTCCAGTGGAGAGTGTGGATGATTTGACCGAAAGCGTCTGATTCACACTTCGCATCACGAGTGGCAGAGCAATAAAAAAGGTCATGTGAATGACCTTTCAAGTGACTTGGTGTGTCGTCGATCTAATTAGCTTGGTTCAATGTCATCAAGCAATCGCAGCAGAGCCGCGCGAAGCCGATCGGGCGTTTCATAGGTGCCTTGCGCAATTTCGCTGCGAGCCGCGTCAATTTTAGATTGGCGAATATCAGGTGATTGGCGAAGTTTTTCAAGATGACGAGCGTGGTCAGAAATTTCCAAGCGATCCTGAATTTCAGTGTGCTTTGAAGTGTTGGCCGTGGTGGCCGGGGCGTCAACTTGCGTCCGCTGAATTGAAGCTGGGACGGAACTGCCTTGAAGATGATTGATCGGCGAAATATCAGGCATAAAAAACTCCTTGTCATCCTTGACTCAATCCTTTGGGTCAATTCAAACAGGTGCAACAAACGCTTCCTGCGTCTTGAAATGGGTCGCGGCATTCCGCTTCCGTGAGTATAGAATCGACCACTTGCGCCTCCAACCTTGAGCGAATTTTCATGCAAATTAAAATGTTTAACTTCCCACAGATTCAGCCCTTGAGACGCCGTTTCAATGACATTTTAAGCGTCAGAATGGCAGTCATTTTCTGTGTTGTCTTGTTTGTGGGGCGCAATGTGTTTGCGCATCCTCAACCTTGGTCGCCAACCCAGACGCCTGCGGGTACTTCTGGCTCGCCAAAAGGCAATGGCGCCAAGCCAGATCCAAATAATGAATTAATGAATGAAGGCGATGAAGTGGATGGTAATGCGGCTGGCTCTGCCAAGAGTGGAGCGAAAAATAAAAATACTAAAGGCGCTGCGGCTGTTTCGAAAAAAACGCTGCCCTCTGAAAATACAAGTACTGCAGCAAGCGAGCAAAAGCCCGAGTGGTCCGTGTTGTTGATGACCTTCACCGAGCAAGGGCACGCACAAGCAGCCAACGCCACACGTGAGGCCATTGCCAAGCGGTATCCAAATCTTGCGGCGGCCCACGTGTGCGCGCTTGAAAAAGGAAGTGCGATTGTGTTCGGAAATTTTATTGGCCTTGATGACGCAAATGCCAAACCCACAATTGCCATGGTGAAGGCTATTGAGGAAAATGGTGTGAAGCCTTTTGCGCGTGCCTATTTAGTTCGATTGCAAACCACATCCAACCAAGTGAAGCAGGGGCCATACGACTTGTCGAAGGTGCGCGCGCGATTTCCAAACGTGGTTCCATTGTTCACGGTCAAGGTGGCAACATGGAGCGACTTTCAAAGTGGCGAAATTCCGTTCGCTGAATTGCAAAGAAAAGCGGAGGCGTATTGCAACGAACTTCGTTTGCAAGGTTTTGAGGCCTATGTGAAACATGACGCTGATGATCGATCAAGCACTGTCACGATTGGCGTTTTTGATTCATCGGCGTATGACGCGCGCAGCACATTGTTTCACCCTGACGTGGAAAAAATCATGAAGAAATTCCCCGTCATGTTGGTCAACGGTGAGCCGCTTTTTATGCCGCCGCCACGGGGCCTGACCAATGCAAAACCATCTGCAAAACCCTGCATTTTGATAGAAGTTCCGCGATGAGTGGAGCGCCAGAAAGTCCACTGCTTGGTCAACCCAAAGCCATCGGCGCGCTCACTCGCGCGTTTGCAAGCTCCCGCGTGCATCATGCGTGGATTTTGCATGGGCCCATGGGCGTTGGTAAATCCCTAGCCGCCAAAGTGTTCGCTGGATTGGTGCTTGATCCAGCGACAACTCCCGCCGACGTCGCGGCGTTTGCGCCACCCACTGGCACCGAAGATGCCGCACTTCTGAACGCGGGATCACATCCAGATTTTATTGTGATTCGAAAAGAATTGGCGGCCGTGAGTCAAAGCCGTGAACTGCGCGACAAGAAGCAAATGAACATTCCAGTGGATTTGCTGCGCGAGACTTTAATTGGTGGCGTTGATGGCGAGGGGCGCATGTTGGATTCCGCCGTGCAGCGAACGCCCGCGCGTGGCCGCGCCAAAGTGTTTGTAATTGACGAGGCCGAACTGCTTGAAAACGAGGCGCAAAATGTGCTGCTGAAAACCTTGGAGGAGCCACCGCTTGGCACATATCTTTTTTTGGTGACTTCGCGCGAAGACCGATTGCTTCCAACCATTCGCAGTCGCTGTCATCGTGTTTCGTTTGGTCCGCTTGCGCCCCAAGCCATGCAACAGTGGTCGGATCAACACGATTGGCAAGTTGATGGCGCGGAGCGGACATGGTTGCTGCAATTTGCAGAAGGCAGTCCGGGCCTGGCGCTGCTTGGTTCCAAATTTGGTTTGTATCAATGGTGGCAAACGTTGCATCCGCAATTCAAGCAATTGGATCAAGGCAATTTTCCACCTTCACTTGCCGAAGAAATGAGCAAATGTGCCGAGGAATACGCTGAAAAATTGATCAAGGACAACGAAGGCGCCAGCAAGGACGCGGCCAATCGTCAAGGGGTGGGAATGTTGGTACGCCTGGCTGGTTTGCATTTGCGCCAGCGACTTATGAACGCCGCGGCCGCCAATGACCGCGAGGCGCTTGACGCCATTCAACGCGCCATGCGCACGCTCGACACTTTCGAAGAGGCCGTTCGCGCCAACGTGAATTTAAAGTTGGTCATGTCCTCCCTTGTGGCAGCGTGGAGCCAGGCCTGCGCGCTGGTGGCGACTCGTTGAAATTATTTCATGACACACTGCAAGGTCTTCAACAGTGTCGAACCGCACAAATGTCAATGTGTCACCGACTTCGTTGTTTGATATTTGCAACGCTCCAATACAGACCCCGCGTAACATACGAATCCAAATGATGGGCACCATGCAAGAAATTGAACGAGTTTGGATTGCGCGCGCAATGCCCGCTCTACCAGTGGGTGCAGTGATTTGGAAAATCCAACAAGGCTATTTACCAGAGCATTCCGTCCACGATCAAAATTTTCGCGAAGGACGCATTCGATCTGTTGAGTTTGGCGACGGAACCATGGAATATTTCCACACCATGAAGCAAGGGCAAGGCGTTGTGCGCCAAGAAACCGAGCAGTCGCTTGATCGCGCGGCATTTGAAAGGCTCTGGCCGCTGACGCAAGGCAAGCGCATTCGCAAAGTGCGTCATCGTGTGAGTGAGGCGGGACTGACTTGGGAAGTCGATGAGTTCCTTGATTTTCCATTGGTCATGGTGGAGGTTGAACTTCCAAGCGAGCACGCTGCGTGCGACTTTCCCCAGTGGCTTGCCGCCGACATTGTGCGCGAAGTTTCCCATGATCCGCGCTATCGAAATCACGCCTTGGCGGTGCATGGTTTACCCAAATAATCCCGTGAAACCTTGCTAACATCACCGCCCTCGGAGTTTATAAAAATGGCCACACCAATCCACTGCACCGTTGTCACACCAAACGCAATCAGCCTTGAAGAAAAGGCCACTTATGTTTCATTTGAAGCATGGGATGGACAAGTTGGCGTCATGCCTGGCGCAAGTCCATTTCTCACAAAGCTTGGCACTGGAGTGCTTACGGTGAAATGCGCCACGGGATCAACTGTGCAAATATTAACTGATGGTGGTTTCGCGCAAATGCAGGGCGACAATTTAACTCTGCTCGCGGACAGCACGGTAGACATTTCCAGTATTGACGTGAAGCAAGCTTCGGCCCTACTTGCCGATGCAAATCAAAAAGCAATGGCACCTGGAAATACTTCTCTCGCCGCGCGTGAATCAGTTGAGCGCGCGCAACGCGTAGCTCAAGCCAAAGTAAACGCAGCGGGCAGGCGCGCCGGTCAGCGCGCCTGACGTCAGTTGTATGAACAAATTCAGTCGCCGCACGGATCATAAAATTCGCGGCATAAAGGTGATGCATGGAATCGCAAGAAGTCACAGAACAATCCGAAGTCTCCGCCGAAGTCCCTGCGTTTATGAAGGCGCCCGACGAAACTCCATGTGCCGATCAATCGATTGAATCGCGCGTGGAGGCGGTGTTGCTTTCTATAAGCCGTCCACTCAGCGAAACCAAATTAGTTGACATGCTTGGATTGGGTTCTGCCAGCGCCAAAGATAAAATGCCTGTGACCATGGTCAAGCAGGCGATAGACCACTTGAACACCGAGTACGCTCAGTCTGGTAGAAGTTTCCGCATCGAGCGTTTGGCCGGTGGCTGGCAGTTGCTCACTCTCAGCAAATTTGGACCCCTTTTGACGCGGGTGCACGGCGCCAAGTTACAAGGTCGTTTGACACCTGCTGCGTTAGACACATTGGCCATTATTGCCTATCGGCAACCCACTTTGCGTTCCGAGCTAGAAGCGGTACGTGGCGTTGCTTGTGGCGACGTGTTGCGCGGCTTAATGGAGCGGCGCCTTGTTCGCATCACAGGTCGCGCGGAAGAGCTTGGCCGACCAATGTTGTACGGAACAACTAGCGAGTTCTTGCGTGTGTTTGGAATTTCACGCATTGAAGATTTGCCGCAAGCGCGCGAACTGCGTAACCCAGCGGGCTGAAAAAATCTGAACAATCAGTTTCGAGCAATTGCAGGCGTTGACTTGTGCCGGCAGATTTGCACAAAGATAAAAACGAAACGAGTCCTGTTGAAAGGACTCGTAACGCAAACGGGGGAGTGACCTGAGCGGGGTTGCCGGATATTTCTCACGGCGCGCCCGCAATTGTTATGAAGGACTTAATTCAAACGACGGCGTCTTTTGATAATCAGTCCTGAAATTCCGCATAAAGCCAATGCACTTGGAGCTGGAACAACTAAATTCGCTCCCCAAATTCCACTGAATGAAACAGTTGAACGAGCAGAGAGATCAAATTGAAACTGGTAGCCAAGGCTTGCGCCTAAAGGTCCTGCGACGGTGTAGGGCGTAACTGTGGCTTCTGGAATGAGAGAAGACACGGAGCCTGGGCTTGAAAATGTAAAGTAACTCATTAGTTGTGAATTTGTGCCAGGAGAAGTTCCGCCACGAAGGCCTTGCCAGAGTGGATTGGTTCCTACCGAAGAAAGTGTGGAAGAACTAGCAGAGTTGCTGGTTAAAGTTCCGCCAAGATTTCCAAAGAATTGCCACGATTGTGTTCCAGCTCCGCTTGGTGGTGCATTGGGAATGTCCAGCAGAATATTGAAGCGTTTCGTTGCTGATCCCAAGTTGGCAATTGTGAATCCATTAGTGACAAATGATCTTGAAGCAAAATCAGAGGCAATATCCCATCCAACAATCCATGAAGTGACGGGATACCCATCACCTACGGAGCCCGCATAACTGTAATCGTTAAAGGGAGTGAGTTGACCTTCTTGAAGGGTGGTGGATTTACTACCGTCCACGGTGATTTGTAAATTAAGAATTGGACCAGCCAACGCAGACCCCGAAAGTGCTGCAGCGGCGACTGAAATAATTGCAAACTTGAACATCTTTTCTTCCCTCTACTAAATTTTAAATTCCCAACAACAAGCTGAGAATTGTGATTCAACCTTTTCAAACCTTTTTAAACTCTGAACCAACCATCTATTTCAAACATCCCATTGTCAAAATGAGATTTGGATTATTTGTAAATTTTTAATTACCCACTCGGCGTCGACCGCGTAAGCCGAGCCCGCCTGCAATAAAAACCAAAGCCAATGCACCTGGAGCGGGCGTGAGATTTAACGAAACAACTTCAAATGTGCTTGAAACCACAGCTTGATCGCCAGCCGAAAGAATGAATTTCAACTGTGATTTAATAATGTCGCTGATGTTTCCCAGAACGCCATAGTTTTTTGCGGTAAATTGAGCGGAGTAAGAACCTTGCCCAAATTGAATGGCGGAAATACTTGTGGGTGGGGTTAGTGAAGCCACTTGAATGTTATTGACAAAGCTGGCGAATATGGATGTTGTTCCAACACCTTTCACATACGCACCGCCGCCACGGATATCCGTAACGACAATGGCAAGAGAACCAGAACCACCGGTATTGCCTAAATTGCCTGTGAGGGTGAATTCTTTACTAAAGTCATATTCCTTTTCCGACGTCGTGTTATTTGTAACAACAGTAGAATAGGTAACTAAAGCAGCTTTGGCCCCAGATGCGATCATTGCTGTTGCAAGCAATGGGATAACAAATCCTTTTCCCAAACCCTTTTGTGGATGCATAACTTTCCCTTTCTTCAGATCTTATTATTTTGAACCCGGTTCACGGTTAATAAATAACCCTGACCTTCCCTCAACCTACTATCTGTTTGCTTACGCAAAGCGGATATCTCTTCAATACCTCATACGCACAATGTCGAGCATGTGTTGCGGCAATAAAAGATTCCAAACAAATTTGTGACTTCTCGGCATTGAACAAGTGGACTATCGAGCTACGAGCCCGATTTTCAGCCTTTCATGTCAGTCACATAGTTGAATTTGATTTCCAACTTGCCAAACTGGAATGTAAATAATTCCATCTAATTTGAAGTTATCAGACTCATAGTGAATTCCATTAGAGCATTCCAAGGCTTTTTTGGGGATCCCCACTCATATCCACACGTTCTTTCAAAGCATCGAGGCGCATGAATTGCATGTCAGGAATTGGGAGTGCGATTCCAAAGAGCGTTCGCATTTCATTGTGAAAGCACACGAAAGTATTTTCAATTCGTAGTTGCAGTACTTCACTTGAAAATGTTTGGAAGAAATGATTTCACTTGTATGGTGTAGAGCTTCGGCTCAGGATTCCTTCGGGATTGCCGCCGCCAGACGATTTAAATCCATTTCGTCTTAGTGCGACAGTGGTGTGATATTTAAAGTTGTTTCCAAAGCGCGCCCGCGCCAATCAGCAATCACTTGCCGCATTTGCGCGGTGGTGGTGGCGGTGCGAATGCCTTCTTTAAGCGGCTTCACGTGGCCCATGTTTTTTCCATACCAACTAATGCGCTTGCGCATGCATTCAACCGCGCTGGGACCTGGGCTGTACTGTTCTAACAGTTGAATATGACGATCAATCACCTGACACTTTTGATCCGGCGTTGGTTCTGGCAGCAATGTGCCTGTGGCGATCAAGTGACTGGCGCGCTGGAAAATCCACGGAGTGCGTAGTGAACCACGACCAACCATGACGCCTTTGCAGCCAGTCTGTTTCATGATTTGCACAGCATGCTCGGGCTCGGTCACATCACCATTGCCAATGATGGGAATATTTTTCACGGCGGAGACAACTTCGCCAATGCGATTCCAATCGGCGTGGCCGCTAAACATTTGACATGTGTAGCGACCGTGCACGGTGACGGCGGCAATGCCCACATCCTCAAGTTGACGGGCAAGTTCAGGCGCAACAAAGCGATCAGGGTCCCAGCCCAGGCGAACTTTGGCGGTCACTGGCACGCGCCCGTTGGTGTGTTTGGCCACCGCGTCAACGATTCGTTTGGCAAGTTGCACCGTGTCGCACACGTGGCAAAGCAGTAGTGAACCGCCGTGTTTTTTTGCCACTTTGTCAACGGGACACCCCATGTTGATGTCGATCAGTTTGGCGCCATGATCAACCGCCCAGATGGCGGCCTCCGGTAGCGGGTCTGTCCAATTTCCGTACAGCTGCATTCCGCACGGTTGATCAAACTCATTGGTTTGTGCAAGTTCCAGCGAGCGACGCGCGCCGCGCAACAACGCGTGACTATTTAATAGATCAGTGCTGGCAAGGCCAACGCCACCCTGTTCGCGGCAAAGAATGCGAAAAGCAAGATCGCAGTGGCCAGCCATGGGCGCAAGCAACATGGGAGTTTGAAGTGTGAGCGCGCCAATTTGAAGCATGAATGCAGTCTATTGCGCAGGACCGTGAAGGTGAAATTTATTTTATTGAATTCACAACCTGATATCGTGGCTGCTTCATGGCAATTGACGATCCTGATTCATCCGATTTGCCTGATCCATTTCGTGCGGCGATTGCGGGCGATTTGCAAATGAATTTGGGTCTGCCTCTCGAATCCAAGAATTTGAAACCTTTGGATCTCTTGAATCAACTTGCTCATACCGCGTTCATTGAACGAGCACCAGATCCCATGCCCACGACCATTGGGCGCTACCGCGTTGAGCGATTGCTAGGTGTTGGAAGTTTTGGCCGCGTTTATTTGGCTCATGATGATCAATTGATGCGCGCGGTGGCGATCAAAGTTCCTCGATACAACATTGCCCAGCATTCTGAGCAAGTTGAAGAGTTTCTTTATGAAGCGAGGGCCGCGGCGAAATTAGACCACCCAAACATCATTCCAGTGTTTGATGTCGGTAGCGATGCGGCTTGTCCTTGTTTTGTGGTTTCAAAATTTATTGATGGATTTGATCTTGATATCCGCATACAGACCAAGACGCTTTCAATAAACGAGAGCGTGAAAATTGCGGCGACAGTGGCGGAGGCATTGAACTATGCGCACACGCAAGGTTTGGTACATCGCGACATCAAGCCTGGAAATGTGTTGATCGACAACGATGACGATCACCCCATGATTGGAGATTTTGGTCTTGTGTTACGTGATCAAGATGTGGGGCAGGGTCAGAAAGTTGTGGGCAGTCCGTCGTTCATGTCACCAGAGCAGGCGCGCGGCGAGGCGCA
>Ga0114978_10003174_pt1 | contig 13466 bp, 9 predicted proteins | sample S_140212_EF_Meta_FD_87027 | JGI IMG/M metagenome (GOLD analysis project Ga0114978, IMG submission 87027) | Freshwater microbial communities from Lake Simoncouche, Canada to study carbon cycling - S_140212_EF_MetaG | ecosystem: Environmental > Aquatic > Freshwater > Lake | place: Lake...
ATAACAAATAACAAATAACAAATAACAAATAACAAATAACAAATAACAAATAACAAATAACAAATAACAAATAACAAATAACAAATAACAAATAACAAATAACAAATAACAAATAAAAATATGGATGTTGTAAAAAGTAAAGCGCTTAAAGAAACAGATACTTTTATACCTAACTTTGGATATGTACCATGTAAATATTTTCAATACATTTATTTAATATTTATTTTATTATCATTTGTATACAAAGATTTTTTATATGAAAATCTATATATAAAAATATATGATAAAATAGATTTGTATATTGAAAATAATAATGTTAAAACTTTTATTAAATCATTTATTGCATTGTTGCCTATATTACCTATTATATATTACGACTTTTTTTATAAAAGTTTTTCAATGAGAAATTTAGGTATTACAAGTGTTAAAAATAATAGATATATAAATACTATGCTAAGAATATTTGGTTCTTATGTTATTATTCAAGTTGCTGCACAAGATTTAGGCGTTAAAACAGGTACTGTTCAAAGTGATTTTATTAAATTATCATTTATGCAAGCTGTTTTATATGTTGGTTGTGCATTTGCAATTACACAAGATAGAAGTGAGGCTTTTTTAGCAGGACTTGTATATTTTCAATTAAAATATTTTGGATCTAATATAACAAAAGATGTATGTTTTGATTAATTTTATTATTTATTTTATTATTTATTTTATTATTTATTTTATTATTTATTTTATTATAAAAAGTATTATCTAAAAATAATAATCTATTTTAATTTAAAACTATAAGAAATATTTATTTTAATAATACATTATTTTTATAAATATAATTAATAGTATACTCTATAATATAATTTATAATTAAAAATGTCAACAGTAAATTTAAAAGAAAATGTTGTTTTTGAAAAATCAATTATTATTAGTAAAAATGAAGGTTCTACACAAAAAGAAGAAGTTACTACTGGACAAGTAGGTCAAGTAAGATTTAATCAAACAACACGTAAATATGAAGGGTTTCATTGTATTGCTAATAGTAATGTTGGAGCTGATATATTTGGAAATAAGTGGAGAGCATTTACACAAGATGTAGCAAGTGCAAATGCATTAGGAATCATAAGAGTAGGAAATAATTTAAATATGAACCCTTTTACTGGTATATTATCTTCCGTTGCAACAGGAGAAAGTAGAATATTTCAATTAGTGATTACGGTATCACCTATAGTAGGTGCTGCTGATTATCAATTTATAAATGTAGCAATAGCTGATGCGATAGGAACCCCTGCTGGCTTCTATTTAGATGGAACTTTAACAAGTAATTTAGGTAGTGCACCATCACCAACCTATCCTTTTGTAATTCTGCTTAGTCCAGGTCAATTTTATGAACCTTCAAATCAGATTACTCTGCCAGATTATGTTAGTTTAAGAGGTGAAAATAATTATAATTCGATTCTTACACAAAATATAGGTAGTAATGCTTCCATTACAAATGGTAATGCCTCTATGATTATTGTAGGTCAAAATTGTGAGATTAAAAATATGGTAATTAATCTTGCCGATTCTGGAACATCTTCTAATTCAAATGCTATATACTCATTAAATAAAAGTAATGTGGTGATTGATAATTGCATTATTAGTTGTAGTAGTAATATTACAACTACACAAACTACATCTGGTATATATATGAATGGTGGAGAACATAATAGTATTACCAATAATAAATTTAATTTCAATAGTTCTACCTTATTAGGTACTTTAAATACTATATCAATATCCAATACTACACCAAAATTAACAAATAATTATATTGATATATTAACACCTAATACAACTATAACTACAGGTATAGATTTAAATAATTGTATAGGAACAGACTCTATTACAGATAAAATTTATATTGAAAATTTAACTTTATCTAATAATTATTATAATACTGTATCTGGAGGTATAAATACAGGTATTAGCATTACTGATACATCATTAGTAATTAAAAATAGTGATATTGAAGTATCAAATGACCCAACTCTTACAACAAATTATGGTATTACATTTCGAAGTACCAACCCTAGCACACCCTATGTATCACAAACAACAAGTAATGTGATTAGTTTTATAAGTACAAAAGTTGGAATCATTGGGGTTAATACTATAAATAGTTCAAATACATCGGCAATTAATTTTTTAACAGAAAATTATCAAAGAGGTCAATATATAAATGTATCTGGGTCATCATCAAATGATGGTGTCTATAAAATAGCCTCACATACATCATCAGTAATTACATTAGAAAGTGGTTTTAATTTAATTAGCGAAGCAAAGACAGCACTAAATACGATTGTGTTGAAAGGATTATTTGATATTAACATTTATAATTCTAAAATAAATGCATCAACAAATATAATTACAAATAGTGATGCTAATAGTAATTATATATGCAATTTATATGATGTTATGAATGAGACAAGTCCATATAATATAGCACCATCATTTGTATTTTATACAAATTATAAAACATTGACAGTAGGAAAAGTAAATTGTGATTTCGCCAGTTTATATAATGCTATGAATTCTATTGGTGATAATAGTTCAAATAATAGATATTTGATTAAAATACAATCTGGAATATATGTTGAATCAACGTATATATTATGTAAACAATATGTAGATATTGAAGGAAATGGAGAAGATAATACTATTTTACAATTTACACAAACTGATAATACAGCAGGTACACCAACTCTAGATACATCTTGTTTAGTAATATGTTCAAATATATCTATAAAAAATCTAACTATAAAAAATATTGTTAATGAATTAGTATCAGCATTTATCCCAACAACAACAACTATATTATATAATCCTTTGTCAATAAATAATATAATTTTGGAAAATCTTGTCATCAATGGAACTTGTAGTAATACCTTTATTTATGGTATATATTTTACAAATGGTATAAATATAATATTACGTAATATAAATTTTATTATACATACCACAGTTATTGGTTTTACAAATGAAAATTATGCTATATATAATGAAAATTGCAGTGAATGTTATTTTTATAATATATCTACAATAGTAAATAGTAATGGAACAGATAATAATTATTCTTTATATTTACAAGATAGTGAATGTAATATTTATAATCCTAAATTAATAAGTCATTCTGGATCAGTAGGTAATTATGGTATATATACTACAAATAGTAATAATTTGCAAAAATTAGTGCAAATCTATAATGGACAGATAAGAGCTTATAATGCAGTGGATTATAGTATATATTCTGATAATTATTATACAATAATGTGTAATGGAGTTCAATTATTAGGTGAAACATTTGCAAATAGTGTGTTAAGTTATATCTATTGTAATAGTTGTTATACTTTTACAGATGAAAATGATAAAACTAATATACAAAGTTTAAATAGTCGAGGTCAAAATGAACAATCACAAATAACCTATAGTACACTAACCATTGGTGATTCTGCAGGTAAGCGTAATGCTACTGGTACAAATAATGTATTTATAGGTATCAATTCAGGGTCAAATGTAACAACTGCATCAAACAATACATTTTTGGGTTATAATACAGGTAAAATATTGAATATTGCAGGCAATAATACATTAATAGGTTCACGTGTAGGTCAATCCATTACTACAGGTACAGGTAATACAATAACTGGTTCAAACGCTGGTATAAATGTGACTACTGGTAATACAAATACAATTACAGGTGCTTACGCTGGTACTCATTTAACAACAGGTTTTGGCAATACTATAAATGGAACTAGTAGTGGATTGACACTTACAACAGGCTTTAGAAATACATTTATGGGCGATGGATCAGGATTATCAAGTAATACAGCAGTGTTTAATACATTTATTGGTAGTTTGTCTGGTCATATTAATGATAGTGGTAATAATAATACATATTTAGGTTACCAATCTGGTTATGAAGGTATATCTAGTAATAATACTGTATTCATTGGTTCAGAATCAGGATATACAAATCAATCAAGTAATATAGTTGCTATTGGTTCAAGTGCAGGATATATGAATACAAGCGCGATTAAAAATACATATATAGGTCATCAGTCAGGATATAATAATCTGACTGGTGATTGTAATACTTATTTAGGACATAATGCTGGATTTAGTAATACAGCAGCAACAAGTTCAGGTTCCTATAATATTGCAATAGGTAATGAAGCAGGCTATTCCATTACAAGTGGATCTAGAAATGTATTAATAGGTTCTACTAAAACAAACTCCGGCACTTCTAATGATGCTGCAGGGTGGTCACTTAAAAATGGAACAGATAATATTCATATAGGTGCAAATTCTGGTGCTCAAGCTACATCTGCAATTAAGAATGTATTCATAGGCAGTGATGTAGGTACCTCTATTACTACATCAAGTAATAATATATTAATAGGTAAAAATACAGGCAATGCTATTAGTAATAATGATGGTAATATTATAATAGGTTCAGAAACAGGAAATGATAATACTTATGGTAATGCTCTTATCATAGGACAAAATTCTGGTGTTGGATATACAGGTACTCCTGCATTTGTCATAGGACATAATGCAGGTAAAAATATTACTGGAGTAAATAATATGTTTATAGGTCAATATTCAGGTGGTATTAGTCAAACTGGTAAAACTGGAAATTATAATTTAGCAATAGGATCATATTCAGGATTTAATTTAAAAGCCGGTTCTCGTAATATTATAGTTGGTTCTGGTGATGTTGGAGGTAGTGCTGGTGGTGTCATTACTTCTGGAAGTGATAATACATTATTAGGCTATACTGCTGGAAGAGCAATTCAGACTGGTATAGGTAATACTTTAATAGGTAGTAATGCAGGTGCAAATCTTACAAGTGGTGCTAAGAATCTGATATTAGGTCATAATAGTGCTTATAATCTTGGAACAGGTAGCAATAATATTAGTTTAGGTCCAGAATCAGGATATTATTTAACTGGTGGTAATGGTAATATATTTTCAGGGTATCAAGCAGGTTATAATACAACATCGGGAGAAAATAATATAAATATAGGTTATCAAACAGGATATCAAGGTCAAACATCAATTAATAATATTCATATTGGATATCGTTCTGGGTATCAATCCATAGCAAGTAATAATTTATTTTTAGGGTCATATGCAGGGTTAAAGAATACAACGGGAGAAGATAATATTTTTATAGGTAAAAATGCAGGTCAAGGTAATAATACTAATAATAGACAAATAGGTAATAATAATATATTTATGGGTTCAAATACAGGTAATAAAAATGATAATGGAGCACGTAATATATTTTTAGGGTTAAATGCAGGTCAAAATAATACAAATGGAAGTAAAAATGTGTTTATTGGTGAAAATACAGGAAGAGATAGTATTATTAGTCGTAACATATTTATTGGTTCAACATCAGATTCAACTAAAGGTATTGGATATGTATCTCAAACAATTGGAGAGACAAATTTATTTATAGGTCATGATGTAGGAATAGAAAATACTACTGGCAGAGGGAATATATTTTTAGGTGATAGTGCTGGACAAAAGAACACCGCAGCAGAACAAAATATTTATATTGGAACATATGCTGGTAATCAAGCAAATGATACAACAGCTAATTATAATATAGCTATAGGTTATAATACTGGCAAAGACAATATAAGTGGGACAGAAAATATATTAATAGGTAAAGAAGCAGGAATAACATTACAAGAAAGTAATCAAATATTTATAGGAACAGGTGCTGGGTTATCTACTACTACAGCTAATAATAATATTTTTATAGGTAAATCAGCAGGTGCAAGTATTACAACTCAACCCCGTAATGTAGTCATAGGATATAATGCGATGAGTACAGGTCAAGCTTCAAATAATATTATCATAGGTAATGAGGCAGGTAGTATGAATAATGGAGACGATAATGTATTTCTTGGTAATTTATCAGGTCAATTTAATAATACTGGTAATAATAATACATTTATTGGGTCAGCTACAGGTGGGTCTAATGATACTGGATTTGGAAATACATTTTTAGGAAGAGCATCTGGTATATCAAATTCAGGTGGTAGTGATAATATATTTGTAGGTAAAGAATGTGGTTTTAGTAATATAAATGGAGTAAAAAATATATTTATGGGTAATCAATCTGGCTTTACTAATTATAATGGAAATGATAATATATTTATGGGATATCAATCAGGAGCTTATAACTATACTGGTTCTGGTAATATATGTTTAGGATATCAGTCAGGACTTTACAATCAAAATAATATCAATACTTTTATTGGATATCAATCAGGTATTAATAATATTGTAGGTATATCAAATACATTTATTGGTTATAAAACGGGTTATAATAATTATAGTAATGTAAATACATATTTTGGTAATTTAGTAGGTCAATTAAATGACGGTAATAATAATTTTTTCTTAGGTTATGAAGGACTTGATGACACAAGTAATATATCAGCAATTACAAATTATAATAATAAGTTTGCCATTTATAATAATACACAAGCTGGTATTACAAGTAATACATCAGGCACTTCTACTATTTTAATAGGTGGCGATTTTTCTACAGGAACAGTTGGTATAGGAACACTTGTGCCAGACCAATGGATTTTACCATCATTAGCAGCTTTTACATCTACTAAACTTGTTGTCTTAGGTAAATGTAGAGCAAATGCACATACAACATTTACTGGAGCACATAATGTTATGCTTGCAAATAATATTAATATTAATATTAATAATACTATAAATATTAATAATACTATAAATATAGATGAATTAAAAGAAGGTTTTATTATGTCATCAACAGGTAATACTATAAAATCAGGTATTAGTGATACAACTGTTACTGTAAAACCATCGTCAGTATCTAATGATAAAACAGTATATGGTGTCTATTCTGGTTCAGAAACAGTAAATAATGATAATATTTCTACTACTATATATTATGTCAATGCTTTAGGAGAAGGTTGTGTATTAATATCTAATTATGGTGGTGAAATACAAAATGGTGATTATATTACAACGTGTCCTATCATGGGGTATGGTGCTTTACAAAGTGATGATATTTTACATTCATATACAGTTGCAAAATGCACAGAAACTATTAATTGGGCTAATATAACAGACACACTCTCCTATGATGGTACTATGTATAAAATATATTTAGCAAGTTGCACTTATCATTGTGGATAGTGGATAATACATAATCTTATTTTGATTTTAACTTTTAACTTATTTTATTTTTTAACTTTTAACTTATTTATATAATATTATATTAACTTAATTTAACTTAATTTAATTAAACTTAAACTGTAATTAATATATGTATCTAGATACAACTTATATAAACTTACTAACAACTTACTAACAACTTACTAACAACTTACTAACCTATCAATATACACACTATCAACATACACACTATCAACATAGATATGTCATCTGCAATATCTTGTCTAGATACACGTTATTTTAAAGATGTAAAAGATTTAATAAATGTTTGTGATGAGTTTGCATATTATAGAAATCGTATTTATGTTGAATTAAAATATTTTGAATTATTTACAAGTTCTACGATTACTTATAATCCATTAACAGATTTTACGTATAATGACTATCTTGAATTATTAAAAACTGAAGAAATCTTGCGTCATGATGTTAAAGCCATTGAATATTTTATAAAGGATATTCCAGAAGTTAAAGATACACTTAAGTCTCATTTAATACATATTGGTCTTACCAGTCAAGATGTAAATTCACTTGGCTTTATGATGTGTTTTCGAGATTCATCATTTATTATTCTGGATACACTAAATAACTTAATTAAAATATTTACAGAACAATTAATAACACCATATGTAGATAAAACAAATGATATACAAAATGATATACAAAATGATATACAAAATGATATACTTATGTTGAGTTTTACTCACGGTAAACCAGCTACCCCAACACATTTTTCTAAAGAAATGTTAATATATAAAACACGATTAGAAAATATTTATAATGAAATGAATGCATTTATAAAGTCAGAATTAACTGTTAAATTTGGTGGAGCAACAGGTGAATTTAATTCTCTTAAATTTGCATTTCCAGATACAAATTGGCAAGAGTGGGCAGATCATTTTTGCGAGGGCTTCAGTTACGAGGGCTTCAGCCCCTCGAGCTCCCTTTACGAGGGCTTCAGCCCCTCGAGCTCCCTTGCTCCCAAGACTTCTTCCCTTGCGCCCGAGAAATTAACTCCTTCGAGCCCATTAAAATCCTGCCCTAATGTTTTGCGTGCTGGATTTTCTAAATCCTGCTTTAAAAGAACACAATATACAAATCAATGTGATAATTATGATTCAGTAATAAATGTATTATATATGATGAAAAGAATGCTACATATATTGGAACATTTAAGGGGTAATTTATGGTTATATATTCATCGCGATTATTTTATACAAAAAAATGTGAAAACTGAAATAGGTAGTAGCACGATGCCGAACAAAATAAATCCAATAGATTTAGAAAATGCAAAAACTGCTATTGAAATGGCAAAAAGAATGATTGATGGTATTTGTGATATATTAACAGAAACAAGTTATCAAAGAGATATTAGTGATAGTAGTGCTTTAAGAAATGTATCATCTATCTTTGGATATATTCTTATAACTTTAAAAAAAATGACTTCTGGTATAAGTAGATTAACACCTAATATTAAAAAGATAAAAGAAGAATTAAATGAACATCCAGAAGTTATTCTAGAAGGAATACAAACCTATTTGAAAATACATTGTAATATTGTAAATAGTTATGAAATGATGAAAGAGTTATCACGTGGAAATACATTATCACTTGTAGATATTCATAATATGATAGATGGTTTAGAAATTGATGCTATTCATAAAGTAATATTAAAAAATTTAACACCAGAAACTTATAAATAAATATAAATATATAAATATTTTAATATGTTAATTGTGATAGAGATTTTGAAACATCAATTAGTATTGGATCACTATTTAGTGTACCATTAAATGAAGTAATTGATAATGTCATAGAAGGAATATCAACTTTAGGAATATATGGAACATATATTATTAACTCAGTTGTATTAACTGCTGGTACAGGAATAACAATATTATTCTTAATAAAAGTAAAATTATATTGAGTAATAGGGTTTCCTCCATTGTCTTTTGGAGCACTCCAAGTAATTGCAATTTTTAGTAGTTTCACATCTGGATAATCTTTATTGAGAACAATAACATCAATTACATCAATTTTAAAATTACTTATTGGATCTGGTTTTGTAATTAATGGATTTGTAATTAATGGATTTGTAATTAATGGATTTGTAATTAATGGATTTGTAATATTACTAATAGATCTAGCTACTTGATTAGAAGTTGAAGATGAAGATGATTTATTTTTTAAAACTAAAGGTAAAGTAACTGATAATACAATTATAATTATAATAATAATTGTAATTATAATAATATTTTTTTTAGTAAATAACATTTTTGTATTAAAAAACATATTTAATATTATTTATTATTTATAAAGATTTTATTTTTTATTATTTATAAATATTTTATTTTTTATTATTTATAAAGATTTTATTTTATGTTTATTTAATTAAATATTTTTTTAATTATTATTGTTCAAATTCTATAACCTCAAGTTCATTTAAAGTATTAAAATCAATATCACATTCACTATCATTCTCATCATTCTTATCATTCTCATCATTCTCATCATTCTCATCATCCTCATCATCCTCATCATTCTCATCATCCTCATCATCCTCATCATCCTCATCATCCTCATCATCCTCATCATCCTCATCATCCTCATTATTCTCATTATTCTCATCATTCTCATATTCCTCATTATTCTCATTATTCTCATCCTCTTGACCATCTTGACCATCCTGTCCATCCTCCCTATTCTCCTCATATTCATTACCTTCATCAGCATCAGCATCAGCATCAGCATCAGCATCAGCATCAGCATCAGCATCAGCATCAGCATCAGCATCACCATCAGCATCAGCATCAGCATCAGCATCAGCATCAGCATCAGCATCAGCATCAGCATCAGCATCACCATCACCACTATTTTCATTATATTTTAGCGCAGGATGTTTTAAATCATGCTCTAAATCATAATCAATATCTATATTTACATTATCTACATCTTGTATTTTAATTTCGTTCATAGTATTTATGTTATTAATTATATTATTATCTTTTTTAACTTGATTTAAATTATTATGCGTAAGCCATTTAGCCGTATTATTATTTTTAGGTATAGTTTTTTTAGTATTAGTATTAAATATTTTATCATCTAAAAATAAAGTATCAAGAGTTGTTTCTTTTATTAAATCATATAAACTTTTTTCACTTTTAGAAATTTTAATATTTTTAAATGTATCTGCTGTATTATCTTCAATTGATTTATTTATTGAAATGACTTTTGTATCAATCATAGGTTCTGGATTATTATTTATAATTGGTTCTGGATTATTATTTATAATTGGTTCTGGATTATTATTTATAATTGGTTCTGGATTATTATTTATAATTGGTTCTGGATTATTATTTATAATTGATATTGGTAATTTACTACTATTAATAATATTTTGTTTAATAGGTATAGGTCTTTTAATAGTTGCTAAATTATATTCTTTTGAAAGATTAATAAGTTTTGTATCATTCATATTCATATTCATATTATCAATTGGTTCATCTAAAATAGAATCAGTTATTTTCATATTATTATTTGATAAATCTATTGGTTCATCAGTATCACTAAATATATATCCATTTGGTATAGCTCTAAAATTATTATCTTTGAAAATTTTAATTTTTTGTAATTCATAACAAGGTGAAAAGTTCTGTTGCATAAATTTAAGACCAGTAAATTCTAATATACCTACAATAAAGTCTCCTTCTTGTACACAAGAGATATCGTTTATTTTTTCTTTTCTAATATTATATATTTCAGTTAAAATATTCCCTTTATAACTTGGTATTCTTATACGTATAACTGGTAATTGACCATTAGATCTAAGTAATAGTGGTGTTTTATAATAATTTTCAACAATATTTAATGGCATTACTTGATTAAACCATTCTTTTGCATTTTCATGACATACTGAAATATTATTTTCATCATTTTTTACTAAAAAATCAAAAAAACTACCATTATCTCCACTTTGAGGTAGTTCTAAATCAATATAATAGTTATTTTCAATACGAACAATACCTGAAGTTGTTTTTAATTTTGGTGTTTCAAAATAAAAAGGTAAGAGTTGATTTTTAGTTAAACGATAATTGCAAATGGATTGATAGTATCCATATTGTGTTTTATATGGTTGTAAATATTCATATTTTTCTCTATTTAAATTTTTGTAATTTAATATTTTTGGTTGTTTTTGCATAGTAATATAGTTATATATTTATATATTTTTTATTTTATTTTTTATTTTATATTTTTGTAAAATAATTTATCTATCCAGAATAAACTATAATATATCTTTGTTAATAATTCATATTTTTAGGTAATACTAATAGACGCAATTTATAAAATTTATATTATTTAGTTTTTTTAATTTAATTTAATTTAATTTAATTTAATTTATTTTATATTTTTATAATTTGTTTTTTTCATATAAACAATATATACTTAATAATAAATAAAAATATAAAAATATAAAAATAAAAATAAAAATAAAAATAAACATAAACATAAACATAAACATAAACATAAACATAAACATAAACATAAACATAAACATAAACATAAACATAAACACAAACATAAACATAAACATAAACATAAAGATAATGGACTTGCGTGAAATATTATGTGATTTGACAAATAGATGTATTACTGAAATTAATGATGGAGATGATATTAAACAACCAATTAAAGATAAAATTTTAAAACCATTAATAAATTATATTTTAGAACAAATATATCCCTATCTTATTTTTAGTGTATGTATATTTGCTCTTACTTTACTTATTGCTATTATAATATTAGTTCTTATATTAAAAAGTGGTGGTAGTTTAGGTGGTATAAATAATATGCCTAATTTGAAAGTGAGTTAAAATATTTATGAATGTATTATTATTATTATTGTATTGTTATTTTATTATTATTGTACTATTCTTATTCTACTATTCTGATTCTACAAATAAATTGACAATTGTATGAAGTTTAACGGGATTTAAATATGGTATTATTATATAAAATAATAATAATTCAAATCCTACTATAAATATAATATGAATAATAAAATTTATTAATATATATAATAAATTTATTTCTTTAATATTAATAAAACCAATAATCAATGGTATTATAATACATAATAATAATATTATATTCATTGTTAATACAACATACAAAAATATATTATCTACTTTATCATTATTTAAACTTACTTCAATTTCTGTTTTGATTGATTCTTCAGTTATTTTTTTTATATCAGGTTTAGGTAATAATGATGTTATTAAAGAAGAAATATTTAATATATTTGAATAAAAATTTATTGATTTTATAAAATAATCAATTATAAGATTTGTTTCATGTTCTATAAAATAATAATTCATATATATTAAAAAAAATATAGAGAATACTGAAAATCCTATAAATACATCAATAGATATATGAAATAATTTTATATAATTAAGATTTTTAGTATGTTGAACTAACATTTTAAAATAATGTTTTTATAAATTAATAAATCTAAAAGAAATTAATAAAAATATAAGATTTATATATATTATATTTTATAAATATATTTATTTTATTGATATTTATAAAATATAATAAATATAATAATATTTAAGAAATTGTTTTAGTAATAGCTAAATTAATTTTATCATTATTAAATTGTTTTTTAGGCATAATTACAAATACAAATATTAATTCTAATATCATTATTAGAAATAGAGTTATAAATACACTAAATAATATAAAATTCCAATCTAAACTAATATCTTTATATTTATGCATAAATACAACATATAATATAAATAATATAAATAGAAATATTAAAGTAAATGAAAATATGACAATTGCTATTGTGTTATTAGATTGTAAATAGTCTTGTTCATATCTCATATTAGTCTTTACTATTTTATTTAGAATATTAAAATCATAAATTTGATAGATTGAAGGTTTAATTTCATTAAAAGTCTTAAGAATAGGTTGTGCTTTGGAATATAATTCATCTCCAATTGATGTTTGTTGTAAAGGTAAAGCATATACAAAATACATTAATCCTTCAAAAAATAAGATTAAAAATATATCTATTAATATAATTGGTATAATATTATAATACATTTTTAGAATATAAAATTTATAGTTTTTATGTTTAATTACTATAATAATAAAAGATTTTATTTTATTTATTTAATAATATAATAAAATAT
>Ga0114978_10003175_pt1 | contig 13463 bp, 13 predicted proteins | sample S_140212_EF_Meta_FD_87027 | JGI IMG/M metagenome (GOLD analysis project Ga0114978, IMG submission 87027) | Freshwater microbial communities from Lake Simoncouche, Canada to study carbon cycling - S_140212_EF_MetaG | ecosystem: Environmental > Aquatic > Freshwater > Lake | place: Lake...
CTATTGCTGTCTTTATCTATAACCACACCTACCGGCTGAATTTTATCGGCCGTTACGCCTGACACTTGAAACTTAATGGTTTTAATTATTTGCTTAGAGTTGACATCCAATATCATTAAAGTACCGGCCATTTCTGAAGTTACCCACAATTGCTGACTATTGGCTGTAAACCTAACAGCACGCGGGCGAGGATCAACCAAAATATTTTCTGTAATGGCATTGGTTTTAGTATCAATCCAGTGCACCATGTTGGTGGTTTCTGAGGCACTTACAAGCCATTTATTATCGGGACTAACCGCAATACCTTCGGGCTCTACGCCAACTTTTATTTGCTTGACGATTTTCTTTTTTGCGATGTCAATAACGGTTACCAGGCTATCATCTTCGTTTGAAACATAAAGCTTGTCACCGGCAGGATTTAATGCAAAAGTTTCAGGATCTTCACCCGATGGTAAGTAACCAACTTCCTTTAGCGTCTCGACATCAATAATTTTTATAACATTCTCATCACTAGTCGCTACATACAAAAATTTATTATCCGGACTTATGACAATACCTCTAGGTCGCTGTCCTACCGGTACAGTTTTAAGCAGCTTGCCGGCAATCGGGTCAATCACAGCTAACGCATTATCTTTTTCCAAGGTAACAAAAACAGTTTCAGCTCGAACCGATGCAACTAACCCCAACATTAAAAAGAAAACCAAGTAGTTATTTTTCATTATTGCTTTACCCCTTTGCAGAGCGATTCCGGCAGATCGTAACCCAAGGTATCCAACTCTGTTTTGGGATGCAAAAAACCTTCAATGGGCGCTACAGCAACTAATGACCTGGGTGCCGCCAGCAAAATCGGTTGTCGCAACTGTCCATCCCATGATCGAAAGGATAAGGGACTGCCTTTATAACCCTGTAAAGCAAAACTATCACTTAACATATAATCTTTAACCGTACTTAGATCACTTGATCTTGTGCGCGTGGTCGCCTCACCGATAGCTCTAAGAGCTAAATAAGCCGCATAATCCTGTTCTTCCATCCAACGATGTGCCTTTTCTTTAAACCGATTTTGAATCTGAATAGCTCCCCACTGCTCATGGGTTTTATGCCACGCAGCGGCAACCAACCCTTGTGTACCTATTACTGGCCTCGGATTCCAAGTGCGATAGTCCAGATACTCACCAAATTGCCCTGACTCATCAGCAACTACCAAGACATCGTAATCATCCTCAGTCTGAGTAAATACTGCCACATCGGATTGTGCTGTGCGCCTAGCATCATACGTATGATCCCAGATTTTTTCTGCCACTATTTGCAGACCAAAACGCTTGGCAGATCGCTTAATAGCGTTTGCAAATAAAAGATCTTCCTGATTAGTCCCCACAACCAAGAACCATTTAACCCAGCGTTTTTTCATCAAATATTGGGCTAGTGCATCAGCCCTCATGGCTCTACTAGGTAAAAAATGCAATACATTGCCTCGACACTGCTCATTACGCAACGCATCGTCAATTGTTCCTACGTCAAATAGGAGCATTTTTTTTGCCTCAGGCAAATCAGCAACTTGGTTTACCTGTGTAGCGGATAAATTAATTACAACATATTGAAACTTTTTGCTGATCTCTTTATCGAATGCCGCAATAACATTGCCATCCATAGGTACAATAATTTTTTTTAAGTTAAATTGCTGTCCTACAAATTTACCCGTAGTATTATCATCATCAATCCCCAACTCTGCCCCAAGAACCCCTTTATTTTTGATAAACGGATCTAAATTAGATAAGGACAGTGGGGCGACTTGTTCTTGCGTTAAATAAGCGATGTCAATAATTTGATTAGTTTTTGCATAAGCCAATTCCAGATTGGCTAATAGAATAATCAATAAAATATTAACAATAGTTTTAGCAAGTAAATTAATTGATGGCATTATTTTTAGATAAAAAAATTCGTATCTGCCAATTCTAACGGATTACCCATTTTTTTTTAAATTTTCACCTAATTTTTATGTATAAAGATGGTTTAATCTTTAACTTGTAAATTTAAACATCAATCTGACATGACACAAATTACTTTAAGTGAAATAACGCTGTATCCGGTAAAATCATTGGTAGGTATTAGTGTATCCAGTTGGCCTGTAACTAAAACCGGGCTTTTATATGACAGAAAATGGATGCTTATTGACGCTGATCGACACTTTTTAAGTCAGCGAAAACTACCAACAATGGCTTTAATAAAAACAGCTTTAACAGACAAGCACTTAATTTTATCTGCTGCCGGAATGGAAAATCTGTTATTACCATTAACGCCAACTGAAGGATCTATTATTAACAGCATTATATGGCATGACCAATGCGATACGCTTAGCGTATCTCCAGAAGCCAATCGATGGCTGAGTCATTTTCTAAATCTGGATTGCCGGTTAGTTTATCAAGCTGATAATATGATTCGGCAAGTTGATCCCAACTATAGCCTACCCACTGATCAGGTATCATTTTCAGACGGCTTTCCATTTTTAATTATTTCAGAAAGCTCGTTAGCTTCTTTAAATCATGCAATGCAATTAGATTTACCGATGACTCGTTTCAGACCTAATCTGACTATAACTAACTGCCATAGCTACGCTGAGGATAGCTGGCGAGATATCAGTATTGGAAATATCGATTTTAGATTGCCAAAACCTTGCTCACGCTGCTCTGTCCCAACCATTGACCCTAAAACTGCTGAAATGAGTAAAGAACCACTAACAACTCTAAGCCGCATCAGAAAATGGGAAGGTAAGGTCTACTTTGGACAAAATGCTCTACACAATAATTGCGGTATTTTAACTGTAGGTGATATTGTGCAAGTTAAAGTTACAGGGACTCATCAACCCCCAATTTAACAAAGCTTAACTATTTAATTTTATCCAACCACTTCAGAACCAAACTGTTACCGGCTTTTTAAGCAGATCTCTATAACCTTAAACAGTTTTGATTATGGCAATGAGAAATCTGCTAGACTTTAACGTCCTTAAAGCAGGGCTTCATAAACACCTAAATTATAATGATTGCTACATGTTAGAACCAAAACGTTTATTTGATTTATTTTTGGCACTATTTGCAATATTAGTTTTATTACTGCCATTTATACTGATAGCCCTAGTCGTTTATTTTACTTCTCCCGGCCCTATCCTTTTTTGGTCTGACCGTATTGGGCAGTATAACTCCATTTTTAAAATGCCTAAATTTCGAACAATGCTTATTGGCACACCCGCCGTAGCCACTCATCTTTTATCCAATCCTAAACAGTATTTAACTTCAGTTGGTTCTTTTTTGCGCAAGTCCAGTTTGGATGAATTACCACAACTCTTAAGTATTCTTAAAGGTGATATGAGCTTTGTTGGTCCAAGACCCGCCTTATTTAACCAGCATGATTTGATCGCACTACGAACCGAAAAGGGAGTTGATAAACTCCTTCCTGGATTGACAGGTTGGGCACAGATCAATGGTCGGGATGAACTGCCTATTCCTGACAAAGTTAAACTGGATGTCCATTATTTAAATAATCAGTCGTTCTGGTTGGATTTGAAAATTATTTTTTTGACCTTTAAAAAAGTATTGAAAAAAGATGGCATTGTCCACTAATTTCGAATGCTATCATTTAACTGGCTGCTATTAACTACACCAAGTCATTGAACCCAAAAAGACATTAATTATTTATGCATACACGATTAGCTTATTGGTTCATTGATCTTTCAAAACAAAACAAATTAATTATTCTAATTAGCACTGATGTATTTGTTATTGTAACTTCACTTTGGATGGCTTTTTCTCTGCGATGGGGAGAGCTTTATATTCCTAAAAACCATGAATGGTACTTGTTTGCCGTAGCGCCCATTATTGCCATCCCTATATTTGCAAGATTAGGCTTATATAGAGCCATTATTCGCTTTCTCGAAATGAAAGCCTTGTGGACTATTATTCAAGCATCTTCAATTTATGCTTTAATTTTTGCTTTTATATTGTATGAGTCCGGGATCAAAGGCATCCCTCGGACTGTCACTCCACTCAACTGGCTCATTGTTATGTTGCTAGTTGGCTGTATTCGTTTTTTTGCCCGTTGGTGGCTAGGTGAAACTTATTTTCAATTAAGAGGTGGGCGAAAAGAGCCCCAATTATTGAAAAAGAATGTCGTTATCTATGGTGCCGGTAGTGCCGGTGTCCAATTGGCGTCTGCACTTGGACACGGACGCGATTTCAATGTCGTCGCTTTCATTGATGACAATACGTCATTACAGAAAAGAAAAGTGAATGGTTTACGAATATACCCGTTAAGTTCTTTAAGCTATTTAATAGACCGTCATGAGGTTTCAAATGTGTTACTAGCCATACCCTCAGCCAAAAAATCTCGCATTAGTGAAATTATCCGATTACTTGAGCCTTATGCTGTTCATGTCATGTCTATGCCCGGACTATCTGACATAGCTCAAGGTAAGGTTACCGTTGATGCCCTTCAAGAAGTTGATATTGCAGATCTGTTAGGTAGAGATCCAGTAGCGCCTGATCAAGTGCTACTTAAAGCCACTATTAGTGACAAAGTTGTTATGGTAACAGGCGCTGGTGGCTCCATAGGATCAGAGCTATGTCGACAAATAATTAAGCTGCAACCAACCTCCTTAATTCTTTATGAGATCAGTGAATTTGGCCTTTATGCAATAGAAAAAGAATTACATCATCTGTTAACTAGCATCAAACCAACTAGGCCAATTCAAATTATTACTATTCTAGGCTCAGTTACCCATGCCAAGCGCATTGAAAATGTGTGTAAAACCTTTAAGGTTCAAACTATCTATCATGCCGCCGCATACAAGCATGTTCCTATGGTAGAAAAAAATCCTGGCGAAGCAATATGGAATAATATCTTTGGAACCTTGCATGCCGCTCAAGCAGCAATTAATGCAGAAATTGAACTTTTTGTATTAATTTCAACAGATAAAGCAGTAAGGCCAACCAATACAATGGGTGCGACCAAGCGTTTTGCCGAATTAATTTTACAAGCACTCAGTGTAGACATTGACCTTGAAAAACCAACACGTTTCACAATGGTAAGATTTGGTAATGTACTCGGTTCCTCTGGCTCTGTGGTGCCTTTGTTTAGAGAACAAATAGCCAGAGGTGGGCCGTTAACTGTCACAGATGCACGTATCATCCGTTATTTTATGACTATTCCAGAGGCGTCTCAGTTGGTTATTCAAGCCGGTGCTTTAGGGCAGGGTGGCGATGTATTCGTGTTGGACATGGGCGAACCTATCAGAATTCTTGATTTGGCAAAAAGAATGATCCATTTAAGTGGCTTGGAAATAAAAGATGATAATCACCCTACAGGCGAAATAGAAATCAACTTTACCGGCTTGAGGCCAGGCGAGAAACTCTATGAAGAGCTTTTAATTGGTGATAATGTTTCAAAAACCAGTCATCCCAGTATTATGCGAGCGGAAGAACAGACTATTTCTTGGGATGAATTAAATAAAATGCTATTGTCACTTGAAGAGGCTACAAATAACGATGATTTTGAACAAGTTAGACGGATTTTAAGGCAAGCTGTATCAGGCTTCGTACCGCAATGTGAAATTAGTGACCTACTTTGGGCCCAAAAACGAGTTGCCTCTTCTAAATAATTTAAATCCTCTTTGATAACCGGAGTATTACTACCACAACGCTGGTACTGATTTGTCAATAGACTTTCCAATAACTAAATAATGTTTGATTAAAATAAATTTAGTTATTAATCATCAGGCAAAAAAAACCTCCCTATGCGTTACCGCAAAGAGAGGTAAAAGTTCGAGCAGAACATTTATGAGGAGGAACTGCTCTAAGGTATAACACCAGGAGGTAGTTAACTGTTTACACTTAGCTGCTTAATTTTACTCGGGTTATAATCTTGCTAAATCTTGCTATATGCAGCGGCACTGCCAAGAAAAAGGTCGATATAATGGATTGACCGAAAATGAAGCTCCAAATGCCAGAAATAAAAACTAAACCAAAAATTACATCTATATTGAGGTTATTCATATTTTTAACCTTATCAAAAATCTTAAATTTTTAATTCAGCTTGCTAGTTGTCTTATTGCTTGATTACTACTATACAGGCACATTCATAGTACACAATACGGTAAATATTAAACACATTGTTTCTTATTAAAAAACAATTGACAATGTCAAGAATTTTATTAATATTAGATGCCCAATGCAAATTAAAAAATTAAGCTCCCGAACCCCATTAAGGAAAATTAAATGGATAAATTAACAAGCATGAATGTCTTTGTTCGTGTGGCCAAAGCCGGTAGTTTTGCTGGTGGAGCGCGTGATCTAGGAATTTCGAGAGCCATGGCAACAAAGCATATCATGCAACTTGAAGGCAGCTTAGGAACTCGTTTAATCAATCGCACAACAAGAAGTTTGAGCCTAACCGATGTCGGTACATCTTATCTCGAACGCTGCCAACAAGTACTTTTAGATGTTGACGAAATGGAATCTGCAATAACCCATTTGCAAACAGAACCGAGAGGGCTTCTAAAAATAAGCGCTCCACCCGCAATTGGTGCCACACATATCGCAAGAGCCGTCGCTGAATTTTTAAAAATACATACTGATTTGACCATCGAAATGATTTTACAGGGTAGTCCCGGTGATTTAATTGATGAAGGTATCGATGTGGCTATTTTTCTGGGTGCTTTAGATGATAGCAGTATGGTTGCACGTAAATTAGCAAGCTCATCGCTTGTTGTTTGTGGAGCACCAGACTATTTAGAACTTAATGGTACTCCAAAGGTGCCAGAAGATTTAGCGAGCCATAGTTGCTTGGTTAACTGGGCTATTTCTCCACGTAATAAATGGCAATTTAAATCTGACACCGGCCCTAAAACAGTAACTGTTACCGGTAGAATGCAAGCTAATGCAGCCCACCCAATCCGCATTGCTGCTATTAATGGCCTAGGATTGGTAATGTTACCCACCTACATAGTTGGCAAAGATATTGAAAACGGTACGCTAAAGGTAGTCCTTGAAAACTATCCATTACCCCCCTTAGATATTCATGCAGTCTACCCACACAGAAAATATCTATCGGCCAAAGTTAAAAGTTTTATGGATTTTTTACAAGTGTGGTTAGAGCATCGCGTAAGTATGCCTGGAACTGAATAATGGATAGTCTACTGGCAAACAAATGGAATCACCTTTATAGCCAGTCTAGCCCAGTATTTTCAGCAGCGGCACAGGTTCTAACTGAAAATGATTTTTTGCTGCCTACAACTGGAATAGCTCTGGACTTAGCCTCTGGATGGGGTGCTAATGCCATTTATTTAGCACAACGAGGTTTGGCGGTGACTGCCTTAGATATTTCCTTTATTGCCATAGATAAATTAACAACTTATACAGCCCAGCAAGGGCTAAATATCAATGCACGACAAGAAAAAATTACACCTGAAAGTTTTACCAAATGTCATTTTGATGTGATTGTTGTGAGTCGATTTCTTGACCGAACTCTAAGTGATGCGATAATAGGCGCATTAAAACCAAATGGCTTGCTTTTCTATCAGACTTTTACCCAAGAAAAAATACATCGCAACACACCCAGCAATCCTGACTACCTTCTTGGTTGTGGAGAGTTGTTAGCTTTATTTTCACGTTTAAATGTTGTTTTTTACAGGGAAAATGCTTCAATCGGTGATACATTGTGCGGCCTAAGAGATGAGGCGCAGTTTGTTGGTCAGAAACTAATATAATTGGCAATACTAATGATAGATAATTTAAACCCGCAAGAGGCGTGGGATTTTTTACAGACGAATACTGACGCCATATTGGTTGATGTACGTACAAAAATCGAACACGGGTTTGTTGGACACCCTATGAATGCAATCCATATTGCCTGGAAAGAGGCTCCAGCTTGGCAGATTAATCCAAATTTTATTTCTGACATTGAAAAAATTGTGACCAATAAAGATACACCTGTTTTATTATTGTGCAGGAGTGGACAACGCTCACTTGAGGCAGCAAAAGTACTGGAAGACATTGGATTTACCAGGCTTGTCAATATCATTGATGGTTTTGAAGGGCCGTTGGATCAAAATAATCATCGAGGTAATCTTGGTGGCTGGCGTTTTAATAATTTACCTTGGATTCAAAGTTAATAGCGTTTTAAAGTCATCAGATTTGACGTACCTTTTACTTTCGATACCTTCACATAATAAAAACTAATCCTTATCAATCTAAACACAAATACATTACATGCTATATAGCGTGCTTAAAACTACCCTATACTCATTTTATTAAACCATTAGAGAACACAAAAAGTGATCGAAAAATTAAGAAACATTGCCATTATTGCTCACGTTGACCACGGTAAAACGACCCTAGTTGATAAGTTATTACAACAATCGGGAACATTTGCCGCACATACCAAGGTGACTGAGCGAATGATGGATTCCAACGATATTGAAAAAGAACGTGGTATTACTATCTTGGCAAAAAACACTGCACTAGATTGGAATGGTTACCACATCAATATTGTTGACACTCCTGGCCATGCTGATTTTGGCGGCGAAGTGGAACGTGTTTTATCGATGGTTGACTCAGTATTACTTCTTGTAGATGCAGTTGATGGTCCTATGCCACAAACCCGTTTTGTAACCCAAAAAGCCTTCGCTCTGGGGTTAAAGCCTATTGTTGTGATTAATAAAATTGACCGACCTGGCGCACGCCCCGATTGGGTTGTTGACCAAACTTTTGACTTATTTGATCGATTAGGTGCAACCGATGAACAATTGGACTTTCCAATTGTTTATGCCTCCGCCATCAACGGCTACGCTGGCCTAGAGCACACTATAACCGGCGGTGATATGACGCCTTTATTTGAAACGATTATAGAAAAAGTCAGTCCACCGCCTGTGGATATGGACGGTCCTTTCCAAATGCAGGTTTCCAGTCTGGATTACAATACTTATGTCGGTGTTATTGGTATTGGACGTATTCAACGCGGGAGCATCAAACCAAATCAACCAATAACCATCATCAATCGGGAAGGTGTCGAGCGTAAAGGTCGTATGTTACAAATCTATGGCTTTCATGGCCTGGAGCGTGTTGAGGTTGCCGATGCGCGAGCTGGTGACATTATTGCTTTTGCCGGTATTGAAAAACTCGAAATTTCCGATACGCTCTGTCATCCAGATGCTGTAGAAGCCATGAAACCTTTGTCAGTTGATGAACCAACTGTAACAATGACATTTCAAGTAAATAATTCACCTTTTGCCGGCAAAGAAGGTAAATTTGTTACAACTCGTCAGATTCGTGACAGGCTGGATAAAGAACTTCAACATAATGTTGCTTTAAAAGTAGAAGACACAGCCGATCCAGATAAATTTAAAGTATCAGGTCGTGGTGAATTACATTTATCTGTTCTTATTGAGAACATGCGTCGTGAAGGCTTCGAAATGGGCGTTTCGCGTCCAGAAGTAATCATCAAAGAAATTGATGGAAAAAAATGCGAACCCTTTGAAATGGTGACCATTGAAGTTGAAGAAGAGCATCAAGGCTCTATCATGGAAAAATTGGGTGAACGTAAGGGTGATTTAACCAATATGGTACCTGATGGCAAAGGCCGTATTCGTTTGGAATATATGATGCCCTCACGTGGTCTGATTGGCTTTCAAACTGAATTTATGACAGCAACCTCAGGCTCTGGCCTGCTATATCATGTATTTGACCATTACGGTCCGATGAAAGCCGGTGAAGTTGGCAATCGTCAACGTGGTGTAATGATATCAATGGTTGCAGGCAAAGCCGTTACTTATTCCTTGCATCCGTTACAAGAACGAGGTGAATTGCTTCTGGTTAATGGAGATGAAATATACGAAGGCATGTTGGTAGGTTTGCATTCTCGAAGCAATAATTTATGCGTCAACCCTTGCAAACCAAAACAATTAACCAACGTTCGTGCATCGGGTACTGATGAAAGCTTGGTATTGGCACGGATTCAAAAAATGACTTTAGAACAAGCGCTGGAATTTATTGCTGAAGATGAACTGGTTGAAGTTACGCCCAAGTCCATACGCTTACGCAAAAAATTATTAACTGAAAATGAACGCAAAAGAGCATCAAAGAATTAAAGTTAAACTGGAAAATTCTTTCGATTAATCTAAAGCCAAGCCAGATAGGGTGGATAATATTTTCTTTCCACCCTATCTTACCCACTTTATAAAAAAGTTATGACTCAAAGAATCGCTGAAGTTGAACGTAATACACTGGAAACCCAAATAACTTGTAAAATCAATTTAGATGGGACAGGCAAATCCTCATTCCTAACCGGCGTACCCTTCCTTGATCATATGCTTGATCAAATCGCCAGACATGGTTTAATTGACATGGATATTATCGCCAAAGGCGATTTAGAGATTGATTCTCACCATACTGTTGAAGATATCGGTATTACTTTAGGCCAGGCATTTGCAAAAGCACTCAGCGATAAAAAAGGTATTTATCGTTATGGACATTCATACGTTCCTTTGGATGAAGCCTTATCAAGAGTCATTATTGATTTCTCAGGTCGACCTGGCTTGTTCTACGAGGTTAAATATCCAAAAGCCATGATAGGCAATTTTGACGTTGATTTGTTTAGAGAATTTTTTCAGGGCTTTGTCAATCATGCAGGTGTCACTTTGCATATCGATAATTTGAAAGGCGTAAATGCTCATCATGTTGCTGAAACCATTTTTAAAGCCTTTGGCCGTGCTATTCGAATGGCCATTACCGCCGATGTAAGGATGGAAGGTATAATGCCATCTACCAAAGGCAGTCTTTAGCCTTCACATTAACTCCCAAATTTGTTTTATGTCCTCCGTCGCTGTTATAGATTATGGAATGGGCAATTTGCATTCAATCGCAAAAGCCCTCCAACATGCTGCACCAGATGTTGATGTACAAATTGTTGCTGATGCCGATCAGATTTTACAAGCCGACCGCGTAGTTTTCCCTGGTGTTGGTGCTATGCGTGATTGCATGCATGCACTAAATCAATCAGGCTTGTCTAACATTATCCAACAGGTTGCCAAAACAAAACCTCTGTTAGGTATTTGCTTGGGCATGCAGGCACTACTAACAGACAGTGAAGAAAATGAAGATACACTGGGGCTGAATATCTTTCCTGGACATGTTGTACGATTTCCTGAAACACTGCTGGATGCTCAAGGTAATAAGCTAAAAATTCCGCACATGGGCTGGAATGAAGTCCATTTTATGCCGCACCCGTTATGGCACAATATTCCACAAAACAGCCGTTTTTATTTCGTGCATAGTTATTATGCACAAGCTAATGATAGCTCTTTAGTTGCAGCAACATCAGAATACCCCACTGCATTTACTTGTGCCTTGGCTAAAAATAATGTTTTTGCCGTACAATTTCATCCGGAAAAAAGTCAAGCTCTTGGTTTACAACTGCTAAGCAACTTTTTAAACTGGGATGGTCAAGCCTAAATCTATACACCTTGTTAAGGATTCTGTATTTATGTTGTTAATACCTGCTATTGATTTGAAAGAAGGAAAATGTGTACGTTTACGTCAAGGACGTATGGACGATAATACAATCTTTTCTGACGATCCCGTCGCTGTCGCTGGGCGATGGGTTGCTGCCGGCGCTAAAAGAATTCATTTGGTTGATTTGGATGGCGCTTTTGCCGGCAAACCAATTAATGCCGATATTATTCATGCCATTGTAGATGCCTACCCCAATGTTCCGATACAAATTGGAGGTGGCATTCGTGATGAAGAAACTATTGAAGCCTATTTAAATGCTGGTGTAGAGTACGTCATTATCGGCACCAAAGCTGTTAATGAACCCCATTTCGTCCGTGATATAGCCATTGAATACCCACGCCGGATTATAATTGGACTGGATGCAAAAGCTGGAAAGGTTGCAATTGATGGCTGGTCCAAACTATCCAAGCATGACGTAATTGATCTGGCACAACAATTTGAAGCTGATGGTGTAGAAGCTATCATTTATACCGATATTTCAAGAGACGGCATGATGCAAGGTGTTAACACCGAAGCAACGGTGCGTTTGGCACGAGCTATTAAAATCCCAGTGATTGCCTCAGGAGGCATTACTACTATTGAAGACATTAAAGCCTTGGGTGCAGTAGCTCATGAAGGAATTATGGGTGCCATTACCGGACGGGCTATTTATGAGGGTACTTTAGATTTTGCTGAAGCGGAGAAACTCGCTGAATCATATAGCGCCTCATGAGTTTAGCTAAACGCATTATTCCTTGCTTGGATGTTGCTGATGGGCGAGTCGTTAAAGGCGTCAAATTTGTTGATATCCGTGATGCCGGTGATCCCGTAGAAGTTGCTCGACGTTATGACCGTGAAGGTGCGGATGAGATCACTTTTCTAGACATCACTGCAACCCATGATAACCGAGACACCATGGTTCATGTTGTCGAACAAGTTGCCAGTGAAGTATTTATACCATTAACTGTCGGTGGTGGCATAAGAACACTGGATGATATTCGCCGCATGCTAAATGCAGGTGCAGATAAAGTTGGCATTAATAGCGCTGCTGTGTTTAATCCGGAATTTGTTCGTGAGGCTGCTCAGCGTTTTGGCTCACAATGTATTGTTGTCGCTATTGATGCAAAAAAAGTCAGCCATCCAGGTGAAATTGATCGCTGGGAAATTTTTACTCATGGGGGACGTAAAGCGACAGGTATAAATGCTATTAACTGGGCCAAAAAAATGGTCAACTACGGTGCTGGTGAAATTTTATTAACCAGTATGGACAGAGACGGTACTCGTGAAGGTTTCGACTTACCCCTAACTTGTGCTATCAGTGAGGCAGTTAGTGTTCCTGTAATAGCATCAGGTGGTGTAGGCAATCTCGATCATCTGGCTGAAGGTGTGTTAAAAGGCAAAGCCGATGCTGTGTTAGCCGCCAGTATTTTTCACTTTGCAGAATACACCATACAACAAGCCAAAGAATACATGTCAACATGCGGCATTGAAATGCGCTTATGAATATCTCTTGGCTGGATGAGATTCGCTGGAATGCAGATGGTCTTTGCCCTGTTATTGCACAACAGGCTGACACCGGAAAAATACTCATGTTTGCTTGGATGAATCGAGAGTCATTAGACTTAACCGTTTCGGAAGGTTATGCTGTTTACTGGTCAAGATCACGCAATAGATTGTGGCGTAAAGGCGAAGAATCTGGGCACAGACAGAAAGTTATGGCGTTATTTCTGGATTGTGATGAAGATGTCATCTTACTTAAAGTTGAACAAGAAGGTGGTATTTCTTGCCACACAGGACGAGAAACTTGTTTTTATCGTCGCCTAATTGATGGTCATTGGCAACCTATTGAGCTAGTATTGAAAGATCCTAAAATAATTTATGCAAAATAATGAGTGAAGTATTACAACAATTAGCCCATATTCTGGAGCA
>Ga0114978_10003179_pt1 | contig 13459 bp, 18 predicted proteins | sample S_140212_EF_Meta_FD_87027 | JGI IMG/M metagenome (GOLD analysis project Ga0114978, IMG submission 87027) | Freshwater microbial communities from Lake Simoncouche, Canada to study carbon cycling - S_140212_EF_MetaG | ecosystem: Environmental > Aquatic > Freshwater > Lake | place: Lake...
CATTGTATACCTGTAATCGTCGGTATAAACAGCTGTTAAATGTGTCTCAATAAATTGCGTAGGATCCGCGGGGGAGGCGATGAACTCGGCGTGAGTCGCACCAGTTGGCACATCAATTACAGTTGGCGACGCACCCGTAGCATTGTTTACGATCACATCAACACCTGTCAAATCAAGAGCTGTGATCAAATTGATGGCCAGGTTATTGTAGTTTGGCTTTACTGGTTTGTTCAACAGTTTGGCGGTATTGAGTAGATCGTAACAGCTCTGGTTGGCAGTGGATGTAACGAGAGGAAGACAGTTGCTCCCGATGCAGAAGATAGATTTTGCCTTCTTGTCAATAATATATGTACTTGAATCCTTGATAGATTTAACTGTTCCGAATGTACGCGACATTTGATATATTATGAAGATATTTTATTATACAACTGTTTTTTATTATACAACTGTTTTTATTATACAACTCTTTATATAATGAAAATATCAAATCGTTCAATACTGACATTTTTCAATGTGAATGGGACTTTACTATCTATCAGTGTATCAACTTATCTGGGATTTCATTATATTAGTGATTATACATTTGTAAACAAGCTATTTCTGACCTATTGTATCTATATATTCCGCAACTATCTGATGATGTTTTTAATGTTTAATTCAATTAAACATAAACTGTTTGTAACGGAAGCAAATGCAAACAACAACTCCTTGTATCAAGTAAATTCTCACATGTATGTGCTTTCAACGACCTTTTTAGATACGATTACCAGTTTATTCTTATACAGTAAGATGACACATTATCCAATTTCTCTATCTAGCATGGTCAACTCTGTCGTTTGGTTTATACCAATGTCGCTCTGTTTTGAGATTATTCTAGACTTTTTTCATTATTGGTCGCATCGCATTTTACACTTGAATAAATATTTGTATATAAATACTCATAAAATACACCATAAACATACAAATCCGGTCATAATAAATGCATATTGTTTTAGTCCGTCAGATTTAATTCTTACCATATCTGTACCGATGATACTCACAGTGTATATATTTCCATACAAACTCTCATTATTTGAATTTGCAATGATTTCAGTATACAAACAGTACACCGAATTGGCCGGGCATTCAGGTAAACAGTTGGCGCCAGCGTCATCGTTTCCGCAGTGTATATGGCTTCCGCGGCTGTTAAACATTCAATTATATGCAGAAGATCACGATTTACATCACAAGATTAGCAATTGTAATTATGCGAAACGATTTTCGCTGTGGGATAAAGTATTCGGCACATATAATCATAAAGTTATAGAATAATGCTATTATATATGTTGTATAATTCACCAGATTCTTTCATTTCTACCAAATTCATACCCTTTTTGTAGATGATTTTTACATTTGGGTATTTACGAATATTTTCACAGTGTTTCTTATGATGAACATCATTTACATCTGTTATGCCGTCATCACCATACAAATAATAGTTTGTTGTATTGTTTATTATATCTTTTGACAAATCAATGTATCGCAGATTGTAGAGATTTTTACGCCCATACAAGATTGTAATTGGGCGAAAAACGATAACATCTGTGACATTCAATAATGACCCAAACAGGATCGCTGCATATGAACCAGCCGAGTTGCCAGTAAATATGACCCTCTTGTATTTTTTGAATATTGTACTTAAATAAAGTACTGTTGTTTCTATATCCGTTGAAATTTTATCCATGCCGTGATGGTAACACATTTGTTTTATATCTCTGTAAAAATACTTGTCTGCATTCTTGAAATTGTTACTCAGGAAATTTAAAAAATCATACGGTACTATACCACCTATTTTCCTGGCAAAACCACCGAAACATACGATTGCTGTGTCGCGCTGTTTGTTCTCATTTACAACTAATTCGGACTCGTCCATTTATATAGGTTGGTTATAAAAAAAATTGATTAAAAACATCTTCAACTATACATATACACTAATAATATCATGAAGTTGTCGAGTTTCTGCTGCTTTGCATTCCCATGTGCTTTGGTCGCCAAGCAAAAGGATGCTGGAGTTGATAAGATTGTCCGATGGGAGGACACTGTGCCGTTCGTCACACCTTTGACAGGTGGACAAGTGATCAAGGTCTACGACGGAGACACGATCACGGTCGCATCTAAACTGCCTATTCCCGATTCGCCGCTGTATCGTTTCTCCGTTCGTCTGAATGGCATCGATTGTGCAGAGATCAAGGGGCGGAGCGTCGAAGAGATTGCGTGTGCGAACGAGGCGCGAGACGCGATGACTGCAATGATCCTTCACAAAGATGTCACACTGAAAAATGTGGCGAATGAGAAATATGGTCGGGTTTTGGCGGATGTGTATTTGGGCGACCTGCATTTGAATCAGTGGATGATTGATCAGCGGTTTGCGGTGGCTTACGATGGGGGAACGAAGAAGGTACCTGAATCGTGGGCAAGGTATCGATTGACGGGCGACATGTAATCCACTTTATCCACCTTTTGGAAAGGTGGAGCCAAATCCTAATCTGGTAATATAATCAAACAATAATACTCTATTGTTTGATTTTTTATTGTCTGACATAAAAGAATACCGAGTTGGGTCGCGTCGCTCGCTCTTTTTGGCTCCACCTTTGGGAAAGGTGGATTTGGCTCAACTTTTCCCAAAAGTTCTTTAGGAGAGGTGCGGAGAACCTTGGTTCTCTGCTTAGATGTCGTAAGCCGTGATCAGCGTCAAGCAGATACTATAGTCCATATTGTTCAGATCCACGACCCGTCCATATTCATCGAGAAGTTGGATATTCAAGTGCTGCAAATTCACCGGTCCAAAGTAATCGCGAGGAGAAGTGACGAGGTTGAAGTTGTTTTCCGAAAATATACCAAAAGTGCCGCCTTGCAAAGAAATCCGAGCCAACACATTCTTGTTCAAGAGAGAAGAGTTGAATGCTGAGAAGAAGCTATTGTTCACATTGTTGTTGTGATCGTCGATTGCCAAGTACAAATATCGTGGGCCGCTGACATCCACTATTCCTTCAGATACATAGTTTAAGCTGCCCTCATATTTCCCATTCCGGAATCCGAGCATCCATCCCAACTTCAAAGGCAACGGCGTGTTTCGATCCTCATTGCCGCTCTTATCCGTTTGGAAATCGAGGGAGAAAGATGTCACCAAAGAACCCGGTTTCAATCCGACCATCATTTGCCCGCTGCCGTTCCCCGCCGATGCATTGATTTCAAACACGATGTCGGAGCACGAAGCATCTAGGAGAGAAATGCGCTCATTTATGATTGCAGCAATGCCGCCGTACTTGTAGTTGCCCGAAGGAAGTGCGACCATTTGCGTCACCGTTCCCGTTGCAGGACCGGTGGCTGTAATTGAGAAGAAGTTGTTGCCCAACTGTTTGGACACATTGTAGAAGCTCGTGGGGATCTCGGCGGCAGCGAGCTGCATGGAAAGAACATCATTAAAATTCATTGGGAGCGTCATGTTGAAATTGGTCGAAGGGCTTGCGTAATAGTTCTCTCTAAATCGGGTATCGATGTTCAGATTCTTTCTCGTTGTCCTCTTTTTCAGGGGATTAATTATGCCTTTGAAGAACTCGCTTGGATAAGAGGACAAGTAGGGTTTGTCGGGTCTCTGTTGGACCATGGTATCAACCGTCGTCGGTGTCTGCTTTAGTTCAAAGGATGAAACAATGAAATCCTTCACATTATCTTTCAGGATGTTCTTGGCCTGATTGATAAAATACAGAGTCTTTGCCTGCACATCACTGGGGATGGTTCGATCGTTGGTGATGCTGTCCTTCAATTTTGACTCTTTAAGATCAATCATATCTTTGTCGTAGTTGGGCGTAAGCTCGAACATGTCGGCCAGCTCTTGTATCGTATAGTTACCAATATTCAAATCAAAGCTCATATATATATATTGTTTTATAGAAAATTTACTCGTGGTTTATCCGAAAAAAGTTCATTTCGCCTATAGATTCTGTTGGTATACATTAATGAACAATGTGGATTTTACCATTTATAGGGAAGGACCTACGAAATACAAAATTGTATTTTCGAGTTATAGCGAACCCCTGATCAAATCAATTGTGCATAGCAAGCAAATTGATGATATTAGCGTGTACAAGGATTACCGAACAATCGAATTCACTGCAACATCGGTTCAGACTTATACTGAATTCAGGGATGGGTTGCTGTATGAAATGAACGGAGTGAAGCGCCTGAGTTATGAGGCAACGCTGCGTCTAATATCGTCTTTAGCTACTCAATTAAAGTATCTAATTGAGAAACAATCGTGTTGTTTCTATTTATACAATACCGACAACTTGATCGTGATTGATGGCAACAAATTTGTCTACATGTCGAATGAGCATTTATGTAGCTTGATGCCGGACAGCAAGATGATGCTGATAATCCAACCATTCTCTTGTCGAACGAATTTTGTGTCACCCGAATTGCGGCGCATTATCTGTATTCCAGCAAAGGTTGATTATCGTTCAATCTATTATAGTCTCGGTTCTCTTGCACTGCATTGTTTAAGTGTCAACGACTGTTTAAGTGTCAACGACTGTTTAAGTGACAACGACCGTTTAAGTGTCAACGACTGTTTAAGTGTCAACGACTGTTTAAGTCAGAACTTTGACCAACAAGATGCTGTATTGGGGGAGCTGAAAGGGACCAAACTGTATGCCATGCTGCGGCGGTGTTTAGCCGAAGATCCATGTGATAGATCTATTCTCTTTGTTTAGATAAACAAAATATTTGCAATATATATTAGATGTCGCTTGTCGCTTTTAAACGGAAGTCTATGATTCAATATGGCGGTCAGCGCTCGGGAAAGCCACCCGGAGGGTTCTGGATGATGCGCGGGCCTTTCGGCAAGAACAATACTGTTGTCGACGAGTATGGTCCCGAAGGTTTCTCTATCAACGGCGGACGCCGCTCGAAAGGTTATATCGGAAGGGACTGCAAATTCTCTTCTAACGGCACCCCGTTTCGCGGAACGGAACCGCTCGGATGCGGTGGGTCTGCCGGTAACTACGCGCAGCCGCAGCCCGTGTACAATGACCCCCCAGTGAAGGTATTCATCGAGGGCAACCAGTACAAGTACATCAAGCCCTCTGTCTTGTCGACGAGCGGAATGATTGCCACCAAGTATCGTTGGATCCGCGGCGTTTACCCGAATGTCTGGGTGCAGCCGATCTATACTGGCAACCAGGTCGACTCTGGAAGTCAGGGGCTCTATGTCCACACCAAGTCTGCTGCGAACATGTGCGTCACCGACATTAACAATCCGGCGAAGTACGAGGGTTTCATTGTCAACAGAGGTCCGACGCTGTGCAGGACATCGGCGGCCAAGTTCACTTACAATCAGATGTCGAGCAACGGTCCTTACACGAAGAACCTCGGAGTCGCGATTACATCGAGCGAGCAGACACTGAAAATTCAACGCAGGTGTGCGAACCCGACCCCGGCGCAGAAACCGTTCCCTTACAGGGTCCAGACGGGAGTCAGTCTCGGGGCGGCGGGAACTCGCGTGAGCACCGGTGGAAATGGATGCGGCACTTCGGACATTGTTTTAACTCCTCCAATCTAATCATATCATTAATATATTTTCATCGTTTATTATATAACGATGAAAACAAAGAAAACACGAGGAGCTTCTATGTTCGGAATCGATGATTGTCACCGACCTAAGAACAATACGCGCAAAAGAAAACTAAGTTCAAAGCCAGTTATTTTGTCGAAAAAGGCATACAATTACCCAACCGTAATTTTGTTTCCCCACAGTTTAGGTCAAACTAAGCATGGTACTGAAAAGGCGCCCGCATTCCTCGCCAAGTACATCAATCGGAATAAGCACGAGATCAAAAAGGTGAAGACTGGGAACAGTTTGTTCAAGAACATAAAGCTGTTGTATGAGGCGAATCAAAAAACATCTGGTAAAATTGTGAATATAGGTGGCGATCACTCCATGTCTATAGCGACGATCGCAGACACACTGAACAAACACCCAAATGCCAAGGTCATTTACTTTGACGCGCATGCCGACATAAATACCTACAAGAGCTCCAATTCGAAACACTATCATGGAATGCCGCTGAGTTTCGTTACTGGGTTGGACAAGGACACGAAGTTCCGATTTATAAAGAACAAACTACCGTTTGAAAATCTACTTTACATCGGCAGCAGATGCTGGGACATCTTTGAAGTGGACGAGGTCTATAAACAAAAGATCCAATTTATAACTCCGGCTGAAATAAACAACAATTTTACGGCTTCGCTGAACAAAATAATGAATTTTGTTGGTGATTCGCCAGTCCATGTGTCATTCGATGTGGATTCGATAGACCCCAAATACATTCCTTCGACGGGAACGCCAGTGAAAAATGGTGTCGAATTAGATAATGCGATCAAACTATTGGACAATTTGAACAATGCGAATGTTGTAAACCTGGATATAACGGAGTTAAACATGAATCTCGGTAGCAAGAAGGATGGTGCTCTCTCGGGTAGAAACACGGAGCGATTGTTTCGAAAATTTCTTAGCTGAGGTTAAAAGGTTTAAAGATTTTGTGATAAATAGACAAATGAAGGAGTATTTGATAACGCCTGATTATAAATATAATGTCAGTGAGCGCACAATCTATACCAATTACAGTGGAACGACATTCACTATCGAACGATACTATGAGACGGTAGATATCATTATGAAATGCGATGAAGAGCCGGTTATTGATATAGAGCATGTCTTTGGCGCAAACATGATTGAATATCTGAGCGAGAAATATCCAGGCTGCGAATTGGAGTATAGCATATTTCATGGTGGCGGCATTGAGTATCCACCCAATATGCCAGAGGAGTTTAGAGAGAAAATGAGAGCGGATCCTTATTATGATTTGACAGATGACGGTTGGGATGTTGCAGAGACGGAATTGTGGGGTTATACTGATTTCTCCGTATCCATCCACCTTTAGAAAAGGTGGAGCCAAATCCATATAAATTTTGGTTTGTTAGCATTTGCCAAAGGGTTTGGCTCCACCTTTTCTAAAGGTGGATTGGATTAAAAAATTGATATTAATTTTGTGTAAACTTGTATGCACAAAATTGTGAATTATGTCGAATAAAAAGGAATACCTTCTGAAGCCGACGCTTAGCAAGAGCGTTGTCGAATATGACACTTGGTCAAAGGGTGACAAGCATAGCGTCGTTACTGCGCGATACTGGCGCTCTGCTGAAATAACTGTGAATTGCGATTATACGCCAGTGATTGAAGTAGAGGATATTGAGAACAACGGTGTCAATCTTATGAAACTGTTTGAGAAGGAATATTTGAATGGCGACTTTAATTACAATTTATATGATAGTTACGGAAGTGGCGTGCATGAATATTCGGCGGGAATGCGGAAAAGAATGAAGGAGCGCATAGACGATCTCTGGGAAGAAACTGAAGATTTGGAAGAAGATGGTTGGGATATCGTTGGAACCGAAGTATGGGTGTTTTGTAATCTATCCAGCAGAGAACCTAGGTTCTCCGCACCTCTCCTAGTCAATGATTCCTAAGGGTTAAACCAAAATATTATAGGAGAGGTACGGAGCGGGCGAAGCCCTACCGTCGTGCCGCAGGCGCTTGAACCTAGGTTCTCCGTTTTGGCTCCACCTTTTCCAAAGGTGGAAAAAGTGGAAAAGGACTTAAATACATTATTATATTTTTTACAATAATGTCGAACAATAATTTGACTGATAGCTTACTCAACACTTATGGAAGCTACATGCATCTGCGCGTCTTTGTGCAAGATGACAAGATTCTGAAAAACCTGTATTCAATCGCCGTGGACAAGCGCAACAAGAAGATGATGGAGTCGCCGGATTACATCGACGCTGGGTTTGATCTGATGATTCCATGCGACACACAGTTTGGTTCCAACTGCGTTAACAAGGTCGATTTCGGAATTATATGCGCTGCAACGATGATTACCTCGTCGGGTAAGGAGTTCAATACCGGCTACTGCGTTCATCCGAGATCCAGTCTGTCTAAGTCTGCGCTGCGTTTGGCGAACTCGACGGGTATCATCGACGCCGGATACCGCGGCAACCTGATTGGGATGTTTGATGCCAAGGTCGATTGCAAGGTCGACAAGTATGAGCGGCTGCTCCAAATTTGTGCTCCTGGATTGGTGCCGATTGTTGTAACGGTCGTTGATGAGTTGGGTGATTTAGGTGGTGAGACGGTGAGAGGCACAGGTGGGTTTGGATCCACAGGTAAGTGAATCCACTTTTGGGAAAAGTGGAGCAAAACCAAGATTGCTTTTTGGCTCTTGCTTCGCTTTAACACTTTCCCAAAGGTTGATGTGGAACAAATCTAGATAATTTTAGTTTGTTAGCATTTCCCAAAGGTTTTTGCTCCACTTTTCCAAAAAGTGGATTTGGCTCTTGCTTCGCTTTAACGCTTTCCCAAAGGTGGATAAGATGGAATAAATAATATTGTTATTTATTATGCCGATCATTATGAAAGGAAATTTACTCGAAAATATATCTACAAAACAAATAGTCCTTGTAATAGTTGGGCTAATAGGATTGTATGCCATATTAAGTAGAACACTTTTGTCTGCGATGGTTTCAGTTCTAGCATTTGTTGTAGTTCAACAGATGTTTTCTATATATGAAGAAGGGTTCACCGCCGAATCTACCAAGGAGTTCTTGGATTTGCAGAGCACAATTAACCCAAATGTGAACTTTGATATGGATGAAATTGGGCGCCAGGCGACCCAAGAGGAAATGGATTACTACTTGAAGCACAAAATGTGGCCCTGGTCCGAGGAGCTGAAGGAAGTCTATAAGACGGCAATCATCTCGAATCCGTATGTTCGTTTGGAACCCGGACTGGCCGTAAACAGGGCGCGCGTCATGTACAATGAGGCCATCATGTGGCAAATTCTTTCGTGGCAGACCAAGGAGGGCCTGTTTCTTTTGAATGGCGCGATTGTGAAGGATCCTTCGTATAATGAGTTTCCAAGCGGGTTCGGTGATTTCCCTTATAGTTCAGAGCTGGTGAAGGAGCGGCACGATGTCATCAAATGTGCCGATGATAAAGGAAAACTTGTTTTGATGCGAACCAGGAATGTTGGTATCGATCAAAATGGTGCGTATATAACGAAACAGTTCCCTGTCGATCTGGAAACACTTGATAAGGTGATTCCGGGATTCAGCTTTGCAGAGAACCCAGGTTCTCCGCACCTCTCCTCTAATAGCTCCGGTCGCGATGCTTTTGGCTCCACCTTTTCTAAAGGTGGAAAAGGTGGAAAATGCAATCCGTGCGTTGCACTCAACGATCCACCAGACTACTCGTGCCCGTTCAATTTGGACATTATGAATGTGCAGCCGGGTGTCAGCAGTGTATGGCAAAAATTGTGGGGTGTGCCGAGGGGAAAAATCTCATAGAATGAACTGATTGAACCGCTCCTCCATATAATCGCTTGCCTCAAAATAATTTTTGAACGAGGTCGTGTACGCGAAACTGCTACTCTTTAGGGGCACAACGACATGCACTTCAGTCCTGTTGAGTCTGATCTCGAATTGATCCGTCTCGCGGCCAAACTTTGTGAAGATGATATGGTCCGATTCATTCTTTACCTTGTGCCATCCATTTTCAGTGAACAGTGCATCTAAGTCTGCAAACCCCTTGTTCTTAATAACCGTAGATTGTTCGTGAGATGATAGCATGTTCTTGTTGTTGTTATATAATTGTAATATAGCTTTAAACTTTTTTAAGACAAAACACTTAAAAAAGTATGTATATGTATTTATATATGGAGTCTGAAAAGGTAACTATTAGCGAGAAGTCGCCCGAGGTTCGGTTGGTTGATGTCAAGGTCGCAGATCAGAATGTGGCGCTGAACTTGATGGTTTCGTTCTTGTCTATGGCTCAGAAGCGCGGTGCTTTTGGACTTGACGAGTCGGCGAAGATCTGGGAGTGCATCAAGATGTTCGAGATCCCTGCTGTTGCTCCTTAGTTTTATATATTTTCTCATTGAAAATATGTATTATTTTACCTTCTTTATAATTCTATGTTGAGACCCGGTTGTTGGTAATAGGTTCAACTCAACATAATTTCCACTAGATATATATGCTTCTACATATTTATTTATATAAGGAGCATTTGTATCATCTATAACAACAATACCATCCATTTTTACAAGTAGGTCTGCATTTTTCATATCGTTTGAGATACAAAAATCATAATGACCTCCATCCACATGAACTACATCGTATTTACCTATCAAATCCTTGTGGTTATTTATCCATTCCGGCATAGTAACTGTGGAATCACCCTCGACATATTCAAAGTTTACATGTGAAAACTGTGATTTAATATACTCAAGACTAGGTTTAGTATACGAGTGATGGCCAATATCAAAAACAGTAAAGTTTAATGGGGCGCTATCCCTTCCCAGCAACATTAACATTGATGAGTGACCGGCATTAAAACCTATTTCGCAAATATTTGTGACTGCTTGTTTTCCACACCAAAACAGATTTAGTTGTTTGGCATAAAATTCATCAGATAACTTCAGAGTTGCATGCTCATAGAAATAATTACCTTCTAAAGGCTCATTACTATTAATTATAATATTCAACAGGTCATTTAGGTATCTTTGTTTTTTGTCATTTTTACTTTCGTATTCGGGTCTCAGGAAATCCATTTTGGTAAATATAAATTTTTTATATTTATCAAATAAACGAATATCTGTCTAATTATGTTACACAATTTCGCTTATGAAAAGTAACTGTTCCATGTGCATTTTCAATACACAAAGGTGTACCATTACTTTTCGGGTTGTTTTACATATATTAATTTATTTTTTTATGTAATTTATATAAATGCATCCTATGCTGACTAAACCGTCATTCTACTCTCTCTTGTTTACAGGTGTGATATGGTTCGTTCTTGTTGTAATATTCTTCAACAATTACTCGTTCTTTGTGAAATCTCGTCCTGACAAGATGATTGAGATGATCTCTCTCATCGGTCTTGTCATCGGAGTTCATGGCCTACTTCATTTGGGTTTGGAAAGCGTGTATGGGTTCAATCCGATGGAGTCGGTTTAATTTCTACTTCTTCTTGTAGATCGTTTTTTTCGGTTGGATTTGCGTTTTGTAACACGACGACCGCCGCTCTGAGATTTTGATTTTGATTTTGATTTTGATTTTGATTTTGAAGATTTTGACGACTTTGAAGAGTTATTTGAAAAACGAATATGTGTGCCAACGGTGGGTGCAACAGCTGCGGGTGCAACAGCTGCGGGTGCACCAACTGTGGGTGCAACAACTGTGGGACGAAGTCCCATTGCTGTAATAAATGGTAGATCTTGAAGATAAACAACTGTTCCATTGATTCTATCTGTATCCGGATGAGGACGAAGTGGTTGATTTTGCAAATTCAGCATAAAAACACTCACTGGTTCAGTAATAAATACTTCATCGCCTTCACGGGTATATGTCTCAGTATTATCGATGTCTTCGATTGGATTACCTTCTGCATCTAGGATGACCGTTCTCCCAAACATTTCAAATGGTCGCCTTTGGACCGTATCGAATCTGCATTTACTCTTGTCCTTTTCACAATCTTCTCTCCTTGTTTTCCGTTTACCATCTTTATTAATTTTTAAAATATGTCGGAATAACGCGTTTTTAGCATGTGCAAATGAAATGGTGTTGTAGTCTTCTGGTTTCAAATAAATATATTTTATTTCAGATTCAATAAACTGATACCATTTTATGTTACGAAAAACGCGCGATGCTTTCATCTCCTTTGACTCACCTTGACCACAATTTACGGTAATCCAAGACCTTTCGGGTAAATTGATTTCATATTGATAACTTTTCTTTGTCATGTACTTATCGTGTGTGATAGAACCTTTTGAACCTAACTTAAAATTTTTGTTTGAATTTAATAATCCTAATAAATTTTCGTCATTGTCCTTTATAACGAACGCGCCACTAGTGAAACAGAATTGTGTTGTATAAATGAATAGATTTTGAATATAATCATGCAATTTTTTAGTTGGATCGGATGCGGATGCTAATAATCCTGCCATATTATATTATATTATATTATCAGAAAATAAAATAATATCTGCTTAGCACCGGAACGCGAATGCCATCATTCCCACGGCGGCAATGCCTAGAACTAATCCAAAGTGGTAGTTGTATTGCATCTCGCGATACATCTGCAACCACGCCTTGGTCTGCTCCGGACCGTTCACATGATTCAACATCCAGTCCGATTTGGGAGAGAGCATGTAGTAGAAATAATTGGTAAAGAAGCAGGTCGCGGCAACTGTGCAAACCAGCGATTTAGTCCCCAGACGATTGCCTTTGATCTTTGTATTGTAAAAGATGATGATGAGAGAAAGAACGAACCCGAGGACATATCCGTAAGTGCTGATCGACAGCCGATCCTTTGCAATCTTGTCATAGAGCACTTTCAAGTTCGGAGGCAGCGACTCCTTGTAATGTTTCACCACCTTGCTATTCATGGTGGCATTGTTAAAGTAGATCATTCCGATTAAGAACACAGCGGCAATCGAACAACTGATGGAACAAGGCATTTAATATATGTGTATATTTATTTGATGAAACCATCAAATAAATTGGTCAACGAAGTATGATTACAAACACAATACCCCAAAATAACAAAAATACACCAGTCAAAATCAATATAGCTAAAATGCCCATTCGTACTTATTCGACATAACAAAAAAAATTGAATTGCTTTTACAACAAATACTTATACTACAAAAACAAGCAACAATCATGAACCTATTCATTCTCTCGCTCATCCAGAAGGAGATTGCCCAATATATGATGGACAAGCATGTCAGCAAGATCCTCCTCGAGGCAGTGCAGATGCTTTGTTCCGCCAAGCGCCTTCTGGACCCCGACGACGAGGAGTCCAAAGAACATCTGTACAAGCTCGCGCACAAGAATCACCCAGTGACGATCTGGTGCCGTGCATCCAAGGCCAACTTTGTGTGGGCGCTGGATTTGGTCGAGGAGCTCCACAACGAGTGGAGGTTTCGTTACGGACACCCGGACACCAAGTTTCACAAGTCGTATTTGGTTTCCTTGTACCTGAGGCAGCACATGCCCAGCGACGATAAATTTCTGGAACAGGGGCTGACCCCGTTTGCGTTGGCTATGCCCGACAAGTACAAGTCCGACGACGCAGTTCTTTCCTACAGGAACTACTACATGTCGGAGGAGAAGCAGAGGATCGCCAGCTGGAAGAAGAAGAGGGAAAAGCCGGAGTGGTATTCGGTTGTCTCGGCTGCCGCGATTTAGTTGTCCTTCTTCTCATCTAGCAACATCACTGCCATCGCAGCGTAATTGTGCAAATCTATTAGCGTATCTCTAACACTCTCTGAATCCACCAGCGTCACACCGTTTTGATTGA
>Ga0114978_10003185_pt1 | contig 13448 bp, 16 predicted proteins | sample S_140212_EF_Meta_FD_87027 | JGI IMG/M metagenome (GOLD analysis project Ga0114978, IMG submission 87027) | Freshwater microbial communities from Lake Simoncouche, Canada to study carbon cycling - S_140212_EF_MetaG | ecosystem: Environmental > Aquatic > Freshwater > Lake | place: Lake...
AGCCCAATCTGTTGTAAACGAATCTTTATTTTTTTCTTTCAAAGAAGGAGAGAAGGCATCTTTTATATCATATCCTAATGAATAAGATGCCTTGTTGTCATAAGCAGTGGTTACAATATGTCCTTCTCCACAGCCAAAATCAAGAAATTTTTTATCTCTAAGATTTTCCTCAATATAAAGATCAATAACGCTATTAGCTCTTTCAATTTTATCTTCTTCTGAATTAATATCACAAATCATTGAAGGATCAACAGCTTCTGGCCATAATGGATTTTTTAAGCTTTCCATTGCTAGATAAGAAGAGGCTGAGTTTTTTTGATTTGGGATAAGAAAGTTTATTTTTATATTTAGTTCTTCAATTTTATCTTGAAGAATTTTCATTTCTTTGATTAAATTTTCATCATTCATGGTATCTTATAATAATTATAATTTTTATTTTTTAAAAAGAAAATTGGGAAAAATGGCAAAATACTTTGTTGTTGTAGGTGGAGTTTTTAGTGGTATTGGCAAAGGAATATCTATTGCATCAATTGGGTATTTGCTTTCTTTGAGAAGTTTAAAAGTTATTCCAATAAAATTTGACCCATATTTAAATACAAATGCTGGTATTCTTGCTCCAAGGGAACATGGAGAAGTATTTCTTTGCAACGATGGCAGTGAAACAGATTTAGATTTAGGTCATTATGAAAGAATAATTGGTTGCCAAGTTTCTAAAAATAATATTTGTACCAGCGGAACTATTTATAAAGAAATTATAGAAGAGCAAGAAGAAGGTAAATATCTTGGTGAGACTGTTCAGATAATTCCTCATGTAACAAATAAAATTATTGAAAAATTAAAAAACTTAGGAAAAGATAACGATGTTGTATTGGTTGAAATTGGTGGTACGGTAGGAGATATTGAAAGTGGTCCTTTCATGGAAGCAATTAGGCAATTTAAACGAAAAAATCCAGACGATGTAATTGTTGCTTTGTGTGCTCCTATTTTATGGGTCCCTACAATAAAAGAATTTAAAACTAAACCTTTGCAGCAAGCTGTTCAAACAATGCAATCTTGCGGTTTACAACCTGAAGTTTTATTATGCAGAGCAGAGAAAGAAATTCCTTCTAAGATACTTGACAAAATTAGTGCTTTGACAAATGTTCCAAAAGATGCTGTATTTGAAGCATTAGATGTTAAATCAATTTATCAAGTTCCAATCGAGTTTTACAACAGACATGTTGATGATTTAATTATTGATAAGTTTCATTTGCCAAGAAATGGTTTGAGAATTCATAAATATAAAGATTTAGTAGAGAAATATGTTAATTGTAATGATTTAACTTCTGTTAAAATAGGAATTTTAGGAAAATATGATAATTGTGATGAAGCTTATTTAAGTTTAAAAGAAGCGGTATTTCATGCTGGCGTAGCTGCAAATGTAAAAGTTGAAATTGAATGGATACCAGCACAAGAAATCGAACAAATTAAAGATTATAAGGCTTTTTGTAAAATATTTGATTCTATTGATGGATTAATTGTGCCTGGCGGTTTTGATTCAAAAGGAATTGAAGGAAAAATAAAAGGCATTTCTTGCGTAAGAAATAAAAAAATTCCTTTTCTTGGAATATGTTTAGGATTGCAATGTGCTGTTATTGAGTTTGCAAGATATGTAGGCTTAGAAGCTGCTAACTCACAAGAATTTGACCCAGATACAAAATACCCAGTTGTACATTTTATAGCTGGACAAGAAAAACTTAAGAAAAAATCTTCCAACATGCGTCTTGGTGCTTTTGATTGTGATATATCAAAAGATTCATTGGCATTTGATCTTTATAAAAAGAAAACAATATCTGAAAGGCATAGGCACAGATATGAAGTTAATGACTCATTAATTGATGAAAAGTTTTACAAAGAAGGCTTTAGAATTACAGGAAGATATTTAGAGTCAAATTTAGTAGAAATCATTGAGTTAGATAAAGAAGTTCACCCTTTTTTTATTGCAACTCAAGCACATCCTGAGTTTAAAAGTAGGCTGACTGCACCGTCTCCTTTATTCTTAGGTTTAATTGAAGCTGCAAAAAAGAAAAAAGAAGTTAATATATAGTTTATGAATAATTTTAAAGAATTTATATTAAATGAGAATAAACAATTTTTTGCCACTCAATGTGGTGATATTTTAAATGCAATTCAAAACCTTGTAGAAGAAGCAGGTTATATAGGAGAAAGAAATCTCGTTAGATACAGTCAAAATATTGCTAACAATATTAGAAATTTAATTAAATCTAGCAGAATTAGTGATAATGATTTTAAAAATCATTTAAAGGAGCTTCAGAAAATAGCAGCTTCAATATTAAAATCAATAGAAGAATCATCTGGATTGTTAGATATAATTAAATCTGCAAAGGCATCTTTGGAAGAACTTGTTGAAAAACTTGGTGTGCCAATTAATAATATTGGAATACCAGAAAAAGAATCTACGGCTAAAGAAACAGAATAAACAATGTGTGGAATAAGTGGATTTATTGGAAATTCAAACAACAAGTCTTTGTCGTTTGAATTATTAAGTAATTTATTTAATAATTTACAAACCAGAGGAAAAGATGCTTCTGGTTATTATGCTTGCTCTAACAATAATGAAATTTACTATCACAAGCAAAAAGGCGAATCTTCAAAAATTATTAATTCTAAAGAATGGCATAAATTACAAGATTTAAATTTTAATTTATTTTTACTGCACACAAGAAGAACATCATCTAATTCAGGTTCTTCGGATAATAATGAAAACAATCATCCTTTTGTAGCTAAAGATAAGAGTACGGCTTTAGTTCACAATGGAATTATCAATGACCAAGATTTTAAAAAATTAAAATCTTTTTTAAATGTAAACTCTGACTGTGATTCCGAAATATTATTAAGTTTTTTATTGAAAAAAGAATTTGAAAACGAAGAGTATTTTTACAAAAGACTGGAAAGATTAAATGAACTTTTATTTTTTATTAAAAATAGCGAATACGCCTTTGCTTTTTCTGATTTATTAAAAAATAAAATTAGTTTGTGGTTGGTTAAAAATGATAAAAGACCATTGTATATTATTGATTTAAAAGAATCTTTGAATCAATATTTTTTTGTATCAACAATAGAAATCTGGCAAGATTCAATAAGTAGTATTAAAAATATTAATAAACTACTTGGAAATTATAATATAATAAATATGCCTGAGTTTTCTATTTTAAATTTAACTTACGAAAATTCAATTTTTAATAAAATAGGATTTCGTTTTAATAATTATGAATTTAAAGAAAAAGAATTTTTCTGCTAGGAGGCAAATGAATGAAGATTGGGAAAATGATTATGAGGTTGATGATATTTTGAAAAATGAAAAAAAAACAAAAAAAGTAAATGGAAATAGCAAAGGCAAAAGAACTGAAAGGTCTTTGGCTAACATTTTAAATAAAAGATTCACTAGTGGGTTTAGTCGCACAGTGGGTTCTGGAAATCGGTGGGCACAAGTAAAAAACTTACCTCAACACGCAAAGGATACTTTGACAGGCGATTTATGCTGTCCTGAAGGATTTAAATTTGTAATTGAATCTAAAGGCGGTTATTCAAAAGTTGATTTAAACAACATATTTGACAAGGGAAACTCTGAACTAGATGAATTTATAGAGCAAGTTTCTAAAGATTCAGAAAGGTGTGAAAAAAAACCATTGTTAATATGGAAGAAAAATCACAAGCCTTGGCTTGCTTTTGTAAAGAGTCAGGATTTGGAAGGTGAGTATAAATATAAAATTATTTACAGAGATTGGGTTGTTGTGCCATTAAAAGAACTTCTTGAACTCCCAGATAGTTACTTTTTTTAATTATATATGATGCACATTAATAAAATAAAAAAAATACCAGTAATAATATGGATGTATCATACTAATTTATGGAATGAATTTTTAGAATTACTTATAAAAAACAAAAATTATGTATACCCAGTTGTTGGTTTACACAAGGACCATGATAATGAAATTATTGTAAAATCAATTAAAGAAAACTTTGATGAGTTTGATATTGATTATTATGATAATTATGGAAAAGATATAGGTCCATTTTTATTTCAAATACAAAAAATAGAATCTCCTTTTTTCATAAAAATACACTCTAAAAAGTGTAATTACTGGAGAAGATTGCTTGTGAATGATCTTTTAGGAGATGTTCTTTTTTCTAATATAAAAACTTTAATTTCAGATGTCAAAAATAATGATATTGGATTAATTGCTAATGGAATGTTTACAACAAGCAATAATGAATACACAAATAAAGAAAACATAAAACAAATTTGTAATATAATTAATATTGATTACAAAAAAATTAAAAATGGTAGGTTTCCTTGTGGGACTATGTTTATGAGCAGAACTTATATATTTAAGAAATATTTCAACTGTGATACTATGCCAGAAATTATAAAATTAATAAAAAATGAAACAGGCGATGTAAAAGATAAGGCATTTGGAACATTCACTCATGCACTTGAAAGAATATTTGGTTATATAATAACAAATGAAGGAATGAAAATAACTTCACCTAATTAATTTTTCATATATTTATTTTTAATTATAAACTTGTAATGATTGTCTATCGCTAATATAAACACTGTCGCCAAAATCAAGTTCAAACCACACATCATATATTGCTATGTCTAAATCTGTTGTATTGAGCATGTAATATCCGTATAGTTTTTCTCTGTAGTCCATGTCTGCTTTTTCTACAATCATTCTTAAATCTGTTTCACAAGGCAGACAAGTGCCAGTTCTTTGTTCAATACTAATCTTTAAATTGCCTCTAATGGCTAAATTTTCATAATATCTTTGAAGGTCAGTTCCCTTTGGCACATTTGGTGTTATTTGAGCAATTAGGTATTGCTTAGAGCCTTTGCGTAGCCTATTAGGTCTGAATTGGAATGAAAAATCATAAACAAGTGGAATCGGGGCAGTATAAAAAAGATCAGGATAAATTTGAAATACATTAGTTACATTTGCAGGTTCTTCTTCGTTTTCAAATATAACATTCCAAACATCAAAATAATAACCAATTGTGTAAGCTGGAGCAGAAGTTTTTAAATTTAAAAGATATTTTCCTATACTTTCTTTGGTTACATCTTCACCTTTTATTTTTTCAACTAAATAGCTTTCATTTGGATTTGTAATATCAGATGAAGTACTATTTACTTTGTATACATCAATGTAATTAATAGTTTTTATATCAGCAAAATTATTTGAATTATAAACAAATAGCCTAAGTTTAACATCATCTCCGACTACAGGATTTTGATATCTTTCTTTTATTGACATAGTTTATTTGCTCGCTTACTTATTTTTTCTTGCTTTGTTTTTTTGCTTCTTCATTTTCTTTATTTCTTTGTTCTATAAATCTTTCAATCATGAAAGATCTTTCATTAATAGGCATGGACATCACAGAAAATCTGTCCATGTGAAGATGATATTGAAAGAAAAATATTATTTCTGCTAAGTTTCTCCATAAAACTAGGCTTGGGTCACTTCCTTCTTCCGCCTTGGGAAGAAAAAATTTGTATCAAGAGGAAGATCAATTTCAAATTCTGCTAAACAACTTGGGCATCCCAAAGGAATTTTTGTATTTAAACCCCAATCTGGATCAGTTACAATTCCTCTTAAATAAGAAATATCCTGCATTGGAAGATTTTTTATAAGTGTTAATATTTCATTTTTGTCTTTTACATTTTCAATACTTTCAACTAATTGTGCCATGCGGAAAGTAATAGTATCATCTGCTGCCTGATCGCCAAATTTCTTAACTCTTTTTTCACGATGTTCTTGGATTTCATTTTCATCTTTACCAACAGACATACGATAGGTAAACGCAAATCCAGTTTTTGGTAACTTACCACGCAAATCCATGCCAGTATCACTAGGATTTTCTACTGGAATATTATTTAAATCAATTATAGTTGCAAATTTAGAACTACAATCAGGGCACTTTATTTCAACATCATAATCTGGTCCATAGCTAATACCACGAAGATAGATAAGCAAAAATGTGCGATCAATTGAAAGTAATTCTTGGGTTTTTATAGGCTCTTGAATACATCTTTGGAAAATCATGTCAATTGCTTGACCTTTTTTTACAAATCTTGGCGTTGCCAAAATTTGCTCTTCTTCTCCTGTCATTGGTCTAACATTAAGTTTTCCGTTAATTGGTCCATCTTCACCATTATAAAATCTACCAAGTGATGGAAGAGTAATCTCTTCATAAATAAAGGATTGTCCTTTTATAGCTTCAAGAAGATTTGCTAATTCCAAGCTTGCATTTCGTGGAATTACAATATTTGGCTTTACAGGACCAGAATTAACAGGATTACGATAATTACTATTATTGTTATTATTGAAAGGGCTATCGTCTTCGTTTGTCTGTTGTGCTTTTTGCATGGCTGCTGCAATTTGAGGAGGCATACGACCAGTAACACCAGGAATATTCATTACATCTTCTGGTCTTAAAGATTTAGGCTGTTGATTTTGTGGCTGAACATTCTGTCTTAATGGATGGTTATCTGGCAATGATTCAATATCTTCTTTAGAAAGGTTTGATGGTTGTGGTCTGTAAATATCTTCGGCCATTTTAATTTTGCTCCTAATTTTTAAAAATGTATAATATTATTATAATTATATCACGGAAAAAATTCAAATAAATATGATTTTTTTAAGCATAAATAATATAGAAGATTTAATATTTACTGATAAAAAAATACGAATTTTACTACCAAAATACAAATATCTATTTGATAGTTTCGATCTTTCTAAAGTAAGCCCAGCACTTAGGCAGCTTGGAATTAGATGTTTAAATGATTTTTTAAAACAAATAAAAGAAGAAGATTTAAAAATTATTGAAACTTATTTAAATCAAAAAGTAGAAGTAAATCAATTAATTTTAGATCTTGTTAAAAATTTAGAAACTAATGTTAATTATGCAGAGCTAGAATTGCCTGAATTTTACAATTGTATAGATTTTACAATCTATAGAAAAAAAGATGAATTGAAAATATCTTTGTGGAAGTAAAATTTAATCATATAATAAATTAAGACTTAACCAAAGGAAGTAATATGTATTTAGATAATAGTTTTGCGTTTTTTATCTTTGCTTTTGGATGCACAGGCATTACAAGTATTATTGTAGATGGAGAAATATTTAGACCATTTAGAGAATATTTGAAAGCCAAGGCCCCAGATTTTATAAGCAAATTATTAAGTTGCTATCAATGCTCTGGTTTTTGGGTTGGTATAATTTTTGGCGGATTGCTTTTTTGGAATGATTTTCATGTAGAAAGCATTCACGCTACTTTAGCTTTCATATTTCTTGCTGGTGGAACTTCTAGTGCCCTGAGTTATTTTTGGGCTTTATATCTAACATATTTAGAAGCAAATTCCTTAGTTAATTTAGATTCTGATCAAAACTTTGATAATTCTCAGGAAGATCAAAAAAATGGCTGATATTATTAGTTTGCTAGATGTAAAAAGAGCGTTGCGTGACAGTGAATTTAGAAAAGAACTTCCACCTTCATTATTAGATGATGTTCAAAAATTTTTAAATAATCCTGGTTGTGCTTGCAATGTTCCAATATATAGAAAAGTAATGAAATTTGGAGGAGAACAACTTAAAAAATACTTCTCAGAAAAAATACTTGTTACACCAGAAGAAGAAGAAGCAAAATTAGCAAAAAATAATTGGAGCGTTATAAACTGTAGTATTGGTGAACTAGAAGCAAGTTTAAAAAAATTAAACAAGGGAAGAAAACAAATAGCTATATCAAGATACGAAGATCAGGTTACTGTAATTGTAAACGAATTAGATATTTTATTTTAATTTAAAGATTGTTTGATTTTCTAATATTTTTTTACATGAATTTATCATTTTAATAGGATATTTTTTGTATTTTTCTGGTATTATAAACCAATCATCATTTATGTTTCTGCGTTCCCCAGCTATTATTGCATATTCGTAAAATTTCAAAGCTTGTTTAAAGCTTTTGTTTTCATACCAATAATCACCTATGAAGCACCAAAACTCTGCCATTTGTGGCATTTTTGCCAAGCAAGTAATAATATTTTGAATGATTTTATTTTTATCAATATTTTTGTACATTAAAACACTAGAAATATAAAATCTTATTAATATTTCGTTTTCTTCTTTAATATTTTTACTAAATAAAAATTTTTCTGCTTCGCAAATAAAATTATCATACTCTCCGTTAATTAATAAATTCATTGCTTTATAATAATTTATTTGATTGTTTAAAGGTTCTTTAACATGCCATTTATCAAGTATTTCTTTGTAATTTTTTCTTTTGCAATTTGTCGCATTTATAAAAATACCTTTATTTAATTCAAATGTCTGATCTTCTATGGATTCAAATACTTTATTAGAAAAAATAAACTTTTCTTTAAGGCATATTCTACTCTCTTTAACAATTGTTGAATCGTAAACAATAGATACTTTGTAATTTTTATTATCAATTAATGATTTAATTGATTTGGTAATTAAAACTTCTCCAACATTAATGCTAAAAAGTAAATTATTTGGTAAAATATAATTATTTTTGTTTCTTATTTTAGAATAATCATTATCCCATGAATTGTCTTTTATAATTACAATTGTTGGTTGTTCTTCTATGTCTTTTGGTAATGTTGATGTAGTAATAATATAAATATCATCAACTTCTTCATTTAAGGAAATTAAAGTTTTTTTTAAATCTATGTATTCTTCATCATGGAACAATATTACTGCTGTTATTTTCAATTTTATTATTCTCTATTATTTTGTTAAAAACATCAGCATGGTTCTTTAAATTGTTTTTTTCATAATAATCTTTTATTTCTGATAAATCTTTTAAACTAAAAGGATTATTGAAAATATTAATTAAATTATTGTAAAAATTATTAATCATTGTCAAAATTATTATTTTTATAATATTTTTCTTTTGTTCTAATAGGATAGCTGCTAGACATTGTTTTTTGATACATGTCACTTATTCTACGCTTTAATTCTTGGTAATTTCTAGCTGCTCTATATAATTGTTTAAAGTGATTCAAAATACAAGTAGTCAAGTAATTAAAAGCTTTACCCTTTGCAGGATCAAATTTTTCTGCTCTTTCAAAACAAATAACAACTCCTTCTTGAATAGAATCATCTTGGTCTATATGGCTAAATTTTGCGTATTTTACTATGTTCTCTGATAAGGTATAGAAAGCCTTTGCTAGTTCAGTTTGTGCTTCTAGATGGTTTTTTTGAGCTTCATGTGGTTGATTAAGCGGTATAAATAAAACTTTATCTTTATTCTTCTTCTTATGTATTTCTACATCTTCATGAAATATTTCATATTTTAATTTATTTTTTTTTGTTTCTTGAAAATCAATAATTAATTTTTCAAATGTTCTATTATTTAAATATTCATTGCTCATTAAGATAAAATAGTTTGTTTTTTATAATTTATACGATAAAATATTATATAACGAAAGGATAAATGTGATAAAAGATTTTATTGAAATTTTAGAGAGACAGGAACTTTTGCAAAAAATTGAAGATGCTGGATTTAAACAAATCATAGATACTTTACTTTTAAACGAAAATAAAGTTTATACAAAAAAAGGAAGGCTTAATAAAAGTGGTGCATGTAGGATTTTAAAGTGTAAACCAAAAGATTTAGAAGATTTGCTTAAGAAATTTCGTGATATTATTAATGCTAATCAATTTTTGGAAAAATAATATTTAGTCATTAAAATATGCTCTGTCATATTTTAATGACAATGATATATTTAAAATATCATTGCTACTCATGTCTAAATCATCAAAATTAATTTCTTCAGGATATGCATTTTCAAAAGTCCAACTTTCTATTGTGTTTCCACAACCATCAAGCATAATTAAAGTTGCTTCTTTTTTATACTTGGCATCAATTGAATAATCGTAATTTCCAACTTTTGGGTTATAAAAAGGTTGAATCCAATTTGTCCAAATAGGATTCATTTTGCACTTAGTATCATATAAAACAATGTTAATTGGTTTCCATTCAGGTTTAACTGGAAACGATATAGTTTCATTCAAATGTTCAAAAGATTGTGATTTAAAGCTTAGAGTTGGTCTGGCTCCTTTATTTGGTAAAAGAGCATTAACACTATCTCCAATAATTCCATTAATAGAAAATAACCAACGAAACTTTCTTTTGAAAGTTGCATTACTTAAAGTTCCTAAACCCATTAATTTTGCCATATATTTATATAGTATTTTAAATAAAAAAAAGCTTGCATTAATAATGCAAGCTTTTATCATAATTTAAAATACATGCTATACTAATGCTTTTGCTTAAACAGTTTCAAAAGGATTACTATTATTTTGCAAAACATCACCTGGTGCACCTTCCATTGGAGAGGGAGCACAACCAGCACAGAATACTCTGAAATCTTTAGCACATGCACTATTAGACTTATATACAAAATTTCTATATCTTAGAGTAAGATCAATTGTACATTCGTCATTTGAAGAATAATCTAATTCTCCAAAATTTATTTGAGTAGGCCAGCAACTAAGATATCTAAATTCATCAATTGCATTTCCGCAACCATCAAGCATTGTTAATACGCCTTCATCAGCAGTATAACCACCTGTTGTATTTTGTTTTGAAGATTGAGTTAAGCCTTCAGGATCAGTAAAATTGTATACTGTTGCCAACCAAGTAAATAAACTTGCTACAACATTTCCACCTTGCCCACTTGCTATATCATAATAAGTTACTTGAGTAGTATCAGGAGTTCCTTTGCCAGGAATCCACATTTTTCCATTTAAATAATTGATTTCTGTTTCTTCAATAGTTAAGCTAGGTCTGTTAGCAGCCTTAACAAAAGAAGGGGCAATTTTGGAAGTTTTTATACCACAAACTCCTCGGAATTCCATAGTCCAACGGAATTTTCTTTTAAAAATATTATCTGCTTGACCCAGTAATCCTAAACCCATTAATTGTGCCATTTTTTCTCCTTATCTTAAATTTTTAAATTAAATAGTACCAGTTCTTTGTATTGTAAATTCAATAAATATGAATTCTACTGCTTTGGTTGGAATTACGCCAATTTTTGCTCTTAATTCATTTCTATCAATAACATCAGCGGTATTTAGCCTTCCATCACATTCAACTGTATAGGCAGTTAATCCTCTTTGTACTAACACAGAATCTAGTGTTTGTTTTGCCAATGAAACAAATTGACTTCTTGTTGATGCATCATTGGGTTCAAACAATAATGATTTTGCATTATTTTTAATTTGTCTTTCAATATAAAACATCATTCTGCGAACATTTACTCGATCAAGAGCAGTTGGTCGTCTTTGTAATGTTTTTTGCCCAAATATTACAAAACCATTAGTGTCAGCAAATGTAACAATAGGATTTATAGCATTTCCATTACCATACATTAAATCTCTTTCTGCTAAACTTGGTCTACTGTAAACATCTAAAACATTTGTTAAAATACCTCTGTTAACACCAGCAGGAGCAAACCATGGACCAGAATTAGCATCGCTTTGTGCATAAGCACCACAAACAGAACCACTTGGTGGAACCCAAACATTAATTCCATTGTCTGTATCATTAATCATTAACCAAGGCCAGTATAAAGCTGCGAAGTCAGTATTTAATGGGAAGCTATTTAGTGGATGAACACCATTTGCCCATTGAATAATTTCACGGACAGTTAGGCCAAAAGGAGGGTCAATTATTGCAAAAGCATCTCCACGCTCTGTACACATATCAATCAACGCTTTTACAACTCTAGTTGAAGAATGTCCAGGCACTGCTACAACATCAATTGTTATTTGATCTGGTTCGCTTAAAGCCCATAGACCAGTGTAGGATACACGATTTCCAATTAAAATTGAATCTTGATCATCTGGATCAGGTGGGATACCATCAGTACCGCCCTTTAAAGTAGATCCATTTGGACCATTATTAGCGGGAGGAGCAGCGACAAGTGTGTTATCAATAGCTCTTATATAATCACTTACTAGATTTAAATAAGTTTCAACATAATAACGACTGCCAGGATTCTTTGATAATTGACCCCAAGCTTCTACTTGAAATCCTTTGTTGAAAACTAAAAGATTAAAATTACCAGTCTCAGGATCATTTTCAATAAGAACTGTAGTATCGTTGCCATCAATACCAGGTGAATCAGCTGTAATGGTCATGCTAATTTCAGGCACAACAGGGATGACAAGATTATTGATGTTTGCACTGTTAAATCCAAAACTAACATTAGAATAAGAAAAACCAGATACTATTCCTAGCGTATCAACATTAATATCTGAACTACTTCCAGTAGGAGAAACGCCCATTTCGGTGATTCCAGTAAATCCAAATACAACTGATGCAGTTGGATTTGTTTTTACTAAAATTTTTGCATCTCTACCAGTATGAAGAGTTTCGAATGCTAATTTACCTCCAACATTTTTTGCATAAAAACCACCTGGCAAGTTAGAAATTTCAATATTTATTGCAAGTAAAATATTACTAATATTTTGACTAGAGCCTTCTAGGGAAGCTAAAGATATAACTTGAATTACTCCATCTATATTTGAATTATCAGTTCCATCTATAACTACTTCTAAACTTTGACCAGTAAGGCCAGTAAAGTCAAAATTGCCATTTCCTTGATAGGAATCTGAAGTTGGATACTTGGAATAAGTACCCATGCTTTCGGCTGGCAGCATCCCAGTTCCAAGTCCTACTTCGCTATTTTCACCATATAGTGAATTTAAAACAGAAACAAATTCAATAGAAGAATTGTTTCCATATGCCCAAGTTGATCTTAAACCAATGGTATTATTAACACTAGTAGCACTGGTTATATTAAGGGATGTTTCATTGTAAATAAAGAATTCTATACCATCGACATCTGTAATTAATTGATCATTTAGCAAGGTTACCATCTCAGCAGTAGTATAAATGCCAGCTGGTACAACAAGAATTTTAGAAGCTAAAACTCCATTTAGTTTCCATCTAAAGAATGTATCTTTAGAAATAGTATAAGTATTATCGGGTCCAATTTGATTTGAATGAATTGTTATTCTTTCGCCAGCAGCAATTAAATCAACGGTTGCGGTTGTAGCAGCATAATTATTAACAGTGCTAGTTTCAGCGACTCTCAATATATAGCAAGCTTGTGAAGTTCTAAGATATTGTGAAGCAGCATAAAGAAGATAAGGATCGCCAGTATCAGGGTGAGGATATCCAAAAATTTTGTTTAATTCAACTTGGTTACTAATAAGCACAGGTAAATTTACTGGCCCTTTAGATGCAAATCCAATAAAAGCTCCAGTAGTTCCGCTTTGAAGAACATTCCCATAAAAGCTTAAATCTCTTTCAGCAATTCTTACTGAAGGACTAATAGTATTTGAAGGTGGAA
>Ga0114978_10003188_pt1 | contig 13443 bp, 10 predicted proteins | sample S_140212_EF_Meta_FD_87027 | JGI IMG/M metagenome (GOLD analysis project Ga0114978, IMG submission 87027) | Freshwater microbial communities from Lake Simoncouche, Canada to study carbon cycling - S_140212_EF_MetaG | ecosystem: Environmental > Aquatic > Freshwater > Lake | place: Lake...
ACTCGTAATAATGGGGATTGTGGATCACGCCGTTCACCACCTGTCCGGTGTTCCAGGAGAAGGCCGTATGACACTCTGTGCAGTACATCTGATCGCAGTTTAGAGATACCGTTCCATCCTTAAGGGCGAAGCGGTGATTATCGCCGACATTCCACCCGTAATAAGTGCCGCGCCCAACCGGCGTCACACAAATCTCTGAAAGAGTGTTGTCAGTCTTATAACCATATAGGAGCTCTTTCTCTTTGCAATCTAACCCAAGATACTCATCCACCCGCATCTCAACCAGTTTGCCCGATCCATCCTTCAGGGAGAGCCGGTGCTTACTATTCACCGTGTAACTCACACCCCGATTCTGAGTCACCTCAAACATCTCATCATCTCCACTACACACCTCTTGCACAGTCCGCATAAACCCATCATCGCCAACCAGTTCATCGCCAACCACAATATTCTGTGACATCTTTACACCACCATTCCAAAGCAACACCTCTGTATCCGCAGCAAAGCACCCATCAATCTTACTGATACGTTCTCCACACTTCGGACATGGCTTTGATTCCTTAATAATCATCGCCACACTCGCCTTCACGCTCTCATCACATGTGTGCGGGCAATCCTTATCAGGACCCTTTATCACAAGACAATCCGAACATGCCCAGAGCTGACAAGTCCCGCACTTGTAGGCCGTGCTTAAGAAGCCTCTGCAATCACTGGCAGGACACTTCATGACAAACTTCGCCTTTTCTGGAGTGGCGGCCTTCTCACCGTCAGTAAGCGTCCAGGCGGGCGGGGGACGACCCTCACTCTCCGCATGGTAGCGAGCGACCTGTGCACTAAACCGGTGGGATTTGTGAAGAACCGTCGCCCTCTTCTTATCAAGTTCCACTAATTCCTTGTTAATCTCCCGAATCAGCCCTTCGGCCTCCTTCATCTTGAGCTTCGCCTCCACACGCGGCTGACGAGTGGGAAGAATGGCAATCTCCCTCTCAAACAAGAGCTTCTCTCGGTGATCCCTGTAGGGTCCGATGCGAAAGGCTCGTGTGAAATTCAGGTCTAGAAATTCGTCATTCCATCCGCGACGGCAGCTCATACAGTGTGCATCTAGCGCACCGTCGGTAAGATACTTTTTAACACAGATTGTGCAAGAGGAGTATTCGCAGTAGGGGCAGCAGACGGGCTTTCTCAGCTGGGCTGTATATTTATCACAGCAAATAGGACAAGACATATTTGCTGTAATGGGACCTTTTTAATAATGGGGGGACGGGGTCAATTTTATTCAGCTTCGCCTTTGGGCCCTTCCTGCCCTTCGGGCTTCTGCCCTTTTGACCCAGAAGAACCGGAATACAAACTTTCGTCCAAAGAGCTCCAGGCGTGGCCGACGAGGGCGAAGTAGTCGCCAATTGCATCTTCCTCTATAACATGATCACGCACCGCATCGCGAACCTTTGCGAGATATTCCAAGGTGAGACGAACGACACCTCCAACATTGTCCGTGATTCCAGAATTGAATTCATTGACAGCAAGTCCGAGATCCATGCCTAGGCGAACTAGGGTGTGCAAGCTGCTCATTCTACTAGACCCCGAGTCAATTCAAAAGACCCCTTGCAACTCGCATTCTCTTTCCACCAAGTCTGGCCGGCCAAACTCATCTTCTCCCAATTCTCCTTTGATATAGCCAAAAGACCAGCCACTTCCTCAGGACTCTTGGCTCGCAAATAATGGATCCCACAAATCGGCGGGTTCGCGTAAGAATCCATATCCACTTCTGGGGTGACCACGGGCACGCAGCCCATCGCCATGCATTCAATCTCCCTGTGACACTTCTTTCCATATCCGGCCATGCACAGACCAAAGCGCCAGCCTGACAACCGTTCCAGATACTCCTTCTGTGTAAAAGGATATGCCTCGTCGCCCTTGACTAGGATCCACTCTTCGCACGCATCCTTCCATTCTAGCTTACGCCGCGATGCCTGTACCATATTCTCAACCTTTCCGTAAAATACTGGGCCCTGCGACCTTGCGTCGTAGCCTTTTGTTGAAACCAGCTCTTCAACAAGTTCGGGACGCCGCGGCCAAAAGAACCAGGGCACGGATGCATGTGCAGAAGAAGGAGAAGGTGCAGGATTTCCAAACAGAGCCTTCTTCCATTGGCGCTCTTCCATGGGTGCGGCCATTCTCCATTCGTTCGTGGGCCGGTCATACAAGAGAACCCCTTTTGCACCGACCTCGCCCCACCATACCATAGTCCCAGAATGCGTCTTCACATTCACATACCCGGCCTTTTCCCATAGACGCACCATCTCGCGGAATGAATCCCCAGGGTGACCAAAGTACCCCTCAAGATCACTGCGCGGCATCCAGATCGTCGGCTTTCCCTCGTCTTTTTGAGCTTCGCTTCCCTGGTCTTCCCTTGAAGAAGGAGAAAAGCCAAGCACCTCATCCACAATCACAGCCACTTGCTTTTCTTCTGGCTTTCCGATGATATTCAAAAAGAAATGCTCCAGTCCCGCCGCCGCCGACAAATCAAGTCCCTCCGACGTGACCGCATTCACCTCAAACACCGCCGCACCTCGTGGAAGCATCCAATTCCATCCAAAGGAAGAAATACTCCCCGAACACACCACCCCGGTTGCACCCATCATTCTTGATCGTACAGTTGCTATGCTGTTTCCCTTGGTAAGCACATTCACCTTCCACCCATGTGCCTCTAAGGCGTCCTCTATCTTATACACCAACTCATCCTTTAACAAAATCCCGTCCTGGACAATCACGATCCGGTTTTTTTGTGTGGCACTAGCCTGCCACCCTGAAAGATGACCCCGCAACGCATCCACGTCCTCGGAAACAACTCGTGAATCAGTCAAAGGGAAGCCATATCCCTTCTTACCCCAAATCAAGGCCTCGTCGTCGCGGCTAATGACAGGGAGGACCTCGGTATCCCACCGAAATAACTCCAGGCACTCATGATATGATTGCATATCACATCCGAAGAAATCGCCTTCTCCATATAAATCCCAAAGGCGGAAGATCTTGCTCAGGTAATAAATGCAATATTTCTCGCGACTCTTCTCTGCATCGGTGGGCCATGGAGCAATCAGCATTTTCTCAGAATCCAGAGTGGGCATCATGGAATGTATCGTGGCAGAAGCCCACTTCTCCACTGCCGCAGCACTCTCTCCAACATACATATTCTTCTTGTCAAACACCAATCCTTCAGAAGTCTGAAAGCAATCCGTCAGCTCAAGGATGACTTCTTCTGGAGATTCCTTTTGTCCGCCCTTTGCCGAAACCTTCAACCACGCATCCAACCCTGAGCCGCGCAAGGATCTGTTCATGGGGGCTGGTGTGAAGCGCTTCAGACCGCATCTAACAGAGTTAGAATGAGAAGACCACTTTAACACAGGCATCAAGTCATGAATTGGAGAAGGTTTGATATAGTGCAGCATATGCTGCAGAACCATGTCCGACTTATTATAATTACGAACCTCACTTGAGTGAAAGTGCCACGTCTTAATTGTCTGTGCTGGATTTACGACTAAAAACTTCTGGCGCATCATCTCAAATGCAATCGCGTTATCACATCCCATTTCACCGAATTTATAATCCACATTCGTCCATTGCCTACTCTTCACATCCGCCGCCCGAACGACCCATGTATCTTGGCTATCAGAACGTGGTCCGAAAATCTCAGCATCCTTAATATTATCTGACGACGGCACGTCATAGCGTAAGAGGGCCAGGCATTTATCTGTCAAATCCACATTCCATAAGTGCTTCCATGACGAATCGTCAATACAAATATCGGCGTTTGCGAATGCAACTATAACGTCGTCAGGAAACTCAGAAATCTTCTCAAATACTCGCGCATATGTCAACCGCTCCCCAATGACAACCTCTTCTATTTTGTCTGATTTGACAAAGTTCTGCCTCTCTTCATTTAACAAGACTATCTTATCAATGAGAGGACTCGCTGAATTTATCGCCAGACATTTCTTTAGCTCTCTCAAACGACGATCTGCCTTTGCATTCGCTCCGTTGGAAGGCTTATAAAACTGCGTAACCCACCAAAGTCTCATTGGCTTCTCTTTTGCATCTGCGACTTCAATCCCTAGTGCACGAGACCGACTCGTCTCTTGAATCCCACAAATTCTTGCATACCGAAGAAGGCCGGCCAGTAATACCACAGCATCTTCCGCCGTCCCATCCCAAGCTCCGCCCAAATGAGGATAGATTGAATGAATTTCCTGCAAGTACAAAACATTCTTGATCCCAAGGCTCTTGAACTGCGCGACTCCTTTTAGAGCCCCCTTTGATAGAACCATGATCTGACAGCTAGAGGATATGGCCTTGAGCTCATCATCTGACGTAGGCTTCAGGACCAGACGATAAGTGTGAGAACCATCCTCTGACACAGTGTCAAAGGGATAGTTGGAACCGTAGGAAAGAGTTTTTCGCATGGATATAGAAGCGGATGTTTCAATGATTCGCACTTCCTTGCCTGTTATAGGATGCATCTGCTTCTGCATCTGCATCTTCTCATAATTCTACATATTCTACGTTTATGCCTTATGCCTTATGCAAAAGGCAAAGTCCCTAGGCAAAGGCCTTATGCTCCTAAGCAAAGGCAAAGTCCCTAGGCAAAGGCCTTATGCTCCTAAGCAAAGTCCCTAAGCAAAGAGGTCTAAGAGAATACTGAGGTTGTGTATTAATGCAGGAAATTGCATACCTGATCAACACCACCCCCAAGTATTTCTACTTGCTGCCTCTTCACATAACCCTTTTACACAGATACGCCAGCCTACAAACCATATATATAGCAACTGAATCTCCAGAGTTACTTCCTCTTGCTGCCCAAGGGGTAAACATAATCCATCTTCCCATGGAAAAGGAGGGATTTCTTGATAGTCGCTCAGAGGCCGTCAAACAATTGCCCCCGCATATAAAGTATGTATTGCCAATGCAAGAAGATTTCTTATTGGAGGGTCGGCCAATAGAATCTGCGATACAGAGTGGCTTGGATATTCTTGATAAGTATCCTCATGTATCTTCTCTTCGCTTGATGCCTTGTCCTGGGCCAAAGGGAAATAATTTCATGGATACTCCGTGGAAGATTCTAGATTTGAATATAGATTCCTTGGTATTTACATATCAAGCGACTATATGGAGACGTGATGAGTATACTAATTTTATGGATGCTTTGATACGCGTAATTCCGCCAGGATCTCAGAATAAGCTCGCAATCAAGGTAAATATTGCGGAAATAATGCGAGGACAGGAAATACTTTTGTTTTTAGGCAAAGCCGAAGGAAAAGGCAAAGCCGAAGGAAAAGCCCAAAGCAAGATACATTTGGCCTGGCCTAGAGAGGGTTCTCATCCTAATGCTGTGTATTTATGCCCATGGCCCTACAGACCTACCGCCGTTGTCCGCGGAAATCTAGAGCCCTGGGCGGTAGATTTGGCAAAGAGGGAGGGGTTTTCTCTAGAGCCTTAATCAGTATTATCAAGCGTAAGATGAATCCCTCCTATTTCTGGGATAAAGGTATTTATCGTACCCGTGGCCGCATTTGCATTCGAGGCCACATGATGTAATTCTAATGTAGTCGGCAAGCTCGCTAGATCGCTCGCATTTAACAAGAAACTCATGTTTCCAACTGTAACATTTGCATTCGAATATGTTAATCTTACAGGACTGCCTATTGGATCTCCTCCACTCACTAAAAAGCTGCTCAAGGCAGTTGTCGCCGCCCCTCCATAAGAAAGTGTGAGATTCGTCGCAACATCAACTCTAAGTTTCGAGGTATTGACAAAGTGTGGAGTATATCCTCCAATATCAATGACCGCACTTGTAAGATTGGATGAATTCGTGATTGTTTGCCCAGTGAGATTTCCACCTCCTAATGCAACCGTCGATCTGTATGTATGATACTCTCCAGGATTGAGAGTGCTGACATATCCTCGCGGTCCCAGAGTTTTCCCCACCCCCGCTGGAAACATCGCCATCGGCCCAAATCCAGTGGGATTTCCAGGATAGCCTGTTATGCTGTCCATGTTTCCAAGAGCTGCAATGCAATCGACTAAGGTTGTGCTGCTTATATACCCATACTGAAGCGATAAACGCCCAGTCTCATAGTATAATCCAGAAGTGCTAACATATCCAGACGATCCTAGGCCTTCCACTGTACTGATGAGTGTAAGCGCCTGAGCAGTTGATAAGCTACTGAGGCCAGGCTGTATGATTTCAAGAATTCCTAGAATATTTGTACTCAAAGAAGGGATACTGATTGTGCTTAGGAACTGTAATGAACTTAGCCACTGAACCTTTCCACTCGTACCTATAACCGGGACTGAGCCAGATTGTATAAAATCAGCATTCGCGGGGTTGAATGCGAATACATCACGAATTCTTAGAATATTGGTATCTATTGTAAACCTCGAACTCATACTAATAAATAGTCGTATAATTGCTGCCAGTTAGAAGTACTGAGAGTGTATTATCTCCGCTAATCAATTGTTCAGCGTTCGAGGTAAGGCTACCATACGTGACCCCTGTAAACCCCTGAATGCGATGGCATATTGTGTAGGTGGATGTGAGGCCGCTATTATTTAGACTTGATCCAGGGATAGTAAAACTTATAGTATCTGTATATAGATTTTGCCCCGTTCCACTACGTAATAGCCAAGGCCGCACGAAGGTAGTATTAGGAACTGGGGTCAGACCCGCTTGCACATAACTTGACACATAAAATACGGTATCTGTGGGGACTTGAAAATCGAACCGCATGGAAGGGCACATTGTCAAACGAACTTGCGCGTTTTTCTTTATCATCGTTGACATGGAGTCGAGTCGTAAGCTCGCCGAACTTAGCGTAAGTACCCCCGCATTTGAGTTGCCTCCCAAAATGCCTCTGTAACTATTTATATTAATGCTCGATGCATATGAAATGCTTGATACCAGCCCAGCATTTAGTTCCATCGCATTCAAAGTTAAACTTGTGGAACATACCTTGAAGAAATCGATATTCGTGTAATTCTGCATTACATTCGTCTCACCATTCTGTATTCTAGTTTGAAGACTGCCCGATGTGCTCAAGAGGGATGATACGAACATGCCAGAGAGTGTCGACGCCTTCGGTAAATCTGTAAAAAGAGTGCTGACGGTGCTGAGAGTTGACGCATAGGCCGTGTGAGCCACCGTGCTCGTATTCAGATAATTACTACTGTTAAACGTGGAAATCTCTATGAAAACCGAGTTGGGAGACTGGGTTGATAAGAGCACATCGCCCACTCCAGTTATATTGAGTACTCCAGCAGGACTCGTCGCAGTTAAATAGGTGTTATTCGCGGGATTCGCCGCATTCGAAGTAATATTCATCTGTGAGTAAGAATAATTAGACCCCGCGACAGCATACTGGCCTGTGAAATAAATGGAACCTGAGGTGGGATCACTGGAAATAGCAATCCCATTTTGACCCACGAGCGTTAAAGTCGGAGAAACAATTGCATTCGAATATGCTCTTATAGTATTCGCCCCACTTATATCAATTTCTGAGAATCCCTTCGCGAAGAGATTTATCTGTTTGTCGCTGACGAAAGAGCCCATGCCTTGTAGGGTACAGATGGAAAATGTGTTATAGGATGCATCGGCGACGACAGGGACATTATCGACCACCAGAGTATTTATCGCGGGGCTTACACCGAGAGTCGAGGGGACGCCCCAGAAGGTGCCTCCCGCTCCATCGGCGGTTAGAACATTCAGTGCAGTGATGAGTGAGCTATCTGCATTATATGCATTAACCTGTCGCACAGTAATAATTTCTGTGTCATAGGTTTTACGAGAACTCTTTGACATTCTCTATCTAACTGACCTCAGAGAGAATTCTGAACAGTGACGAAGATAGATCCCGTCGATCCGAAATATGGAGTCACAAAGTTGGAATGGAGGGCGTTTTGAAGTGCCCCGTTATTGATAGAACTTGGCATGTAGTGATAGAGTGTGTAAGGCTGTGCATAATTAATAGTCGTCGTATTCGGAACTATCATACGTATGGGTTGATTGAAAATATTGGATGCGTCCACATAGCCGGCCACGTTCTCAAAGAGAGTGCGCGTGTTTCCAGCGTACACGTGACTTGTCACGGTAGTTTCTCTTAGAAGTGTCTGATTACCATATTTGAGAATCGTGGAAATGGGGAGCATGGTCACATTGCTTGCGCCCGTCGCGAGTTTAGTAAATGCGAGAGTTGGGTATATATCAAGAGTGATACGTGATACACCGGCAATGATAAAGCTGCTGAATGCGTCGAGTCTGAGAGTCGCCGTTGAGAATTCCATATCGAGGAGATTTGAATTCGCGCCCCCTGAAGGATTTGTGAGATTTCCTCTGAACTGAACGCCACTTGGCGCGCCAGAATATATGATACTGCTTTGGTAAAAGGTGGATCTGTAAATGAGTGTGTCAATCTGAGAAAAAGTGTTGATCCCCCCGTTTAATGTTACAGTGGTCACATTATCAAAGCGGATATTTGTTTTTAAATTCGACAGACTAATCGCCGTGCTTGTGAGCTGGGAATTATTCACATAGCCAAAGGTGGATAGGCCGCCGACAGTACTGAATAAAGATGCGGTGCTCACATATCCAGCGGTGCCGAGTCCCGCTACAGTGCTGTATAGACTCGGCGTACTTACGTAGCCGGCACTGCCGAGGCCTGCGACGGTGCTTTGGAAGCTGACGGGCGCATTGATACTGCTAATGTAGAAATTGCCTAGGCCGGCGACTGTGCTGCAGAGGGACGGGACACTTATAAAACCCATGGTGCCGAGTCCTTCCAGGCTGCTCGTAGTCGATGCATCTAACGATGATTGGAAGGTGGACAGAGTTGACAAGGTCGCATAGCCAAAGGTTGATAAGGCAGATGCCAGAGTACTGATCGTTGAAGGGCTCGTTGTTGCAGTGCTAATTGCCGCCTCGAGTGTCTGTGTACTCACGTAGCCAAGGCTTCCTAGACCGGCGGTGTAGACAGACGCAGTTTGACTGTCTATGATCGATCCGAGACTGCAAATCGCATTTAGAAAAACGGTGGACATGTATGATATAGTGCTCGTGTTCACATATATTGTGGTAGAGGTGGTGCTTATGGTCGACGGTATATTTCCTATGATAGGTCCTGCTGCAGCTGTTAAAGATGAAAGCAGGGGACTCCAGTATGTGCCGCCTACTCCATTTGTAAGGAGGATGGATCCAGAGGATATGAATAATCCTGTGTTTGAATCCAAGGCGAAGACCTTACGGAGAACTACAGTATCGGACATCTCCTCTTCTGATAAGTGGCGTTTGTAATTCTTTAGAGAATAATCCACACAATCAGAGATGACCCAAGGAGGAGGTTTGCTGCAACTTGTCGCCCAAGGAAAACAAGACGTCTTCCTTACCGGTAATCCCCAAATCACATGGTTCAAGATGGTGTACAGACGTTACACGAATTTTTCAATGGAGTCGTCAGTTATCCAATTTGACAATCAGGCCGATTTTGGAAGAAAGATTACTACTGTAATACCGAGAAAGGGTGATCTTCTTGGAGCGTTATGGCTTGAGATAGAACTTCCGGCTCTAACGGACTCAGTGACTGGCGCACCACTCTCTTACACAAATGCTACGGCACATGCACTTATCCAAGAAATAAGCATAGAGATTGGTGAACAGGAAATTGATAAACAGACCGGCGAGTGGATGGAGCTTTACTCAAATTACATAGTTACTGAGGACAAGCGCCAGGGATGGAACAATATGATAGGCAAGACGACTGGTGCTAGTCAGGGAAATTCGTCTTCGTCGGCGGTTAGCTTATATGGCCCTTTGTACCTATATGTTCCTCTACGTTTCTGGTTTTGCAAGAATCCAGGCCTTTACTTACCCCTTCTAGCTCTACAATATCACCCTGTTCGCATAAACTTAACACTCCGCCCTCTGCAACAGATGTTTATTGTGGACCAGCCGCAGGCCTCCAATATATGCGATGTTTCCACGATGTCCGCATCAATCACGTCAATGAATTTATATGGCGATTTCATTCATCTTGATGTTGATGAGCGCAGAAGATTCGTGGCTAATTCGCACGAGTATCTCATTGAGCAGGTGCAGACTACGAATAATTATCCCATTGACGCGACGGCGAGTACGGTGCAAGTTCCGATGGAATTTAACCATCCGTTGAGAGAATTATATTGGATTGTGCAAAGAAACGTGGCGGTGAATGCACACCAGTGGTTCAATTATACGAATCTGTCAATTGGAGAATATACGGCGGGCGGCTACCAGAATCTCATCAATACGGCTCTTTTACGTATTGAAGGGTTTGATAGATTTGATAAACGTAATGCTGACTACTTTAGACTTGTTCAGCCGTATCAGTATCACACGGTGATTCCTATTGATGATTTTGTATATTCTTACTCCTTCTGCTTCAGACCTGAGGATGTTCAGCCGACTGGAAGCATGAACGCAAGTCGTCTTGATAATATCACTTTACAGCTTGAGTTAAATACCACTGTGACTCCGGCTCGTGGAAGTGCAAATGTTCGCGTGTATGGACTCAATCATAATATTTTACGTGTGGTGGATGGCTTTGGAGGGTTGTTATTTAGAATATAATGAAAGCTCTTGTATGGTTAGTATGGTCTGGGAATTCCCCGCTGTATCGCAGACCCGTATTGATTTTTGGAAAAAACCACAATTCACACAATCTGGAATGTGGTGGTTCACCTTACTATTTGGGCTTTTTGGGTTGCACCACTTATTGTTAAGATCGCCGCAGACAGCCTTAATTGTTTTATTAGGCAATTTGATTTTGTTGGGATATCCATGGCTCTATGACTTGTTGCAATTATCAAGCGAGGAGAGGGGTGGATTATCAACGGATGACTTGAATAAGTATGGACTTTCTCATCCGTGGGGCGCACTTGGATTAGCTCAAGGTATGTGGATTCCTCAGGCGCCTTCTTCTTCTCCTCTAGCGACTCCTCTAGCACCTGCGACTCCAGCGCCCCAAGTCGCGTCGCCTTCTCCACCTCTAGCGAATCAAGTCGCGTCGCCTGCGCCTTCTCCACCTCTAGCGAATCAAGTCGCCCCTGCACCTCTAGCGACTCAAGTCGCGTCGCCTGCGCCTTCTCCACCTCTAGCGAATGAAGTCGCCCCTGCACCTCTAGCGACTCAAGTCGCGTCGCCTGCGCCTTCTCCACCTCTAGCGAATGAAGTCGCCCCTGCGACTCCTGTGACTCCTGCGCCTCTAGCAACTCCTGCGACTCCTGCGACTCCTGCGACTCCTGCGACTCTATCACAAAAGGAAAGATACGCAAAACTAATGGGTCTAAAAGGACAGGAAGGGGGCAGCTGGGGAGAATGGAGAAGACAAACAGGCGGTGGTCTAGGAGACGATCCTCCAAATCCATACATGTTTTTAATGTATGCGCTACTCATCCCAATAGCCCCTCTAGCACAAATGATTGCAGGAGACAAATATAACGCAGTTTCAAGATTCTTAGATCTGACAATTATACCACTCGGCTTCCTTTTCTATCTAGGCGCCATGATATGGGATTATATGATTTTATTCTTGTATCCATCCAGTCTCCTACGCTTTGGAAGCAAGCGTTTCTTCCCTTTCACAATGGTGTTTGGAATGGACATTGATGGACACAGCCCGAATTTGACAGGAGATATTGAAATAAAGGGATGCAAACCTGATAATATAATTATATCACTTCTGAAAACAACTGCGGCTGTTCTAAGAGTTGTTGGACTATCTGCGCCACTTGACGCTGCTATTGCAACGTATGAGAAGGCTGAACAAACTGTTGTGCAGGTGGAACATGCAATTCAGAAGGATATACCAGCGGCCATTCAGGGAGCTACGGCCGTAGCCAAACTCACTATGACACCTTCTATGCCCAAGATTCCTGGAATGCCTGGAATGCCTCTGCCTCAGCAAAAAGGCGGTGGTAGATTTGGAGCACTAGATTATCTGACTCTGGGGACTCTTGGTGCGGTAATAGCAGGCGGATTCCTTATTTCATTGAATAGAAATGGCTTCCCATCAGCAAACACAAAGGGAAATGATACCCCTCCAAACGCAAGAGCAATTTGAGGCTCTATACAAGGAAGTAAAGCTAGATGCACCGATCCTAATCTATTTCACCGCATCTTGGTGTGGCGCATGTAAGCGCTTGAACTGGGAGTTTATAGAGGATGAATTCCCGGATTTAACCATCTATAAGTGTGACATTGACGAGAATAAGTACACTCCTGGATTCTGTGGAGTAAGATCTATCCCGAATATGATAATTATGCATCCTTCAAAGAAGTTAGAACAACTTCAAACAAATGAGACGGCAAAGCTAGCAACTTGGATTAACAAGAACATTAAGCAAAGCAAGTGACTTGGATTAACAAGGCGGTTCATCCTGGTAAGAATGTCTAGGCTTTTCTATGGCACCTGAGTGCTTTGCATCCTTTGCATCCTTTGCATCCTTTGCATCCTTTGCACCCTTTGGATCCTTTGCAAAGTAAATAACCATAGAATTCTTCACTTCTCCCCCCTCTCCAATACTCAACCTCCGCACAGATAAATGCAAACGAATCCCTTCTAACAGTGCTTCGTTTACATCGTGAAAAACATGAGATATTTGATCTGCATCAGAAAACAACAAATAAATGTGGCTTCGCATAAGACACAAGAAAACTAATATAACGTATATAATTAAATGGATTATATTATCGTAGGTGCAGGAATAGCAGGACTCCACTGTGCTTTAAGAATTTCCGAGGCCTTCCCAAAGGCCAAAATCACGATCGCAGAATTATACGGGAAGGAGGGCGGGCGCATAGACACATATCGCAATAAGAAATTTGAGGCCCAATGGGAAGCTGGCGCGGGCCGTATACATTCTTCGCACAGCCTCACACTTGATTATATCAGAAAATACGGCCTTACTCTCTATCCCATTTCCGAGAAAACACAGTACATCTCAGACTCTGGTAATACGTCCAAAGATCTATGGCCGTCCATCTCGCAAATTCTATACGAATCGCTGTCGCAGATGAATCCCCTCTTACTCCAAACCCATACACTTGAAGAAATTCTTGACCTGACCTTTCCTATGCAGAAGCATAAGGCCGCTCTCTCCTATTTCCCATATTGCTCAGAAATGACAACGCTACGTGCAGATCTTGCATTGAAATCCATTTCCAAAGAACTCGGCTCAAACAGTAAATTTTTCGTAGTGAAGGAAGGACTGGGCGCAATGATTGCCGCTATGAAAAAGGAACTGGTAAAACGCAAGGTGGAGTTCCTCTTCCACCACCGGCTGATCGCTGTCAAAGGGGGAGAAACCCAATCAGAGCTGCATTTCGTAGCACCAGATAAGAAGAATATCACGCTGACGGCGAAG
>Ga0114978_10003191_pt1 | contig 13440 bp, 13 predicted proteins | sample S_140212_EF_Meta_FD_87027 | JGI IMG/M metagenome (GOLD analysis project Ga0114978, IMG submission 87027) | Freshwater microbial communities from Lake Simoncouche, Canada to study carbon cycling - S_140212_EF_MetaG | ecosystem: Environmental > Aquatic > Freshwater > Lake | place: Lake...
AACATCGGCTCGCGCCCGGCATCGCGCAAGGCCACGCGCGAAATCGCGGACCTGCGCGCGATTCCGTGGGGCTTCAGCTGGGGGCAGAGCCGCGTAGCCTTGCCCGGTTGGTATGGCTTCGGCTCGGCAATCGACGCGTACCTCGGCAGCAGCGCGAAACGGCGCAAGGGGCGGCTTGCGCTGCTGAAGCGCATGCACCGGCAATGGCCGTTCTTCCAGACGTTGCTGTCCAACCTCGATATGGTGCTGGCAAAGACCGATCTCGCCATCGCCGCGCGCTACGTGGAGCTGGTCGAGGACAAAAAACTCGGCCGCCGCGTGTTTGCGGCTATCCAGGCCGAGTGGCGGCTGACGAGCGATGCGCTGTCGGCAATCACGGGCGAAGAGCAGCGGCTCGCGTCCAATCCGTCACTCGCGCGCTCCATCGAGCACCGTTTTCCCTATCTCGATCCGCTCAACCACCTGCAGGTCGAGTTGATGCGCCGCTACCGCGCGCAGCGCGAGGGCGAACCCGGCAACCAGAGCGTGCAAATCGGCATTCACATTTCGATCAACGGCATCGCGGCAGGTTTGCGCAATACGGGTTGAACATGGCGCCGTAGTTTCTCCTGCATGGCAGGCCGCGAATACGCGCGCGATTTCCCATCTTATCCGGGCTTTGCAACGCGGGCGTCCACCTGATAATTTCGCCGTGCGCATCAGTACGTTCCATGCGCAGGCGCGCGAATTCCCGGACGGCGACTCCATGGCTGAAAAAAAACCTTTCGAAATCGCGCGCGAGGCGCTGATGATGCTTGCCTCGCGCAAGCTGATTCCGACGCCCGACAACTATCAGTCGGCGTACAGCGAAATCGCCGGCACGCCCAATATCGCGCCTTTTCCCGCGGACGCCATGCGCGGCATTGCGCAGGCGCTGCCGGCAAGAAGCACGGGCCAGAAAAAGCACAAGGAACTGCTGGAGCACGCCATCGGGCACGCCGATTGGGAGGGCGTGAAGACCGCGATGGTAGGTTTTGCCAGCATGGCGGCAGCTCCCGTCCGCGCCGCCGCGCCGGCTGGAATCAGCGGAGAGTTTCTCGAGCAGCTGGCGCGGCTGGTCGAGAACACTTTGCCCGCGCTGGGGGGCGATGATGCGAAGTTTCTGGACCAGGTCGCGCAGCTGATCAAGGCGTTGCGTGACCCGTCTCCCGAGAGCGCCACCGTTAAATCGCTGCTCGCCAATTTCACCCACCGTCTTTCGTTTGCCGCGGAAGACCAGGCCGAAGTCAGGGCGACTTTGCTGAAGCTTCTGCATCTCATCATCGGCAACATCGGCGAGCTGCATCAAGACGACGCGTGGCTAAAGCGCCAGATCGATCCGCTGATGGCGGCGGCCACGCCGCCGCTGACGCTGCGCCGTCTCGACGACCTGGGGCGCCGGCTCAAGGACCTGATGTTCAAGCAGGTAGAAGCCAAGGGGCGGACCCTCGAGGCCCAGCAACAGATGCGCCTGCTGCTCGCAACGTTCCTCGAGCGCTTGGCGCAGATGACCGAATCCACCAGCACGTATCACAACCGCATCGAAGAGAGTGCACGCCTGATCGAGCGGGCAAAAACCATCGAAGAAATAGCACCGTTGCTCAAAGACGTAGTCAGCACCACTCGCGGCATCGCATTCGACATTGGCAAGGTGCGCGACGAATTGCGGGGTATGCGGGAAAAGGTCACCACGACGGAGGCGGAACTTACCAAGTTGCAGAACGAGCTCGACAGCATGAGCGCAGAGGCGCGGCACGACACTTTGACCGGCGCCTTGAATCGCAAAGGTCTCAGTGAGGCGCTCGAGCGCGAGCTGGCGAACGTGCAGCGCCACGATACGCCATTGTGCATGGCATTGCTCGACATCGACAATTTCAAGAAACTGAACGACAGCAAAGGGCACGCGACCGGCGATGCTGCACTTACGCACCTGGTGGCAGTGACCCGCGAAAGCATGCGCACGCAGGACACGCTGGCACGTTTTGGCGGAGAGGAGTTCGTCATTCTTATGCCCGACACCGTCATGGCAGACGGTATAGACGCGATGACACGGTTGCAGCGCGCGTTGACGAAGCGTTTTTTTCTGGCGGGCAGCGAAAAGATACTTATTACTTTCAGCGCCGGGGTCGCCCAACTCGCGGCAGGCGAAAGCGGCGACGATGGCATCAAGCGCGCGGACCAGGCCATGTATTTGGCCAAACGCGCGGGGAAAAACCGCGTCGTCGCGGCCTGAGCGGCGCGGCTGTCGCACAACGCACGCCGCTCCGCCGCGGTCACGGTAGAATATCGGCATGTCACTCAAAGCGCGTTTCGAACTTCGCGAAAAGCTCGGTGAAGGGGCCACCAGCGAAGTCTACGACGCCTACGATAAAAGCCTGCGGCGCCACGTCGCGATCAAGCTGTTCAAGAAACTCAAGCGCGGCGGGGTCTACGCGGAACTGAAGGAGAGGTTCCTGGTCGACGCGCGCGCTGCGGCCGGCGTATCGCACCCCAACATCGTGACGATCTACGACGCCGGCAGTTTCGACGACGGCATCGCCATCGTCATGGAGCTGGTCAGGGAGTCATTGCATAAATTGCTCGTCAGAACGCCGCAATTGCCGTGGGACGTTATTGTCGGCATCACGGCGCAGGTGGCGGACGGCTTGAAATGCCTGCACGGCAACGGCATTTTCCATCGCGACATCAAGCCGTCGAACATCCTGATCGCACCCGGCAACCTGGCGAAGATAGGCGATTTCGGTCTGGCGCACCTGCCGATGTCGGATTTGACGCGCACCGGCACGGTGATCGGCACGCCGCGCTACATGTCGCCCGAGCAGGCGCAGGGGCAGATCATCGACTACCGCACCGATATTTTTTCGCTCGGCGTCGTGCTGTTTGAAATGCTCACCGGTCAGACGCCGTTCGAGCGTCCGCCGTGCAAGGACCACGTGCTGCTCGGCCGCATCGTAACCGAGCCGGCGCTCAATCCGTCGCAGTTGAATCCGAAAGTGCCGCCGGAGTTCGATGCGATCGTGGCGCGCGCGCTGGCGAAGAATCCGCAGGGCCGCTTTCAGGACGCCGGGAAGTTTGCAGAGGCGTTGCGCGCCATCAAGCTGCCGGCCTGAGGCAGAGCGCGGCAGCGCGCCGCAGGGTAGAATAAAACCACAAGATGGCGCAACCGCGCGCCGCAAAGTTTTCAGGAGGGCTGTTCCCCATGCGTGTCATTCAATCGACGCTGCTCGGCATTTCGTTATTATTTGCATTTTGTCCTTGCATGGCGGCGGAGCAGAAGTTTCCGACCAAGCCGATCCGCTTCATCGTGCCGACCGCGCCGGGCGGCGGCTCCGACCTGATCGCGCGCGGGCTCGGCAATCAGTACACCAAGGCGTGGGGCCAGCAGGTCGTCGTCGACCACCGTCCGGGCGCGGGTATGACCATAGGCATAGACCTCGTGGCCAAGGCCACGCCGGATGGCCACACTGTGATCCTCGTCAATCCCTCGCACGCGATCAACGCGACGCTGATGGCGAAGCTGCCGTACGACCCGGTGCGCGATTTGATTCCGGTCTCCGTCATCGCGACCCAGGCTTACGCCGTGGTGGTGTCGCCCACGCTGGCCGCGAAAAACCTGAAGGACGTGATCGCGCTGGCGAAAGCCAAACCGCGCGAGCTTTCCTACGCGTCGTCGGGGCCGGGCTCGGCGTCGCATCTGGCGACTGAAATGCTGAGCGGCATGGCCGGCATCGAAATGATCCACGTGCCGTACAAAGGCACTGGCCCGGCGATTCCCGATCTGATCAGCGGCCGCGTGCAGCTCTACATCAATCCGCTGCTCGCGATGCTCGGCGCAGTCGAGACCGGGCGGTTGCGCGTGATCGCCGTGACATCCGCGAAACGCGTGTCGTCGCTGCCGGACATCCCGACGGTGGCGGAATCCGGCGTGCCGGGCTACGAGGCGATTGCGTGGTACATGCTGCTGGTGCCGGCCAAAACGCCGGCGACAGTCGTCAGCCAGCTTTACAGCGAGACCGCGAAAGCGGTGAAGACCAGCGAAATGATCGACATGCTGGCGCGCGCCGGCACCGAGCCCTGGGGCAGCACGCCGCGCGAGGCGGCGGATTTCCTGAACGTCGAGATCGCGCGCTGGGGCAAGGCGGTCAAGCAGGCGGGCGTCAGGATTGAATGAAGCAATGTACTAGAAGCTGCTCAAATACAGTTTGGAACCGCCGATGAATTCTTTTTAATACCCCCTTGAGGGGTACGCGGATGAACGCAGATAAGCTCAAGGGATTTGACCGTGATTCGGGGCAAAGGTCTGGAACTATATCGGCGTCAATCGGCGTTTATCGGCGGTTGCTTGTCGTTGTCGTATTTTTGAGATGAGTTCTAGTCGACTTTGGCGCCTGACGCTGCGACGACTTTCGCCCACTTCGCATACTCGCTCGCCACGTAGGCGGCGAGCTGCTCGGGCGTGCTGCCGGAAACTTCGGCACCCTGTTTGTTGAACGCTTCGCGGATATCGGGCAGTTCAAGGATCTTGTTCACCTCGCCGTTCAGACGCGCGATGATCGCCGGTGGTGTTGCGCGCGGCGCGAACAACGCGTTCCAGATCAGGATTTCGTAACCGGGTAAGCCACCTTCGATTACCGTCGGAATCTCAGGCACCGTCGCGCGCCGCTTCGCGCTGGTGATGGCCAGCGCGCGCAGCCTGCCCGCGTTCGCCTGCTGCAGCACTGCCGGCATGGCGCCGAAATAAATCTGCGCTTCACCCGTCATCGTGCTCACCACCGCAGGCGCGCTGCCGTTATGCGGCACGTGCACCATGTCGATTTTCGCCGCCGACTTGAACATTTCCATGCCGAGATGGGTCGAGGAGCCGTTGCCCGACGATGCGGCGAACAACTGGCCCGGCCTTGTCTTCGCCAGTGCGATCAATTCCTTGACGTTTTTCGCCGGCAGCGACGGATGCACAACGATCAGCAGCGGCGTCGACGCCACGTGTGTGACCGGCGCGAAATCGCGTTGCGTGTCGTATGTCAATTTCTTGTAGAGATGCGGGTTGATGGCGATTTCGGTCGACGAGCCCATCAGCAGGTTGTAGCCGTCGGCAGGGGCTTTTACCGCAAGCTCGGTACCGAGCGCGCCGCCGGCGCCCGGGCGATTGTCGACGACTACCTGCTGGCCGAGCCGATCGCCCAGTTTCTGGCCGACGACGCGCGCCGCCAGGTCTGATGCGCCGCCCGGCGAGAACGGCACCATCATGCGGATAGTGCGTGCCGGATAAGGCTGGGCCGGCGCTTGCGCATGGACGTCCGCGGTCATCAGCGAGATCAGGATGCAGCAGGCGCGAGGGCGGTTCACGGCGTCTCCGGTTTGAATTTGACTGTGCCGCTATCGTCGCAGAATATTCTGCGGCGGGCTACCGGTATAAAATGGCGCCATGAATCTCGAACAGATCAGGATCGATTTCGTCGCTGAGCAGGACCGGCTGGTGATGCGGCTGGCGAGCGGCGACCGCAGCGAGATATTGCTGTGGCTGACGCGGCGCTGCGTGAAACTCCTGTGGCCGCTGCTGGTGAAAATGGCCGAGTCGGCGCCGGTCATAGCGCAGCAGCCGCTGCCCGAGGCGCGGCAGGCGCTGCTCGGCATGGAACGCGAAAGCGCGCTGTCGAAAGCGAATTTCTCCAAGCCGTACGACGCGGCCGGCCGCGAGCGGCCGCTGGGAGCCGAGCCCATCGTGGTCGCGCGCATCAACACTGGCCGCAACCCCGAGGGCAAGAACGTGCTGGTGATGCTGCCGCAGCAGGTGCAGGGCGTCACGCTCGCGCTCGACGACGTGCTGCTGCACGGCCTGTGCAAATTGCTGCAGGACGTGGTCGGCAAGTCCGAATGGGACATGGTGCTGACCTTGCCCACTGGCCCCGTTGCGGCCGCCGCTGAAGGAACACCCCGGGTACTCAACTGAAGTCCGCGCGGCGCGCTGATGCGATAATCAGGCTTCCCGCAATATTTTTCTAAGGTACACATCCATGTCCAAACGCTGGAAGAAGCGTCCCGACGGTTCGAACTGGGGAGAATTCGGCGACGACGATCAGCACGGCCGCATGAACCTCGTCACTGCAGAACGCCGCCTGAACGCGCTGAAAGAAGTGAAAACCGGCGAAGTGTTCTGCCTCTCGCATCCGCTCCATCTGCCCGGCGGCAATGTCCTCAATAGCGGGCGCCATCCGCCCGTTTTTCATCCGGTGTTCCGCCCCGGCGGCGAAGTGTATTTCAACCTCGCCATGCAGGAGACCAACCCGCGCTTCAATGACGTCGGCTCGGACGAAGCGATCATGCTGTATTCGCAGTATTCGACGCACTGGGACGGCTTCGCGCACAAGGGCACGATGTTCGACGCCGACGGCGACGGCGTGGAAGAGAAAGTCTCATACAACGGATTTCGCCTGGTAGACGACGCGGGCCGCGGGCTCTACGGCGAACTCGGCGCGCTTGCCCTGTCGGTGCAGGAAATGGCCGAGACCGGTGTTCAGGGCCGCGCGGTGATGGTGGACCTGCGCCATCATTTCAACGACGAGCGCGTCGCGGTGACGTACGAGATGCTTGAGCACGTGATGAAAGCAGACGCGGTGACGGTGGAAAAAGGCGACATCCTGTGCCTGCACACCGGCCTTGGCGAATTGATCCGCGCGGCCGACGGCAAACTCGATAACTCGATCAAGACGCAGTGCGCCGTGCTCGACGGCCACGACCAGCGCCTGCTCGAATGGATTTCCGACAGCGGTGTGGCGGCCATCGCGGCCGACAATCTCGCCGTGGAAAGATCGTCCACGCTGGGCCTCGATCCACGCATGCCTCATCGCGGCCCGCAACTGCCGCTGCACGAGCATTGCCTGGTCAAGCTCGGTATCCACCTTGGTGAATTGTGGTACCTGACGGAACTTGCGGCGTGGCTGCGCAAGAACAAGCGCAGCCGTTTCCTGTTGACGGCGCCACCGCTGCGCATGCCGGGCGCCGCCGGGTCGCCGGTCACGCCGGTGGCGACTGTCTAGGCCGCCGCGATGGCCCATCAACATTACATGGAGCTTGCGTTCGCCGCTGCGCGCGCGGCGTATGCGGAGGGCAACCGTCCGGTGGCGGCGGTGATCGTGCGCGACGGCGAAATCATCGCGACCGGGCGCAATACGATATTTGCCGATCACGATCCCAGCGCGCATGCGGAAGTCGCGGCCATCCGTGTCGCCTGCCGCCAGTTCAAAACGCTCGATTTGTCGGGAGCGACTCTTTATTCGACTCTGGAACCGTGTCCGATGTGCCTGTGGCTGATACTCGAGGCGAAAATCGAACGCCTCGTGCTGGGCGCGCGTCATGCCGCTTTGAAACGGCTGGACACCGGCGATTACTCCGTGGAAACTTTCCTCGCGCTGACGCGGCGTCCGCTTGAACTGGTGACTGGCGTGCTGGAGCAGCAATGCACGGACTTGCGTTTGCAGTGGATGCGGGAACAGGCAACGAAGCGGTGAGCAGCGCGGGGCCGGATTCCTGAGAGACGCCAGGCGAGAGGCGTGCTTTGCCGAAAGACGCCGGGCGAGAGACGAAAGACGTAAAAGCATTAAAACCCCGTCTATCGTCTATCCTGCTGCTTCGCTTATCCGGGTTTTCGGGCAGGACAATAATTAAAAACACTCTGGGGGAGATCAGATGAAAAGAGCAAACTGGATTTACGCCGGCGCGGCCATCGCAGTCGCCGGCTTGCTGGCCGCGCTCGGCTGCGCGCCGATGCAGGCGGGCGACTGGAACGTGCCGCAATACAAGGCCGATGCATCCTGGCCGAAACCGTTGCAAGCCAACTGGATCTGGGGACAGGTCTCCAGCGTGACGGTCGACAATCGCGACCATGTGTGGGTGTTGCATCGTCCCAATACCATGCTAGACGACGACAAGGGGGCGCAGCAAAAGCCGCCGACCAACCGCTGCTGCGTCGCGGCGCCCGCGGTGATGGAGTTCGACGCGGACGGCAATTTCATTCAGGGCTGGGGCGGGCCGGGCGAGGGTTACGAGTGGCCGAAGAACGAGCATGGCATCCATGTCGACCGCCAGGGCAGCGTGTGGATCTCCGGCAACGATCCGCTCGACGGCCAGGTGCTCAAATTCACGCGCGATGGCAAATTCATCCTGCAGATCGGCAAAGCGGGCAAGTCGGAAGGCAGCAACAGCCGTACGCAGCTGGGCCGTCCCGCGGCCATCGAATCGGATCCGGTGGCCAACGAAATCTTTATTGGCGACGGTTACGGCAATCGCCGCGTGATCGTGTTCAATGCGACCACCGGTGCTTACAAGCGGCACTGGGGTGCTTACGGAGCGGTGCCCAGCGACGACAAAGTGGCGCCGTACAAGCCCGGCGCCGAGCCTTCGAGGCAGTTCGGCAATCCGCATTGCGTGCGCCGTTCGGGCGACGGACTGTTGTACGTATGCGACCGTCCGAATAACCGCATCCAGGTATTCCTCGGCGACGGCACCTATGTGCGTGAGTTTTTCATCGATCCGCCGACGTTGAGCGGCCCGGTGGCCGACGTGGTGTTGTCGCGCGACGTGGGCGAGCGCTATATATTCGCCGCCGACGGCTCGAACTCGGAAGTCAATGTCCTGCTGCGCGAAGACGGCAGAAAACTCGGCAGCTTCGGCCGACCGGGGCGCATGGCGGGCGAATTCCGCTCGCTGCACAACATGGCGATCGATTCCAAAGGCAATATCTACACGGCGGAAGCCGGCTACGGGCGGCGTGTGCAGAAGTTCAGGCCGGAGTGAGCCAAGCGGCGGCCTGGAATAAGCCCAGCGGCCAGGTGTTTGCACCGATGCGGGAAGCTTCCTGCGCGTAAAAGGAGAGAGAAAATGACTGATTTCAAAAATGCGATAGCCGTGATTGCGATGGCATTCGTGCTGGTTGCGTGCACGGGTTTGCCCTATGCGCCGGTTAAATTTACCGACGGCATCATGACCAACAGCGCCAGCATGACGCTGTACACTTTCGATAAGGACGCGGCCGGTTCGGGCAAGAGCGTGTGCAACGGCGAGTGCGCGACGAACTGGCCGCCGCTAATGGCGGGTGCCACCGATCAATCGGGCGGCGACTGGACGGTTGTCACGCGTGACGACGGTGCCAGGCAATGGGCGTGGCTGGGCAAGCCGGTGTATCTGTGGGCCAAGGACCAGATACCGGGCGACCGTAGCGGCGACAACTTCAATAACGTATGGCACGTGGTCAAGCCGGATCCGCGGGATATCAGTGCCGGCAACATGAACGGTCCGTGATATGCAATTGCGGCGGCGGCCATATACCGCTCAATTGCCGGCGATAATTTTTTTCCATTTCGCATAATCGGCTTTTATGCGCGCCGCATATTCCTGCGGCGATGAGGGCGCGGGGTTGAGGCCCTGTGCCTGCACTGGCCGCGCAATCTCGGGATCGACCAAAGCTTGGCGCAAGTCGCGGTTCAACCGGTTGACGATGGCCGGCGGCGTGCCGGCCGGCGCGAGCAGGCCGTACCAGAACGTCGCGTCGTAGTTCTTCACGCCGGCCTCGTGCATCGACGGCACGTCGGGCAGGCTGGGATCGCGGGCGAGGCTCGTCACCGCCAGAATCTGGATGCGGTTGCGCAGCGCCCCCGCCGCGGTCGCGCTGACGAAGCTGATCTGCAGCTCGCCGCTGATCACCGCCGTCAGGATTTCGTTGGCGCCCTTGTACGGCACGTGCGCGAAACTGGCGCCCGTCATGCTTTTCAGCAGTTCGCCCGAGAGGTAGCCCGCGGAGCCTATGCCCTGCGTGCCGTAATTGAGCGAGCCGGGCTTGTCCTTCGCCAGCGCGATGAGCTGGGCGACCGAGTGCACCGGAGAATCCTGGCGGGCGATCAGCGCGTTGCAGAAAATCAGCGCGAGCCCGACCGGTGCGAACGCGGTGTCGGTGTTGTAGGGCAGATTTTTCTCGAGGATCTGCGTGATGGTGAGCGCGCCTACGCTGCCCCACAGCAGCGTATAGCCGTCGGGCCGCGCCGCCGCGACGAGCTGCGCCGCGACGCTGCCGCCGGCGCCGCCGCGGTTGTCGATGACGAAGGACGTGCGCAGGCTGTCGCCCAGCTTTTTCGCCACGGTGCGCGCGCCGATGTCGGCACTGCCGCCCGCGGAAAAACCGACGATCAGGCGGATCGGTTTATGCGGGTAATCCTCGGCAACCGCGGCCGCGCAGTTGGCGAGCGCGAGGGTTGCCAGAAATTTCAGTGCGATTTTCTTCATGTTGGTGTCAATCCGCGCGTATGCCCGCTGTTGTCACAACCTTCGCCCAGCGCGCGAGGTCTATTTTGATCGAAGCCGCGTACTCTTCTGGCGTGTTGCCGACTGGTTCGGCGCCTTGCGACGCAAGTCGCTCACGGACGTCGGGCAGGCGCAGTATTTTCGCCAACTCGCCGTTGAGGCGCGTGATGATCTCGCGCGGCGTGTTGGCCGGCATGAGTAAACCGAATTCGGAACTGAATTCGAAATTCGCGACACCCGACTCAAGGAAAGTCGGCACCTGCGGCACGGCCGGTGAGCGGCTGCGGCTGGTAATCGCGATCGGCCGCACGCGGTTACTGGCGAGATAGGGCATCGCCGAAGGCAGCGCGGAGAACAGCATGGAGACGTGACCACCGAGCAGATCGGTCAGTCCCTGCGCGTTGCCTTTGTACGGGATGTGCACGATCTGCATGCCGCCGATCGAGCTGCGCAGCCATTCCGTCAGCAGATGCGACACCGTGCCATTGCCGGAAGTCGCGTAAGTGAGTTCGCCGGGCCGCGCACGCGCGAGTGCGATGAGTTCCTTCAACGAACGCGCGGGCAGGACGGGATGCACTACCAGGATGTTGGGGACTGCGGCAAGCAGGATCAGCGGCGCGAAATCTTTCACAGGATCGTAGGGCGGTTTTTGCAGGGTCGGCGTCATCGCAAACGTGCTGGTCACGAGCACCATCGCATAACCGTCGGGCGGTGACTTGGCGAGCGCATCGGTGCCTATCATGCCAGCGCCACCGCCGCGATTTTCAACGACCACCTGCTGGCCGAGCGACTCGCCCAGTTTCTGGCCGACGGTGCGTCCGATGATGTCGGTGCCGGCGCCGGGCGGGTAGGGGACGATGAGGCGAATGGGTTTTACCGGATAGCTCTGCGCGTGTACCGATGCCGCGCACAGCAGCATCGCGCAGAAGGCGGTTAGTTTCCAAGGCATGCCAGAATTCATCTCAACAATCCCATTGAGGTCGTTCGTGCTGAGGTATCGAAGCATGAACGCACGACGCGCGCCATCCTTCGCCCTTCTATACATCAGGGCGAACGGATTTTTGAGATGACTTCTAATCAATGTGGCGCGCGGCGCGTCCCGCGTCCGCCGTGACGATGGTGCCGCTGATGAAGGAAGCACGCGGCGACGCGAGAAAGGCCACGAGGTCGGCGATCTCCTGCGGTTGACCCAGCGGGTTCTTCAACAGTTCCTTCCAGCGCGCCTTGTCGCCGAATTTCTCCTGCGCGATTTTGCCGAGGCGGTTGCGCAGGCGGTCGGTCTCGATCTGGCCGGGATTCACGCCGACCACGCGCACGCCGTATTCGAGGCTGTCGCCGCCCAGCGTGCGGGTGAAGGCCATCAGCGCCGCGTTGCCGGTGGTGCCGGCGATATAGTCCTGGCGCGGCCGCTCGCCGGCGACGCCGATGACGTTGATGATGACGCCGCTTTTCCGCGCGCGCATGCGGCCATAGATTTCACGCGTCAGATTGATGTAGCCGAAGAGCTTCAATTCCCAGCCTTCGCGCCATTGCTTCTCGTCGATCTTGAGCAGTTCGCCCGACGGCGTGACGCCCGCGTTGTTGACGAGGATATCGACGTCACCGGCGGCCTTGGCCAGTGTGGCGATGTTGGCGGATACGCCGAGATCGAGCGCGTGGCACTGCACTTTCACTTTATGTTCTTTGGCGATGCCCGCACGCACTGCTTCAAGGTCGACCGCCGAGCGCGACGCCAGGTGCAGGTGGCAGCCTTCGCGCGCGAGTTCTTCCGCCACTGCGCGGCCGATGCCGCGCGAGGCGCCGGTCACCAGCGCGGTGAGCCCGGTAAGTTTCAAATCCATGGGTGAACTCCTCAGATGTTTTCTGGTTATGCCCGCAGTTTACTACGGCCGCATTGCTTCCACCGCGCGTCCGTTGTATACACAGGAATCGAAACGCAACGGAGAGTGAACGTGAAGAACAAGCAGATCCTGCTGGCGGCGCGGCCGGCCGGCGCAGTGGAAGAAAAGCATTTCCGCCTGGTGGAGTCCGCAATCCCGAAAGCGGGCAAGGGGGAGTTCGTGGTGCGCACCCACTATATGTCGCTTGACCCCTATATGCGCGGGCGCATGGATGATGCGAAGTCGTATGCAAAGAAAGCTGAAGTCGGCGAAGTGATGGTGGGCACCGTGGTCGGCGAAATCGTCGAATCCAACCACGAGAAATTCAAGGCTGGCGATTTCGTCGAGACGCGCACCGGTTGGCAGCTCTACGGCGTGAGCGACGGCGGCGGGGTGCGCAGGATCAACCCCGACTACGTGCCGATGTCGGCTTATCTCGGCGCGGTGGGCATGCCGGGTGTCACCGCGTGGATAGGCCTGAACGAGCATGGCCACCCGAAAGAGGGCGAGACGGTGGTCGTGTCGGCGGCGAGCGGAGCGGTCGGCAGTGTGGCCGGCCAGCTTGCAAAACTGCGAGGCTGCCGCGCAGTGGGCATCGCGGGTGGCCGCGTCAAATGCGATTACGTTGTCAAAGAGCTGGGCTTCGACGCGTGCGTCGACTACAAGGCGGGTAACCTCGACGCGGACCTGCGGGTGGCGTGCCCGAAAGGTGTAGACGTTTATTTCGACAACGTCGGCGGCCCCATACTCGACACGGTGCTGGCGCAGATGAACGCGTTTTCGCGCATCGTGCTCTGCGGACAAATTTCCGGCTACAACAATCCGGACGCGCTGACATTGCATAACACGCGCTCGTTCCTGGTCAACCGCATCCAGTTGCGCGGCTTCATCTGCTCGGACCACATGGACTCGTGGCGCCCGGCATTGAAGGAACTCGGTGAACTCGTGCACGACGGCAAGCTCAAATACCGCGAGAGCATCGCGGAAGGACTGGAGAGCGCGCCGAAAGCGTTTATCGGCATGCTGAACGGGAAAAACTTCGGGAAGCAGCTAGTAAAGCTGATTTAGGAAATTTCTGATTGAGTCATCCTCGCGTGGGCGGGGATCCAGTCCCCCTATCCTACATTTCCCCGCAAGCGGGGGAATGGGATACCCGCTGCGCGGGAATGACGAACCCGTACTTGTTCAGACCCTTCTCTAGCGCTTCCCTTCCTTCGCCTCTATACGCTTCACGACCTGCAGCACCTGC
>Ga0114978_10003193_pt1 | contig 13438 bp, 8 predicted proteins | sample S_140212_EF_Meta_FD_87027 | JGI IMG/M metagenome (GOLD analysis project Ga0114978, IMG submission 87027) | Freshwater microbial communities from Lake Simoncouche, Canada to study carbon cycling - S_140212_EF_MetaG | ecosystem: Environmental > Aquatic > Freshwater > Lake | place: Lake...
CTCATTCTTCTGCAACAGGATTCCGGTTGACGATCCTCTGTCAGGCACCTTTTATGATCTCTCGGCGACAGCGTAGGCTTCGGCCTCAAACGGATTGTCACGATACGGATTACCCCCTCGCAGACCGACCCAGCAACTGGCCAACAGATAAGCCGGGATGAAAAATGGCCCCCAGAGTTCATATTGCTTGACGTGAACGCGTTCGTGCCGCCGCGTATTGTTGAGTGTCTCTTGATCATATCCCAGCACCACGTGTCCCAATGTGATCGCGGCGATTGGACCGCAAAACCAGAATGGCTGCTGTAACAGTTTTGACAGACTCCCGCCATAAGCCTCTAGCACCCCCTCCACAACTTGCAGCTGCCCACCCGTCAGGGTGGCTAACGGAATCATCAACAGTCCCACGCAGGTGCCGGGGAATGCCCAGAGATACGATAATGGCTTAACGTAGGTCATCTCAAAACCGCCTCACTGATTTGATGCCAAGTGATTTCCAGGGAAGTCACTTGCAGGATTATATCCGCTTGGCCCGCAAACGGTTGGTCAGGGTAGCATGTTCGCCCCCTCGCAGTCTGTTGAAAAACGAGGACAGGCATCTCGCCCTGCGTATCATTCGAGTGTTTTTTTGATTTCGGTCGCACCCAGTCCCCCGTTTTTCAACAGACTACTCGGACCACCGATTGGCATGATCAAAAATTCGCTCACTGGCCGGCTCCCCAGCCATCGCGGCGTTTGTCCGCGATCCCCAGCCGCAAGCCGGTTTCGGTCGAGATGAAGATCGAGTGTGCATCTCCCTGTCGAATTGGTTTTGGTGCGATGGTATGCCCGGCTGTCCGTAACCGTTGGATTTCGGTTTCGTGCTGTTGCCACAGCGGTCCTTCCATCGTCACGATGTCGGGCATCCACGGGTGGTGAAATCGGGGGGCATCCACTGTTTCACGCGGCGGAAACTGGTATTCCAGGTGATTGATTAACAGGCAAAACAGCGTATTGATGATCGTGCGACCGCCGGGGCTACCAGTGATCAGTACGGGGCTCCCTTCTTTCGTCACAATCACAGGAGTCATCGAGCTGAGCATCCGTTTCCCCGCTGCGGCCAGATTGGGTTTGGTCCCAATGAGTCCCTCAGCATTGGTGATTCCTGGCTTGGGGTTAAAATCCCCCATTTCATTATTCAGCAGATAGCCCGCCCCGCGCACCACAATTCTCGAACCAAAGCTCTCTTCCAGCGTGTAGGTATTGGCGACCGCCATCCCTTCGCCGTCGATGATGCTGAAATGGGTGGTCTGTGTCCCCTCGTCCCGCATCAGGATTTCGGCCCCTAAGGTGGCAGAAGGGGTGGCGGTGGTGAGGGAGATCTCTTTGGCGAGCTGCGCGGCATACTCTTTCGTCGTTAAATGTTCCGGAATCGCCGCGAAATCGGGGTCTCCCAAATACCGCGCCCGGTCGTAATAGGCTCTGCGCATGCTTTCCACCATCAGATGCAGGGTTCTGGGTGACCAGCGTCCCTGCTGACGCAGATCAAAATTTTCGACCGTATTCAGCATTTGCACCAATACCGTTCCGCCCGAGCTTGGTGGCGGTGCGCTGAAGATGTCGTAGCCGCGATACCGGCCATGGATCGGGGTCCGAATTTTTGCCTGATAATTGGCCAAGTCGCTGATGGTGATCAGTCCCCCACCTTGTTGCATTTCGGCGACCAGCAGTTCCGCCAATCGGCCATGATAAAATCCCTCGGCCCCCTCGTCGGCGAGGATTTTTAAAGTTGCGGCGAGGTCTGGCTGGAGCAATCGATCTCCCTGTTTCCAGCGACCTTTTCCCGTATCCTTGCCGTAAACCCGCAGGAATTCGGGAAACTCACCCGAGGTTTCGAGCACTTCATTGAGTGTTTTTGCCAGTTCTGGACCCAACAGAAATCCGTTTTGGGCGAGATCGATTGCCGGAAGGACGAGTGACTTCCAGGGGAGTCGCCCGAATCGCTCGTGCGCCAGTTTCAGACCGCGAACGGTCCCTGGCACACCCACCTCGCGATGCGGCGAGCCGATCCGCTGGGCAAACATGTCGGCGGTTGTCGCGGCGGGTGCTTGCTCGCGATAATCGATAAAGACCGGCGGCTGATGAGGGCCAGGGTGAACCAGCATGAAGCCACCGCCACCAAGATTACCCGCTTCAGGCCAGGTGACGGCCAGTGCCAAAGCAACCGCCACGGCGGCATCCACCCCGTTTCCCCCTTGATTTAAGGTAGCTCGGCCAATTTCGGAGGCCTCGCGTGAGACGGTAACCACCATCCCCTGACGGGATTGAGTGGTGACGCCGGACGAGGGAAGGTCTTCTGCGCGAACCTGTGCGTTACAAAACAGCAACAGGATGGCAGCGGGAAGAATGCGGTGACTCATGCGGAGCGTCCTTTATTGGAAAAATCACGTGATTTGACTCTACTCGGGGAATGCGAGGGGGAGCAAGCGTGGCACCGGCATCCTTGCCGGTGATTCAGCGAGGGGGACAAGCCCAGTTTTCCCGGAACAACGATGAGTGAATGGCTTCAGCGAGTTGGCAGATCCTCACTTTGTCACGGGAAAAATGAGCCAGTCCCCGAACTGTGCACGGTTACGCTGGCCCTTTGCGGGTTTGCGGGGGGCTTACGCTTTCCTGAATCGGCAATGTTTCTTAGAGTGTGTCGCCTGATGTGCAATATACGATTTTTTGGAAGGGTTGGTCTGCGGTGCAAGCTCATATCGTTTTACTCCCCGGTGACGGGATTGGTCCGGAAGTTGTTGCTCAGGGTGAACGGGTTCTGCTGGAGATCGGCAGAAAGTTCGGCCACACATTCCACTTCAGTACCCATTTGATCGGTGGCTGTGCGATCGATCACTGTGGTAATGCACTTCCCGACGAGACGCTCGCCGCCTGCAAGTCGTCTCAGGCAGTCCTCTTGGGGGCCGTTGGGGGTCCGAAGTGGGACGATCCGAATGCCAAAACGCGTCCCGAAGCGGGATTGCTCAAAATTCGCAAGGAATTGGGTCTGTTTGCGAACTTGCGCCCGATCTTTGTGTCGCCGCACCTGGTTTCCGCCTCACCACTGAAGCCTGAAATTGTTTCCGGAACCGATATTCTGTTCTTCCGTGAATTAACCGGGGGGATTTATTTCGGCGCCTCGGGTAAAGAGGCTCATCCGTCCGGTGAATCGGCCTTCAACATGATGGTCTACAGTACCGGAGAAATTGAGCGGATCGTGCGACTGGCGGGCGAGGCGGCTCGGGGACGACGCAAAAAAGTGACCTCGGTCGATAAAGCCAACGTACTGGAAGTCTCGCGGTTGTGGCGGAAGACGTTCGAACGGGTGATGAAGGCGGAATTTCCGGATGTGCAGATCGAAAACGTGCTGGTCGATGCGATGGCGATGCACCTGATTTCTCGGCCACGCAGCTTTGATGTCGTGGTGACGGAAAATCTATTCGGCGACATTTTGACCGACGAAGGCTCGATGCTTCCCGGTTCGATGGGGATGCTTCCCTCTGCCTCGATCGGTTCTTCGGGGCCGGGGTTGTATGAGCCGATTCATGGATCGGCTCCGGATATTGCTGGCAAGGGGATTGCCAATCCTCTGGCGACAATCCTGGCGGTCGCGATGTTGCTGCGACACTCGTTGAAACTGGAAGCCGAGGCGGTGTCCATTGAGCAGGCGGTTGATCGGATTCTGGCGAAAGGCCATCGGACTGCCGATCTGGCGGCAGGTGGAGCCAGTGTCGGTACCGTCGAGATGGGATCGATGGTTCTCGCCGAGTTGAATGCTTAATCAAGCTGATTTTATCAAGCTGATTTTGTTCTTTTGTTCGCGACATTGACCGAACAGATTTCGCGAGGAATTCCGTAATCTTTAGGAAAATTTCCGTAACCTTTAGGAAAAATTGAGGAGTGATCTGATGCAACTGGTTGTTTGTACAGCGCTAAGTACTGACGGTGGGCCGCATGTTGAGATGTTATCCAAGGCCGGGTTCGACATTGTTGACGCCCCTCGTGATGTGAATCTTTATGACCCCGTCAAGCTGTTGCCGTACGTCAAGGATTGTGTCGCCGTGGTGGCGGGGTCTGAGCCTTGGCCGGAATCGCTGATTGCGGCCTGTCCCAAGCTGCGAGTTCTCGCCCGGACCGGCGTCGGTTTTGATGCAATTGATGTCCCCGCGTGCGATCGCCACCGGGTGCTGGTCGCCACCACACCTGGGGTGAATCATCATGCGGTGGCCGAGCACACGTTTGCGATGCTGCTCGGCGTCGCTCGGGGGTTTCCTGCTCGTGACCAGCATGTTCGTGCCGCCACGTGGCTCCGTTTCTCGTCCCCCCGCGTGATGGGAAGAACCTTGGGGATTGTTGGGTTAGGCCGCATCGGTCGTGCTGTTGCGACGCGTGCTGTTGGGTTGGGAATGAAAGTGGTCGCCTACGAACCCTATCCGCAGCGGGAATTCTGCGAACAGTGGGGTGTGGAACTGGCGTCACTCGACGATCTGCTGGCGAAGTCGGATTACGTCACGCTGCATTTGCCGATGAGTCCCGAGACCAAGCACACCATGAACGACAAGTCGTTTGCCAGGATGAAGCCTGGTTCGGTGTTGATCAATACAGCGCGTGGTCTGCTGGTGGATGAGGCGGCTTTGGTACGCGCTTTGGAATCCGGCCATTTGCGTGGTGCGGGACTCGACGTTTTTGAAGTCGAACCACTTCCGGCCTCCAGTCCGCTGCTGAAGTTCAGCAATGTGATGCTCAGCGGGCACCTAGCGGGACTCGATTATGAATCGCATCATGATACGCTGGAAATGAGTGCCAACACGATCATCACGCTGTCCAAGGGGGGATGGCCTGCCGAGGCGATTCGAAATCTGGCGGGTGTGCGTGACTGGAAGTGGACGGAAAAAGGGTGATCCGCAGGCCGTTTTCGTAGGCATTTTCGTAGGCCGTTTCCTCGGGACTTTTTTTCCTTGGGACTTGGCAGAAATCACCGAGCAGGGCAGGGGACCACGTGTCATGCCCTGCTCGTTTTTCATGAGGCGACCCCAGATTTTCCGTGAAGACTCTGGACGTGGTTGCCTTTGAGGTGTTTGCGGCCAATAATAGGAGCGGGTAGGCGACGAGAATCTGGTCGGGAAACAGGGGACATCATTCCCGTCCCCGCCAAGTTCAATGCGGCCAAGCCTGACCGGATTCGCATGGTCGGTCTACAGGATCTTGTGCAGGATCTTTATCGTGAACTTTGACTGGCAATTGGGTGTTGTTCTGCTCTGTATGATCTGGGCCGCCGTGGTGATCGGGCGGTACGGTTATCAGCTATTTTTGCCTGCCCCCTCAAAAGGCTGTGGTTCAGGGGGCTGCCATGGTTGCCCGTCGAATTCCACATCCCAGGCCACCGGGCTGGTTCAACTCGGTGCCCCGAAGTCTGTTCAGAGATAGAACCTCTCTCCTGAGATTGAGTTTCTCAAAACAGAGCAGCATGGGGTACACAGGGCAGGGGGCTCAAGTCCCAAAATTAACGGCTGGATGGGTCGAATCTTCCTGTCCACTCCAGCAATTGCTTCCAGAATCGGGCATAATGGCTCCCCACTTCGATGGCTTGGCCGTTGGTCGCCTGGCCGGTGACGCGTGGCATTCCCCAATCGACGAAACCGCCGACCCAGTGGGGCGCAACATCACTGAGAAACGCGGCCGTTCGCCCCAATCCTCGCTCACCCACCACGAGTGCCGGGAAAGTCTGGGCCGGGGTGAATGTCCAGGTTTGATTGGGGGCAGGACTGGTGCCGTTGGCCTGGACCGCGAACGAATGAGCGTTGAGTAGCGTCTGCGCACCCGGTTTTGCGGTCACCCGGTTCATGCCACCAATTGCGGGCGGCTGGGCAAGCCAGGGGAGTTGTCGAGTGACGGGATGTTCACCGGTGGGGGACAGCCAGGCCGATTGCGCAAAATTCATCCGATCATCTTGCGACTCGATAACGACCGGTAAGGCCGTGCCGAGTGGCGTCTCGTCCCAGTCGCCACCAAACCCATGAAACGATTCCCAGCCACCGATCATCAGCAATCCGCCCCCTTGTTCGATCTGCTGCAGGGCCAATTGTTGGCAGTCGGCGGGGAATTGCGCGGCCGGATAGTCACTCAGGATCAACAGGCTTCGTGGTCTCGTGATCTGTTCAGTCGTCATTTTTTGATGACTGGGGATGTATTCGAAAGACCACCCCCACGCGGCCATCAATCCTGCCAGGTAGGATGCCGCACCGTTCAGATCCGTATCGCCGCAATAAAGTAGGGAACTGGTCACTGATGTTTTTCCTCTGAGAGATCCTGTTTGCCGATGAGCATTCTTTCAATTCCGCAGCGGAAATGCGATCGGATGCGGGAACAAAATCGATTTCGACACTTCCGATAGCCGCATCATGAGTCACGCGGGGCTTGAGAGAATTGCGGCCAAACAGAGATTCCCTCGTGAAAAACACCCCTGCGAGCTTGCAGGGAGGCTCGGATTTGGTTGTATTGTTCCCAAGTTGTACTGTTCCCAAGCTGAAGATGGATTACGCCCCCTGCCCTCAAGGTTCGAAAACCATGCATGGATTTGAAACTGCGACCACGACCTCGGAAACATCCCCGTCAACGGGCCCGTGGTGGAAGGAACTGAACCGCTATCACTGGTTCGTGTTGATCGTGGCGGCTTTGGGTTGGCTGTTCGATACCATGGATCAGCAGCTTTTTAATCTGGCACGGGTCCCGGCGATGCGAGAGCTCCTCGCCCCCGCACCGGGTGTTTCGCCAACCCAGGCGGATATCGACTTTTATGGGGGGATCTCGACTTCGATTTTTCTACTCGGTTGGGCGACTGGCGGATTGGCGTTCGGAATCATGGGTGATCGGGTTGGTCGGGCGAAGACGATGTTGCTGACGATCCTGTTGTATTCCGCCTTTACCGGCCTCAGTGCCCTTTCCTGGGATCCCTGGAGTTTTGCATTCTTTCGATTTCTGACCGGTTTGGGTGTTGGTGGTGAGTTTGCCGTGGGGGTGGCCCTCGTGGCCGAAGTGATGCCTGTCCGGGCGCGACCGTTCGCATTGGGTCTGCTGCAAGCCTTATCCGCCGTGGGGAACATTACGGCGGCAATCATTAGCCTGGTGCTATCGGACCTGGAAGAACGGGGTGCGGTAGGAAGTGCCTGGCGAATCATGTTTGTGATCGGTGCGGTCCCCGCGTTGTTGGCAATTCTGATCCGCCGTCGTCTGAAAGAACCCGAGCAATGGCAGGCGGTTTCGGGTGAGCAATTGAAGCGGCAACTTGGCTCTTACGGAGAATTGTTTGGGGATCGTCGTTGGCGAAAGAATGCGATTGTCGGGTTGATTATGGCGGCTTCGGGGGTCATCGGGCTGTGGGGGATCGGATTTTTCAGTATCGACTTGAACCGATCGGTCTTCCGTAAGACATTCGAGACCGAATTGAGAACTGCGGGAGAAGCGGATAAGGACCGCGAATTCATCCAGTCGATCATTCGGAATCCGCAGCTTTTCAAAGACGCCAAATCGACACCGCAGCCGAACCAGTTGCTCGCCCTCGCACCCGGCAATAAAGATGTCGAGGCGATCTATTCCGAGTTGGTCAAGCGCATCAAGGGGGATGGCGTGCTCACGGTCGACGAGATCGTCGCGGCAACGTCGACAAAGGACGAAGACCGAAAACGGCGTACCGAATATCTGACCGTGGCGGAAAATTCGGCCAACGCCAGCACGCTGGAAGAACACACCACCCGGATTACTAAACGTGCCAAGCGGCTGAACAGTCGACTCGGCTTCTGGGCTGCCATCACTTCGGTCATGCTGAATATCGGTGCGTTTTTTGGGATCTATGCCTTCACCTATGTCACGCACTATGTCGGACGACGCGCTGCGTTCGCCGTCGCGTTTGTATTGGCGCTGTTAAGCACGGTAATGGTGTTTGGGTACTTGACCGAGTTCAGCCAGATCTTCTGGATGATCCCGCTGATGGGCTTTTGTCAGTTGGCCTTGTTTGGTGGCTATGCGATTTACTTTCCCGAGCTCTTCCCGACACATTTACGCAGTACGGGGACATCGTTCTGTTACAACGTCGGGCGTTTCGTCGCGGCCTCGGGGCCACTGGCGCTCGGTTATCTCAGCAAATATGTCTTCTCGGGTTATCTCGAACCGATGCGCCCTGCAGGTGTCACGATGAGTGCCATTTTCCTGCTGGGGCTGTTCGCGCTTCCGTTTGCCCCCGAGACCAAAGGGAAGCCGTTGCCCGAGTGAGCACGGCTGGCCCTGGTTTTTTGGCATCCGTCTTTATGCCCGTTCCCGGTCAGTTTAAGACCGGGAGCGGGACCGCTCGTTTGGCAGCGATATCACAAATCTTGTTCCAGGTGATCTCGTCGATCTCGATACCCCCCGCTTCACGGCGCTGTTGTTCGCGGGCTTCAGGCTCACCGGGCAACTGAATTTCGTCAAAGCCGGTCATCAGTTGACTCGATTTGACGAACTGCCCGAGTGCGCCGATTTCGCTGGCATAAAAATCCGTTCCACAAAACGTGGCGGGATCGAGTATAAAGGCCATGAATCCGTTGGCGACGCGATCGACACCTGACTTGCTGCAACCAGCACCGGATAAGGCTCCGGCAAAGACTTCGCAGAACAGCGACAGGGCAAACCCCTTATGCCCAGCCATCGGCAAAATGGCACCGGGAGGATTGGCGTAATATTCTTCGGGGTCGGTCGAGGGCTCGCCCCGGCCATTGACGAACAGTCCGGGGGCCAGGGACTCTTGTTTATTGCGAGCCACCTTGATTTTGCCCTCGGCAATTTTACAGGTCGACATGTCCATCACGAGTGCGGGTTCGTCGACGCGGGGAGCTCCCCCGACAATCGGGTTGGCCGACAACCGTCGTTCGCAACCACCGTGTGGTGCCACCAGCACACCGGCCCCATGGGTATTGGTCATGCCAAAGCTGACCAGTCCCGCCGCTGCCGCCATTTCCATAAATTCACCCACTCGGCCCAGGTGTCCTGAGCAGCGGAGCGACAGAATGCAGGCTCCGTCTTGCTTGGCCTTGGCGATGGCCAGCGTCATTGCCTCGCGTCCAACGACCTGACCAAACCCAAAGTGCCCATTCAGAATAAGGATACAAGGCTGCTCGCGTTCGACTTCGATGTGGGCTGTGGGAACCACCCAGCCTCGCTGAACCCAATCGACGTATTCGATGATGCGGATGACACCGTGCGAGTCGTGCCCCTTGAGGTTCGCGAGCACCAGCGATTCAGCCACCTGCCGCGCTTCCGTCGCTGGAATCTCGCTTCGCTCAAAAATCGCGGCGGTAAAATCGGTGAGTCTGCTAGGACTGATGAGTGGCATACGGGTGACCTTTGTGGCGGAATCCTGTAGGGTGTGGTTCAGACTGGTGATCATCGCTACCGGCGGGCTACGTTTCAACAACGAGCCCCCATCGACGAATCCAGGAACCTGATTTCCGGAAAAAATGGTGACTAGGCAAGGGAAAGGACGCTCTGAATTGTCAGCAGAATTCATGATGGATCCGCCGCAAAACTGGCAACAGCGACTTGCTCAGATCATGGAAACGATGCAAGAGCTCAGCACGCAGACGGATCCACAGGCGATGGTCCGTCAGTATTACGCTCGAATGCGGCAGGTGAATCCGCACATCGATCGACGGCTGGCGATGAGTCGCCGTGGGCTGAACTACCCGGAATTTCGGATCACGCGGTACAGCGAATGGGATGACGATATCAACCCCTGGAAAGAACAGGATCGGCTTCCTCGTCTGTCGGGGGGGATTCTCGCCGAACTGATCTATGGAAACGAACCACGGATTATTAACGAACTGGTTTTTTCTCCTGAGGATCCCGCTGCCGAATACCTGGCAGATCAACGTTCCTTGCAGGCGATTCCGCTGATGGATCAGGGATTGTCCTTGAACATGGCACTGCATACTCGCCGAGTCCCCCAAGGGTTTTCGTACGAGCATCTTCCCGAAGCGGTCTGGCTGGCCAATTTATTTGGTCGCGCCACGAATAGTCTGGTGCTCGCCGGAAAGCTGAAAGAGGCTTACGAAGAAATTGACCGCGAGCTGCAAGCGGTGGCCCGGATCCAGCGTTCTTTACTCCCTTCACGACTTCCGGAAATCCCGCGTTTGAAATTGGCGGCCCATTACCAGACGGCGCGCCGGGCGGGGGGTGACTATTACGACTTTTTTCCCGTCGCCGAGGGGAAATGGGGGCTGCTGATTGCGGATGTCAGCGGCCATGGGACCCCCGCAGCGGTGATGATGGCGGTGATGCACAGCATCGCGCATACCTATCCCGGTACGACGAGTTCTCCAAGTCTGATGCTCAACTATTTGAATCAGAAATTGTGCGCACACTATGTCGGCTCCAGCGGAACATTTGTCACCGCCTTTTACGCGATTTTCGATCCACGGTCGCTCTACCTGACGTACTCGTCAGCGGGGCATAATCCTCCCCGCTGGAGAAAAGGGAATGGATCGGTGATCCGGTCACTGGACCAGGCCCAGCATTTTCCGTTAGGAGTGTTGACAGAATTTAACGCGTTGGAAGCCTCGGTAATATTGGAACCCGGTGATCAACTGGTACTCTTCACCGATGGGATTGTCGAAGCGACCAATCCTGACAAAGAATTGTTCGGAATCGATCGATTCGATGCGGAATTGTCCGCAGCCACGACGGACCCTGAAGAGCTGATTGCGGCAGTGATCACGTCCCTATTGGGTTTTACCGGAGGGGCCGCTCCCTCGGATGATCGTACGCTGGTCATAGTTAAAGTCGAATGAAGTCCGATGTTGCCAACGGCAGCTGAAGCAGGAATGATGTCGTCGATGAGTTGAATTACAGCAGGGCGTTTCAGCAATGCTTTTCGGGGCAAAATCAACACCATGTCAAAATCCATTTGGATCGCATTGATCGGCATTTGGGCAGCAGGAATAACCTCTGTCGTTGGGGCTGAGGGTCACACTCCAGAAGACGCCCTTCAGCAGATGAAGGTGCCTGATTCCTTCGAGGTACAGTTGGTGGCCAGCGAACCGCTGGTGCGGCAGCCCGTCTGTATCGAGTTTGACGATCGAGGCCGCTTGTGGGTGATTCAGTATTTGCAATACCCCAATCCCGCCGGGCTGAAACGAGTGCAGGTCGATCGATATTCTCGTACGAAGTACGACCAGATTCCGGCACCTCCCCCGTTAGGACCGCGTGGAGCCGATCGGATTACAATCCTGACAGATTCTGATGGAGACGGCCGCATGGATCAGGGACGGGATTTCGTCGAGGGATTGAACCTCGCCACCGGGCTGGCGTTTGGTCAGGGAGGGGTCTTTGTGTTGAATGTCCCCTATTTACTGTTTTACCCCGATCGAAATCGCGACGACATTCCCGATAGCGATCCCGAGGTCTTACTGACGGGATTTGGAATGGAAGACGCGCACAGCGTTGCGAACTCGTTGACGTGGGGTCCGGACGGATGGCTGTACGGTTGTCAGGGAAGTACCGTGACGGCCAACATTCGTGGGATCGAATTTCAACAAGGGGTTTGGCGCTATCATCCATTGACGCGTGAGTTCGAACTGTTTTGCGAAGGGGGCGGAAATTCCTGGGGACTCGACTTTGATCGGACGGGCGAACTGTTGTACAGCACCAATTACGGAGGCCATGTGCTGCTGCACGGGGTGCAGGGAAGCTATCTGATCAAGGCCTTTGCCAAGCATGGCCCCCTGCACAATTCACACGCCTATGGCTTCTTTGATCATGCACCGCATCAAAACTTTCGCGGCGGGCATGTCACCGTTGGCGGGATCGTCTATCAGGGAGATTCGTTTCCGGCCACGTTTCGAGGTCAGTATCTGGCCGGTGACCTACTCGGACATGGCGTTTACTGGCATGACATTCTTCCTCGTGGATCGACGTTTCAGACCGCGCATGGGGGAGAATTATTAACGACCAATGACACTTGGTTTGCCCCCACCGACGTCACGATGGGGCCTGACGGTGCGGTGTATGTTTCCGACTGGCATGATCCCCGCACCGCGCACCCCGATCCCGATGCCGAATGGGATCGATCCAATGGCCGGGTCTATCGAATCGCCGCCAAAGGGACACCGCCAAGTCCCCCTGTCGATTTTGCCACCATCACAACCGATGAGCTACTGAAGTTTCTGCGGCATCGGAGTCAGTGGTTTGTGCGGCATGCCCGCAAAGAGCTCAGTGATCGTCTTCAGCGGGATCGTCTTCAGCGGGACACTGAGCTTGTGGGGCGGCCTGAGCTTGTGGGGCGGCCTGAGCGGGAGGCGGGTGAGCGGGAGACGATACTGACCCCGCTGCGGGAAATGTTGTCTGATGCGGATGAGGTCACTTCCCTCGAAGGACTTTGGACGCTGAATGGAATTGGTGCATTCGATGAGGCCATGGCGACCTCGCTGCTGCAAAGCCCCCACGCGGCGGTCCGAGGCTGGACGGTTCGATTGTTGGGGGATGCACCGCAAATCAGTCCCGAGATGGCCCATCGTTTAGATAAATTTGCCGAACGGGAACCGGCCATTCAGGTCCGACGACAACTCGCCTCGACCGCCGCCCGATTGCCTGCGGCACAGGCGCTGCCCATCATCAATGCCAACATCAATCGCGACCTGGATCACGACGACCCGTATCTTCCGCTGTTGTGGTGGTGGGCTGTCGAGCGACATAGTCTCAGTGGTCGTGACCAGGTGATGCGGCGATTTATTCGCCCTTCCCTCTGGAAATCACGTCTTGGTCGTGACGTGCTGTTGACCCGTTTGGTCCGGCGATATGCGGCGGAAGGGACTCTGGCCGGACTCGACTCGGTAGTCCAATTGCTCAAAGCAGCACCGGACGATGCCGCTCGCGACACGCTTTGGCAACCGATTCTGCAGGGACTGCGTGAGGTGCCGCGAAGCGAACTGGCGGCACCATGGTCAAAACAACTCGCCGATCACGAACTGGGGGGAATCGTTCGGGAGAGCGCGAATCGAAACCCCGATGACCTTAACCGATTGCAACTCGCGCTCACGCTGGGAAACCGTGAATCCTATGACGATGTCGTCCGTCAGGTGATGGATTCGCAGCGAGAACCGGGGCGACGAGTCCTGTTACTGGGAATCCTGGCCGATGTCGTGGACGAGTCGACGGTCCCCTTGCTGTTAGCGTTGATTGCGTCGGACGCCCCGGAATCCGTTCGGAGTGCTGCGCTAAAGCTGTTGGGGCGATTTGATCAGGTTGAGGTCGCACAGCAGTTTCTCGCCCTGCATCAGGCGACCCAGTCCGATTCCTGGAAGTCGCAACTGCGGGAAGGACTACTCAGTCGAAAATCATTCGCCCAGGTTCTGTTAGCCTCGATCGATCGAGGCGAGATTCCCGCAACGGCAATCCC
>Ga0114978_10003195_pt1 | contig 13437 bp, 10 predicted proteins | sample S_140212_EF_Meta_FD_87027 | JGI IMG/M metagenome (GOLD analysis project Ga0114978, IMG submission 87027) | Freshwater microbial communities from Lake Simoncouche, Canada to study carbon cycling - S_140212_EF_MetaG | ecosystem: Environmental > Aquatic > Freshwater > Lake | place: Lake...
AGATCTGACAGCCAGCCAGCACTTTCCTCGTCGTGGTTACCCTCAGCAATAATCAAACGCACCTCTTGATGGCGGCTCAAAGAGATTGCCACCAGTGAGCGGATGATTCGGATCGCGGATCGCCGTATCTTAGGGAAGCGGCTGTCAGCATCTAGAACATGCTTTGACACTGGTGTTACTGGCGTTTTGCCATCCGTATGCAAAAAATCGCCCTGGATATTTAGTACTGCCGTGTGCGCACTTGGGCTTTGATTGACCATCTGAACAAGCGCAGCCAGAATCGTTTTCTCAGCGATGGCAATGCTCCAATCGCTGCCGCCTTCTTTATGCCACGCCAGCATACCAAGGTGATAGTCAGTGAAAGTGTAGAGGTTGCACAGATGCTCCTCAGAAGCCGCTGGGGCAGCAATAACGCTTGCTGGGTCTATCTGATCCTTAAACCCATCGATAGCCTCTTTCATGGCCTCTACCAGAGCCTGGTGGCTTAGGGATGCCTTGACCCATTGTCCGGCTGGCTTACCCTCTGCGTTGTAATAAGTCGAAACGCCCTTAGCGACATAGCCTTCAGGGACGGGGCGGGTAAAGTCATGGTCGGGGGCGTAACCGAATCTTGCGGCTTTTTTCTTGACAGCAATGTAAGCATCGCTTGCACCACCTATATTTATGCCTAGTTCGATAGATGCGGCTCTGGCGCTGCCAAGTCGATCTATGGCTTCCAAAACTTGTCTCTGACGAGGTGTAGCGTATTGGTACAGGTTCTCGTCAATTTTAAATTGGACGGACATTATTAATCCTAATCTTTTGGCAAACGCTCCCCTGAGAGCCTTGCTTCAAACCAATCGTAAATCCGTAGCGTCATCCAAAATATAGTCAACAAAGATGCCAATGGCGGCAGAAACTGCACCAAAGTACCAAAAGCAGCCGCAACCGCCAAACCGTCAGCGATGTGCTTCACGTTATCCCCTAAGTGATTTAGTATTGAATGAACGCTCATGGTGATACAGGCCAGTTGAATGGATCAGCTTGATTCGTAATATCACGCGAAACTTGCCGATACAATAACATATCCATCACCCTTGTTGATCTGTAACTAGTTCGCGTTCCGGCGTTCCTATTGGACCTGTAATTACGTTTATTAACTTACTGTCTTTTTCCGCAGCAATAAATTCATGCCACTGGTCAGGCTCAAATGGAACTATGTCGCCAGCCTTAACTTTCATTTGCCAGCCAGAACCTTTGCAAATAAAAGAACCTTTTACGACAATCGAAATATGATTTGTTTCCAAATCACTCAAATGATTGTGCATTGGGATGCATTCAGTAGGCTCCGCAAAATCATATACGACTATTGTTGCGGAGCCATACTTTATGCGTTCAGCTTTATTAGGAAGCAACATCTGGGGCTTGCTGAGGAACAGCGTCCACAACAGGGGCTTCGATCACATCAGGACCAGCAGCAGCTTGCGCATCTTGATACTCAACTTGAGCCATAATAAATGACTTTGCCTGATAGCCCACAGGCTGTACGGCGCTATCAAGAGCGGGAATCAAAAGATTGTTTAATTCCTGTTCAGCGATAATAATAGTGTAAACCACAAAAAATCTCCTTATGAAATCTCAAGAATACTTACGCCGACTGAAGCCACAGACCGCGCAAAGTTAATATTTGCAACATAGCCCAATTTGTAAACTGGAGATGGGGTTAGGGTTGACCGAGCGTCAATGATGACCGCGCCAGAGCCGCTTGTTGCTGCCGCATATAAGTTGTTTGCGCTCATAAACGTCTGCCCATTTACAGCGTTTGAGGCAACACCCGCCGTTGTAAACGTAGAAGTTGGGCTTGCCAAAAGCGCCAATGGGCTAGTGAACAAATATGAACTATTAGCAAAGACCATCGTATTTGGCAGTATCTCCGCAACGGCTTGGTTTGTTGCTATTTTTGTAAACCCAGCAGAAGTTGTCGGGTCTGTGATGTAATAGACGCCGTAGCCAATGCTGTTGAAAGTAGCATTTCGCGTAACAGATTGCGCAAATAAATTGCCATTCAGCAATGACGTTTCAACAATACCAGTTGGGATAGCACCCCAACTTTCGCCGTCTGTAGACACAGTAGATTGCAAAACGGTGTTAAACCAAAAGCCAACCGATCCATTAGACGCAATAGCATTGCCATTCATGCTGTTTACAGACGATCCGCCATGAACGGGTGTTGTAGGAGTCCAGGTAATCCCATCTGTTGAGAAAAATACTGTCTGCGTAGTTCCACCAGTAGTATTTGTAACACAAAGACGGTTATTGACAAGAGCAATGCCGTTTGCACCACTGCAAGGGCGAGTGACAAAAGCCAAAGTTGCGCCAACCGTATTGTCCAATGAGAACAAATATCCGGTACTGGTAATCATCCAGAATTTGCTGTTGTAAAATACGGAGGCAACTGGCGTTCCATATGTACTTGCGCTAAAGGAGCTAACCTTAAAGTTTGTAGCACTATTAGACCAGCCGCCAGAGCCGTTAGTCCGATAGTTATGGACTATAGAGTTGCTATTAGAAAAAGTATAAACACCATAAACAACCCACGGCCCATCAGCCGCATTTGTTGATGACGCACTTTCGCCGTACCATCTGTCGTTGCTTCCCGCGTAGCTGGTGCTAGCATTTGTAGAGGTTGACGCTACTGACCAAGGAGTTGTGCTAACAGCAACGTATTGATCATAAGATGATTGATATGGGCCAACGCAACCAATATAGTAATCATATGAAAGATAAAGAAACTGAATAAAATATCCATTACCAAGGCTCTTCAGGCGATACGGATTGCCGCTAAGGCTTGCGTTAGTATACTGCGTCCACGATGTTCCAGTATTTGTTGAATATATACCTGTTTTAAGATCGGCAGTAGACGGAATTACCAACGTTTGCGAAGCCGCGCCAGCGCACTCAATTGAGTACGGAGTTCCATTCGCAAGTAATGTTGATGTCGCAAACGGCGACCAGTTTATGCCATCTGTGGAAGTCACAAGATGATTGTTGGCTGTATTATACGGCAAACTTGCAAAAAATCTTGAAGACGAATTTTGCCAGTTGATTGATGATGGCATCACGCCCCCACGGATAAATCCAGGAGATGTAAAAGTAGTCAGCGCCGCGTTTGCGTGGATTAAACCATTGGTTGTCGCAAACACAAAGCGCGTTCCGTCCCATGTGACATTTTTCAATGACGGGTTAAACGCGCCAAGATATGTTGTAAGTGCGGAATTAAGCGTCCAAGTTACCCCGTCAGAAGATGAGTAAATATAGTTGCTGCCATAAATAATCCACGTTGAGTTCGCAAAGAAAACGCCAACAGGCGCGCCGGAATGCCCACCGGAAAGACCTGCAACTTGCGTCCAAGTTACGCCATCATTAACGCTAGTAAAGAAGCCCGTTGTATAATTCGTTGAAATTGCCACAATGCGGCCAGCCGTTGCCGCCACATCAATTAGCGTAAACGTGAACGGGAATGTTTGGCGTGTCCAGTTTTGGCCATCAGTAGATGTTAGGACAAGACCCTTGCTGTTATCATCGTTGCGGCCAACGACCACATAGCGTCCACCGCCATGCGTGACTTGGTTAAGAATGCCATTTCCAGTGTAGGTCTGTGGGAATTTAAACGATGGGGAAGTTGATGTACCGATTGACAGGCTTTCACCCGCGCCCAAAGTAACAGAACCTTTAAGCAAATTCATTGGCGCTTTTGAAGTACCTGGGACTGAATTCCAGAAGTTCACATCATCACCAGAAACACGATCAACAGCTAGTGGATAGACGGTAGCGTCCGCTGCTACCTTGTTAACGGTCATCGCAACTGTAGCACCAAGCAATGATGTTGCTTGAACGTTGTTGATGATTGCGGTCTTTAAAGCCGGAACCGTGTAAACGGTAGACGGTGTGGACGAACTAATAAAGGCTGATACGGAAACTGGTGTCTGTGGCATTTCAAACCCTCTTTAGAAAAATACGCTTGTCAAATCAGACGATGAAGATGACGCTAATTGCCAGCTAACTGAAGTTCCATCAGTTTGTAGGACTTTATTAGCATTTCCAGCCTGAGATGGCAATATAGCGTTTGCGGTTGCTAAGGCGGTAATTGCTTGAGCAATATTTGCTGGCGACATTCCGCGTAAAGCTGCTTGTACGCCAGCTTGCATTTCAGCTAAGGTAGCGTGGGGAATTTCTTCAATCGCGCCTGTGCTGGCAGTTATACGGCCAAGCAACTTGTCCGTTGACATCGTAAACCCGCTGCTGCCAATCGATCCAGCAGCAACAGATGCCCAAGTCGTGCCATCTGATCTCAAGAAGTTGCCATTAGAACCTGGCGCAACAGTCTGAACTGCGCTGGTTCCGTTGCCAAGCAGAATGTTGTTTGCGGCCAGGGTTGCAGCGCCTGTACCACCGTTAGCTACGGGAAGTGTGCCAGTAACTTGGCTGGTAAGATTGACGCCAGATAGTGTACCGCCAAGCGTAAGTGATCCAGACGCAGTTACCGTTCCAGTAAGCGTAATGCCATTGACAGTTCCAGTGCCGCCGACAGAGGTTACTGTGCCGACATTTGTTGTATAGCCGCTTGGGTTGGCTGCTGGGTACTCCTCGAGGTTGGTAGGCGCGGTTGATGCGTCTGAAGCGCCTGTGCCACCATTTGCTACCGCTACAGTCCGAGACGTAATCTGTGAGCCTGAGATGGCAATAGATGTATTGGTTACGCCTGTGGCTTGCCCCTGAGCATTAAACGCAACGACAGGGACTGAAGACGCGCTGCCGTAAGTGTTTGCCGTTAGCCCCGTGTTCGTAATGTTGAAGACAGTGCCAGCCAGCGTCAGGCCAGTGCCAGCCGAATATATAACTGGCGCAGCAAATTGGGTAAACACTAATCCGGTAGTGCCAACAGTAATCGGCAATGGCGTTTGCTGCACCCAAGAGGTGTTGGATTGTGTTGTTCCTGCCGTGACAATGAAGAAGTCACCAGCATCAATCTGGTCTACGCCTGATCCAGAACTATCAAAGTCAGTTGCGCGAGTTAGGATGTAGGGCGTTGAGCCATCACCAACTTGCGTGACAGTGTAGATGCCGTTGTTCGCTGAAGTTGCTTCGTTCTTAACTAAGACGCGATTGCCCACAACCGCAGCTACACTATCGACGGTAAGTGCGCCGTTGGCATTTGCAGTAAGGGTCGCACCGACACCACTTGAGCCGTTGCTATATGTGTTCGTAGGTAAAGCGGCAATTGTCGCCAAGCGGACGGATTGATGGAAGTTAATACCCGACGCTATGCTGTCAGCGTAAAGTTTGTTTACAATGTCCGTGCCGCCAGTTGGCACTGAGGTAATAGTGCCGCTGGTAAGCGCAATTGATGTAATGTCGGTGTTTGCGCCCAATGCCGCAGCACTGAGGCTTGTTCGCGCCGCGCCAGCCGTAGTCGCCCCTGTACCGCCATTGGCAACAGGCAGAGTGCCAGTGACGTTTGATGTCAGGCTAACAGTCGAAAGGTAGTTACTTGGATTCGTTGCATTGTAAGGCGTGTAGCCCAGGGCAGTTGTAACTTGGCCTGATGTTATGCCTGTAAGATATGTAGCAGTATCCAGGGTGTAGGTATCTGCTGCTGTCTTGCGAACAATACCAGCCGTGCCAGATAGAGCAGCTATAGCAGTCAGATCGCCATCAAGCGGCTGATAAGTGGTGGCAGCGGTTGCACTCGTTAGATAGGGCGTCAACGCCGACGATGAAATGTATCCAGAAGGATTGGCTGCGTTATATGGGGTAAAACCGAGCGCAGTTGTAACCTGGCCGGATGTTATGCCCGTGAGATATGTATTGGTGTCTAATGTGTAAGTGTCCGCTGCTGTCTTACGGACAATGCCAGCGGTTCCCGAGATAGCTGCAATAGCCGTTAGATCGCCATCTAATGGTTGGTATGTGGTAGCAGCCGTTGCGCTCGTCAAATAAGGTGAAAGCGCAGAGGATGTAATGTAGCCAGTTGGGTTGGCGGCATCGTAAGGCGTGTAACCAAGCGCAGTCGTAACATTGCCAGAGGTTAACGACAATGTGCCGCCAAGCGTCAAGTTGCCAGACGTTGTGACGCTTCCAGTGAGCGTGAGGCCAGAAACCGTTCCTGTGCCGCCAACGGATGTTACCGTTCCTGTGTTAGTAGTGTATCCGCTTGGATTCGTAGCATTGTACGGTGTGTAGCCCAGCGCCGTAACAATCGACTTCTTTTCCCAGAGGCTTGTCGATGTGTTGTAGAACAAGCCGTCATTGTTAGCTGGTGACTGAGCCGACACATTGTGCAACTCATCCATCTCATAGCCGTTTTGGACTTTGACGAATAGTTTGCCCTGTGATGGGTGAGCGTGTTCTACAGTAGCTATGTAGACCAAATGCTGTGGCGCATAAGGCTTTGTTGCTGTCAGTGTCCCAGCCGTTGTTGGGCTGAGATATAATTGAGCGCCATCAGTGTAGGCAGATGTGTCAATATTGGTAAGGGTTCCAATAAGCGTGACGTTGCCATTGGTATTGTTAGCAAGGTTGGCTGTGATCAAGCCCAGCGTCTGTGCTGACGTTGCATCACTGGTAGCAAGTGCCTTACTAACAGTAGAAATCTGACCAGTAGCGCCGCTGATATAGACGGCAGTACCCTTAGTAAGAGTTGCGCCAGTGGTATTGCGGACGGGAAGTAGGACAGAGTTGGTTGCAGCAGTCACTGGAACAGACAGATCAATAGCTGTCGTGCCTGTAATTGTTACGGAGCCATCTGCTGAGGCAATGGTTTGAACAGCCGTGTCAGCCTTAGCCCCCTGGGCCGCTGTAGCGTATGCAGAAGCATTTGTGGTAGCCGCAGTACCCAAACCAAGGTTAGTCCGCGCAGTAGGTGCGTCTGTAGCGCCTGTACCACCATTATCAAGGTCGAGAGTACCGCCAAGCGTGAGAGTACCTGACGTTGTGACAGGTGAGCCAGTGAACGTAAGGCCAGTTGTGCCGCCAGATGCAGCTACGGATGTTACTGTACCAGAACCGCCGCCGCCAGTGGCCGCAATAGTAAAGTTGGGATAAGTCCCCGTTACAGTGACGTTTGTTCCAGCCGTCAGGGACACCACTTGATCGGGCGCAGTGTTAGTGACCGTGATCGATCCGCTTGAAGTGATAGGGCCACCAGAAACGCTAACGCCTGTTCCAGCAATTAGACCAACGCTTGTGACTGTTCCAGTGTTGGCGGTATAGCCAGCAGGATTTGTGGCGTTATATGGCGTATAACCCAGCGCAGTCGTAACTTGCCCACTGGTGATACCTGTAAGATAAGTGGCAGTATCCAACGAATATGTGTCGGAAGCAGTTTTGCGGATCAGGCCAACCGTTCCCGCCAAAGCAGCTATTGCTGTAAGGTCGCCATCAAGTGGTTGATATGTTGTCGCGGCTGTCGCGCTGGTGAGATATGGCGAAAGCGAGGATGCTGTAATATAGCCAGCAGGGTTTGTTGCATTGTATGGCGTAAACCCAAGAGCCGTTGTGACGTTCCCAGATGTCAGCGACAGGGTTCCACCAAGTGTCAGTGACCCAGATGTAGTAATGCTACCCGTTAGTGTCAGTCCGCTAACTGTTCCAGTGCCAGTTACAGATGTAACTGTTCCTGCGCCACCAACACTTGCAGTAGTTTGAGTTGTACCGTCTGGGAATCTAAAGCCACCAGTTGTGCTTTGAATAATACCAGTGGCAGTAACAGTTCCGGTTTTACCAACGGTAAATTTGGACACACCACCGATCTGTACATCAACCAGCTTTGAACCAGCCGCACTTGCAGTATCGGTGACATTCAACTTGATGCCGTTGAACGAAGTACCAGCATTGTTCCAAGTATCAGTCAGGTCGTAGATAAATGCCATTGGTATTCCCTTCGTGCCGTATCTTTAGCACTTTAACGACTTGCTGCCAACTAAGTATTCATGATTTAGGGAAACGTGCCTTCACGGCTGCAATCTTTTTTAGCATCGCTTCCATCTCTGCCCCGCCCTTCCACAGCGCATCCAACTGATCGCCAATAGGGGGATAGGCTTCCTTACGCCGTTGGGCGTAATCGTCAGTAAATTTAAGGCGCATATTCTACCTCGAACGTCTTGTTTAGATAGGGAAAGCAATAAACTGTGACAGAGTATGTGCCAGGAAACGGAAATTCTAATTCTGCCGTGCCATCATCGATTATGGCGTATTGCTGATCAAACAGCAAGACAGTACCAACTGGGATGTTCTCAATAACAGTACCGTTAAGAGTTGCAGGGTTCTCTGGGCGTTCAGCCAAAGCGCCATCCAAAACGTAAGGATTATTGAACGTGGTATCGATCTCAATAGCTTGTTCGCCATCTTCAAGATTTAGCGCAATCGCCTCAACATCTGTGCTAAAGAAGGATCGCATTATCCTGCCGTTCTGGCTGTCATATATGAAGAACTTTATCATTTTTTGACCTCTTGGACAACTAGAGTGACGGGCGCATAGGTTGTAAGGTTTAATCCGGCTGACGAATACTGGTTATCAAAATTCACAGTGTAAGTGTAAGTCCCTGGGAAAAGCCCTGCGTCCACATGATTAATAACTAAAGGAATTGCGGCTGTAAAAGGGCCATTTCCAGCAGAGCCAACCACACTTGTAAGAAGCCCCTGCCCAGTTCTGTTCAGAAGTGCATACGCAATAAAGTTGCTACTATTCGGAGTTGATGTCACTTGAATAAGGATATTTGATTCAGTGCCGCCAACCTTAGTAAAAGTAAGCGACAGAATGGTTCCCGAAGTGGTATATGCTGGTACAACAACTGAAGTGCTTGTCTGCACCGCAGATACCGAGTTGACAGCAAAGTTAGCAATTTTTAACGTACTGACCTGAAGATCACCAATCTTGGCAGTCTCGATCACGCCATCTTTGATGTTTGCAGACAGAGCAACGATTTCATTTGTGGCAACCTTTGCCGCCGTGATTGCACCAGCAAGAATCTTATCAGCCGTAATCGCGTTGGTAGCTATCTCTGTTGCTGTTATAGCGTTTGCAGCGATTGTTCCCGCAGTTACAGCAGATGCAGCTATGTTCCCAGCCTGTACTGAACTAGCGGCCAGCTTGCCAGCAATCACAGCGCCAGCGGCTATTTTAGGCGATGAGATTGAACTATCTGTAATCTGGGTTCCAGTGATCTGACCCGTAACCTTAGCAGCAGCCACTGCCGCAATCTGAGCGTCAGCCAAGGTTCCTGTAATATCAACAGCAGGAACTGCCGCCGTCCATGCCGACCCAGTATAACGATACAACTTATCGTCCGTTGTCAGAAATACAACGCGACCTTCAAACAGGTCAGTGCTGGGTAATGTAGCTACAATCTCATAGCCGCCCTTTGCTTTCGACAGCGAAAAGACCTTGTCAACCGTTACTCCAGCATAGGCCCCTGATCCGGTAGCGCGAATTGTTACGCTTGCAGTATCTTCGTTATTATCAAAGCCAGCCGTTACCGAGTAGGTTTGACCAGCATAAGACACGGTCAACGCCTGTGGGTTGCTTAGGGTCGATAGGCTGAACGAAGTGCTTACATCCGTATTGCCGCTAAATACCTTAAAGCTGCCGGATGCTGGAGTGTAAGAAACAATACCACCATTGGCATAGGCAAATAACTGCACAACTTCTTTGGTAAGATAGCCGCTGATTGAAGCAGCGCCAGAGCCAGCAGCGCCCTCTTGTGATTTTGCAACGCTTAAAATCTTAGTAATGGTCGTGCCATTGTACGATCCGGTAAAGGTTGCAGAGCCAGTTGATGCGCTCATCGCAGTAACAGAGTATACCCCTGTCGCGGCATTTATAGTGGCAGTGATCCCTGATGACGCAGTTAAAGCAAACGTGGATGTAGTTGTTACATCGACAGTTCCCTCAAACATCTTGAAAGTGCCTGTAGCCGTGGCAAAGCTAATGACGTTTCCGCTTGCATCTGCCGCAAGGGTTATGGCCTCATTGGTTAAATAGCCAGAAACAACGGTAGCCTCATTAATGCCCAGGATAAGTGGATTGTTTAGCGGATCATAGATCGTCGGCGCAGTTGGCGTCACGGGCGCTAGATCATCCGCATCCCACGCATAGATAGCCGCGTTTTCTTCGACCAAAGCCATTGGAACCTGACCGTCAAAGCGGATTTCTTGACTGATGACGCGGAATAGTTTGTTCGACCAGCCCAGAGACTCAAGGCTAATGCGCACAACATCACCAACCTGACAGCCCAGTGCTTTGGCGTTAAAGGTTGTCGAGAACATCCCGCGATATTGATTGCGCTGCAAAACTTGCTTGGCAATGCGCTGCGCACGGCGACCATCTTCGACATATGGAAGATCAAGCGACATAACCCGCTCAATCCCATCAGAAGCTGCAAAGCCTACCTCTGGATAGTCCACCATTTGATAAAGGCTGTTGTTTGATGGATCGACATAGCGGCCACGGGCAATGTTGTAGTTTTCTGTCAATCCGCGAGTTTGCTGCCAATCAAACTCACCCAGCATTTCGCCTTCATTAAAGGTAAGCACATAGTCGGCAAGGTCGTTCTTCATTGCCGTTACCGTCAACTTGCCGCCATTGTCACGAAGTGTACCGTTCATTGACGCAAGCAAGTTGTTAATGATTTCCATGCGGTCATCAGCATCAGATGCAGTTCCGCTGGTGCGGTAACGTTTCTGAGTTCCGCCAATTGCCAAAGTTATGTTTTCATCACAGGTGTTGGCCGCTGTAATGAAAGATTCCATGTCTATGCGACTATAGGGAACACCACAACCAACTGATAACTTGCTGTTAATCTCCCAACCAAGCAGCCACCAAAGTAATTGCAACGCAGGATTGTCAGTGTCATCCGCATTGGTGTAAGCGCCCCAAGTCGCTTGGTTGTTTGCACGATGTGAACCAGAGCCACCAGGCACAGTGCTATCCTTGCGCGGATCGTAAAGAAGAGCGCCATCGCCAATAACAGTAACACGGCTAGGTAAACCACCTACCAAAGGACTTTCAGCCTTCTTTGAGTTCCCAGTGCGCTTGATGCGAAGATGCAGATATGCGCAGCCTGTCATGCGGCGAGATGATCCCCACTTAGCACCACCATTGATGGAGATATAGTTTCCAGAAGTTCCTTCAGTGCGCGTTGTAACCGTGAGGTAGCCAGAATATGTTGCAGTGACACCGCCACTTGCTGTCCACGCTTGCTTTTCTTCAAACCATATTTCAGTAATTGACGTAACTTTATGAGCGGCTAGAGCAATAATATAATCTACATATTCTTGGTCTGTGCCACTAGATTCGTGATAGCGAAGGTCGAGTGGCATTGCTGTAGTGCCGAACACAGCCTTGCGTGGCGTAGACGGGTCTAGGCTTACGTTTAGGCGTGATATTTGTGTCCTTGGTATTTTAGGACCAAAGAGTGCCATTGATGTTGTAGATAGTGCTAGTGAAACCCCTACGGCAGCAATAGTGCCAGCAGCGGCTGTGCTACCAAGCAATGCGATTGAAATCTGTGGTGCAAAATACGCAACAGCAACAGCAGCCGCAACTATTGCAATAGTTTTCAGAGTCTTACCCACGGCCTACACTCCAACATTTGCCCCAGAAAGATCGGTTAATGCGCTCCAATCCATCGTCTGAAACGAAATAAGCGAAGCCACCTACTACTACTCCAACGCTGTCATTAAAGAAAGCCAAGTCTCCACGCTGCGCATGGCCTATTGCTACCTCTGGAAACTTGCTATCCATAGTGGCCTCAAGGGTTCCTTCGCCAATGTCTTTAATCGCCTTCAGGCTAGTTTTAAGGCTGTCATACTTGCCACGGAACTCAGACATAGGGTCTTCGCCCGTGATAGCCTCAACGGCCCCTGCCGCAAACAAGCAACAATCATTAACGCCATACTCGAACGGCTCATGGCGCTTGGTAATAATGTAGTTGGATAGGGCTTCTTCCCAAGTTGATATTCTCATCGAAAATTCCCATTGCTTCCATCTTCAAAGCCACCGCCGCCACCACCACCGTAGCCATAGCTACCAGCTTCAGCCATACCGTTTGCTGCTGCTATAGATGTTTCCGCGCTTAGATCGCCAGCGTCAAAGATGTTCTGAATAAGATAAGTTTTGTTTTGTGCGCCAGCGATACTTGTCAAATAGTTTTCGATTGTGAGTGTCACCGTCTGACTTTCCGCACTACCAGAAATACTTACCTCGTTCATGTAACCAGTGTAATAAGCTACAACAGAACCAACTTGACTTTCATTTTGATCAACACAATAAAACCAAAGTCTTGCAATGCGCCCCTGCCACTTTGACTTGTCGCCAATAATAGCCAAAAAGTCAGCATTGTTTACCAAAAGTCCGCTCATTGATATTGCCACGGTATCAGAGCCTGTTTCATTATGTTTAACAGGAGATACATTTATTAGATTGTGATCAAAACTTTCGTAAGTTCCATCCAATTCAGAATCACCTGATCCAGAGATTGTCTTATCATAAAGACCGCTTGTGCCTCGCAGCACATCGCCAACAAAGTCAGCGTAGATTAGAACGCGCCAGTTAACGACAGTAGCCTCAAGCGCGGCCTGTGTTGTTGCATCAACCATTAGAAGGACTCCCGTAGGTTCAGTGAAAGGCTATATACATAACCGTTCTCAACTGAAAGCGTTGGCTCCTCTACAAAGTACATTAGGCAATATGGGTTCTTGTACTCAATTGCTGCGTTGTCAGATGACGGTGTACGAATTGGTGGCTCAAAAGTCAGGGTGGCAACGCCCGATCCGTTTGACGTTACATTCTCAGTCAACTGCAAAAGCTGGTTGTTAATGGTGACATACTGACCCGCGACAAGCACCGTTGTTGATACAGGCCATCCGTCAGTAGCCAATGTGCGACCAGTTTGCCCAGCCCCATTGACTAACGGAGTGGCTGTAGATGCGGACTGCGCAATTGGATCAACTGGTATCTGAAAGTCGTTAGCACGGCCACGGCTCTTGGCTATGAACGAGCGCCATGCGTTAACATTTGTCGTTCCCACAATGGGCGGCAAAGCGATTTGGCATTCCCACCATCCACGCCCAGATGCAATGGTCTGCCTACGGCCTGTCCACTCTGAAACATTGGTCTGCGCTGGCATAACCAACTTCCAAGACATCCCGCTTGGCTTTGGTGTTGAAGGATATGTGATTGTCGCCATTACTGCATTGCTCCACCAAGGCGTGGCCTACGAAGACTTGAAATTGTCCGCGACTCTGCCGCTGCGATAATTGCCGGAGCAGCCTCAAGGATGCCCTGCTGCACCTGGGCGCGAACAGCGGCTGGATCATTTGAGCCACGGGCGTCAACGCTAACATTGATGTTGTTTCCACCGCCGTTACCATCGCGCATGTTGCCGTTGGGAATAATTG
>Ga0114978_10003196_pt1 | contig 13435 bp, 11 predicted proteins | sample S_140212_EF_Meta_FD_87027 | JGI IMG/M metagenome (GOLD analysis project Ga0114978, IMG submission 87027) | Freshwater microbial communities from Lake Simoncouche, Canada to study carbon cycling - S_140212_EF_MetaG | ecosystem: Environmental > Aquatic > Freshwater > Lake | place: Lake...
AGATCGCGCACACCTGTGAAAAAACCAACCCTGATTGAACAACTTGCATGAATGCCTTCCTAAAGCGATTTCGACCATTTGCAGTCCGACCGAGATCGAAAAAGCCGCGAATCTACCTGATTCGGCGCCGGGCATCGAGAGCCCATCCGCCCCGGAATACGGCGCCGGGCCAGCCACCGGGCCGCCGTGCGCTCAGACCTTGAATACGGTCTTGAGCTTCTTGGCTACCGCTGTGTTTTTGAGTTTGACGTAGTCCGGCAGGCCGTTTTTGAACGGCGGATAGTCTTCGCCCGCGATAAGGGGCGACAGGTACTGGCGGCATTTTTCGGTAATGTGAAAGCCGTCGGCGGTGATGAAATCGCGCGGCATCATTTTTTCCTTGTTCGCGATGTCTTTCAGGTCGGCGGCTTCGATTGCCCATTTGTAGGGTTTGTTCGATTTGCGCACGATCACCGGCATCACGGCATTGCGCCCCTGCAGGGCGAGCTCGACTGCGGCCTTGCCCACAGCGTAGGCTTGCTGCGCGTCGGTTTTAGATGCGATGTGGCGCGCGGCGCGCTGCAGGTAATCGGCCACCGCCCAGTGGTACTTGTAGCCGAGCTTGTCTTTGACGAGGTTGGCGATCTGCGGGGCAACACCGCCCAGCTGCGCGTGGCCGAAGGCGTCTTTCAGGCCGGATTCGGACAGGAACTTGCCGTCCGCATTGCGTATGCCTTCCGAGACTCCAATCGCGCAATAGCCGTATTGTTTTACGGTGGCGTCTACGCGCGCGAGAAACTTGTTGGCGTCGAAAGTGAGTTCCGGGAACAGCAGGATCTGCGGCGCGTCGCCGGCTTTTTCGGCGGCCAGCCCGCAGGCGGCGGTAATCCAGCCGGCATGGCGGCCCATCACCTCGAGCACGAACACCTTGGTCGAGGTGCGCGCCATCGAGGCGACGTCGAAACCCGCTTCGCGGATGCTGGTGGCGACGTACTTGGCCACCGAGCCGAAGCCCGGGCAGCAATCGGTGACGACGAGATCGTTGTCTACCGTCTTCGGTATGCCTACGCAAATCACCGGATAGCCGAGCGCGCCCGAAATCTGCGAAACCTTGTAGGCGGTATCTGCCGAATCGTTGCCGCCGTTGTAAAAGAAATAGCCGATGTTGTGCGCCTTGAAGACTTCGAGCAGGCGCTCGTACTGCGCGCGGTTCTCGTCGAGGCCCTTCAGCTTGTAGCGGCACGAGCCGAACGCGCCGGAGGGCGTGTGACGCAGCGCGCGGATGGCGGCCGGCGATTCCTTGGAGGTGTCGATGAGGTCTTCGGTCAGCGCGCCGATGATGCCGTCGCGGCCGGCGTAGACTTTGCCGATTTTGCCTTTGTGCTTGCGCGCGGTCTCGATCACACCGCATGCCGTGGCGTTGATTACCGCCGTCACGCCGCCCGACTGGGCGTAAAAAACGTTCATTTTTTTCATGGCTGAAATGATAACCGGGTCACGGAAAACGCATGGAGATCAACTGATATTGCGCTGCGAGATTGCAGCCAGCATTTTGTCGCGGATGTGCTCGATCGCGCCGCGGCCGTACAGGTTGACGTAGGTCGGCGCGTGCTGGTCGCCGCTTTCGGCCCACCTGAGGTAATAGTTGATGAGCGGCTTGGTGATCTCGTGATAGCCCGCGATGCGGCGCTTGACCGTTTCTTCGTTGTCATCGGGGCGCTGCACCAGCGGTTCGCCGGTCAGGTCGTCCTTGCACGCCACGCGCGGCGGATTGAATTCGATGTGATAAGTGCGTCCCGAAGCCGGATGGACGCGGCGGCCGCTCATGCGGCGCAGGATTTCGACGTCGCCGACTTCGATTTCGATCACGAAATCGACATCAATGCCGGATTCGCGCAAGACCTCGGCCTGCGTGACCGTGCGCGGAAAGCCGTCGATGATGAACCCGGATTTGCAGTCCGGCTGCGCGATACGGCCTTTCACCATGTCGATGACCAGCTGGTCGGGTACCAGGTTGCCTTCGTCCATGTACTTCTGCGCTGCCTTGCCGAGGGCGCTGCCGGCGGCGATTTCGGCGCGCAGCATGGCGCCGGTCGAAATCTGCGGGATGCCGTAGCGCGCGATCAGGAACTGCGCCTGCGTACCTTTGCCGGCGCCGGGCAGTCCCAGCAGGATTATGCGCATCATGATGGTTTCTTTGGTGTGCCTATGGCGCGCGCTCTGCGGCGCGGCTGCCGGAATTGCGCAAGATATCGGGACCGGTTGATGTTGCGGCGGATTATACCGGTACTCGCGCCGCGGCGAAACGCTGTCGCCGCCTGCGCTAGCGCTGGTTGCGCACCAGCGTTTGCACGCGCGCGAGGTCTGCCGCGGTGTCTACCCCGGCATGCGGCGCGGCGGGCGCGATGGCGACGCTGATGCGGTGGCCGTGCCACAGCACGCGCAACTGCTCGAGCGCTTCGAATTGCTCGAGCGGCGCGGGTGCCAGCTGCGCGTAGCTGGCCAGAAATGCCGCGCGATAGGCGTAAATGCCGAGATGGCGGTAAACCGGCAGGCCGGCCGGAATTTTCTTGATGCCCTGCGCGAATGCGTCGCGCGCATAGGGGATGGGGGCGCGGCTGAAATAGAGCGCATAGCCCATTTTATCCAGCACGACTTTGACGATATTGGGATCGGCGAACTGGTCGGCCGCGTCAATCGGGCAGCACAGGGTCGCGATGGCGGCGTCCGCGTGGTCCGCCAGCTGCTGCGCGGCGGCGCGTATGAGTGCGGGTTCGATCAGCGGTTCGTCGCCTTGCACGTTGACGACGATGTCGCGCGGCGCGTAGCCGCGTTGTGCCGCGACTTCGGCGATGCGGTCGGTGCCGGACGCATGGTCCACGCGCGTCATCACCGCGGTGAATCCGTGGCGCGTGACGGCATCCGCAATGTCGGCGTGATCGGTGGCGACGATGACTTCCGCGGCGGCGCTGGCGCGCGCTCTTTCCGCCACGTGCACCACCATCGGTTTGCCGCCGATGTCGGCCAGCATCTTGCCCGGCAGCCGCGTCGAGGCATGGCGCGCGGGGATGACGACGATGAAGTTCATGGAGAGAGACGCCAGGCGAGAGGCGAGAGGCGGGAGGGTAGGGCAAGCTGCGCGGCGCGCGCGTTACGCCTCTCGTCTCTCGCCTCTCGCCTCTCGGAATTCAAACTTCTTCCTCTGGAGGAAGTTTCCGCGCATCGTCTTCCAGCATGACCGGGATGCCGTCCTTGATCGGGAAGGCGAGGCGGTCGGCCTTGCAGATCAACTCCTGCTGCGACTTGCGGTAGAGCAGGGGCCCTTTGCAGAGCGGGCACACCAGGATGTCGAGCAGCTTGGAATCCATCTATTTTTGTCCGATCTTGTGCAGTATCAGGTCGCCCAGCGCGGGGTCGATGGCGGCGTCTACCCGCAATACCCACCAGTTTTCACCGTTCAGGCGTTCGCATTTTACCGCATCCTTCTCGGTCATTATGAGCGCTGCGTGCGTGCCGGCAGCGCAATCGTCGGCGGTGTACGCATGATGGTCGGGGAAGGCGCGGGCGGTGAACGAGATGCCGAGGTCATGCAGGGTGTTGAAAAAACGTTGCGGATTGCCGATCGCCGCCACAGCGCACACGCTCAGCTTGGCGAAGTGGTCGGCGCCGACCACGCGGCGCGCATCGCGCAAATCGTGGAACGCGCTGCCCTCCAGGCGCATGTCGAACGCCGGCACGCCGGACGGCAGGGTCTCGAGCGCAAACGCCGCGCCGCCGTTAATCACCAGCGCGTTGACGTTCTCCAGTCGCCGCAACGGCTCGCGCAGCGGGCCCGCCGGCAGCAGCATGCCGTTGCCGCAGCCGCGCTCGCCGTCGAGCACGACGAGTTCGATATCGCGTTTCAACGCGTAGTGCTGCAGGCCGTCGTCGCTGATGATGACATTGCACTCCGGATGTGAAGTACGCAGGGCCTGCGCCGCGGCGACGCGCGAGCGGCCGACCCACACCGGGCACGCGCAACGGCGCGCGAGCAAAACTGCTTCGTCGCCCAGCACCGCGGCGTCGCCATCGGGTGCCGCGTGCAGAGGACCTTGCGCGCTGCCGCCGTAACCGCGGGTGACGACGCCCGGTTTGAAGCCGTGATCGAGCAGCCATTGCACCAGCCAGATGACGCACGGCGTTTTGCCGGTGCCGCCAGCGTTGATGTTGCCGACCACGATGACCGGTACGCCGATGCGCGTGCTGGCGAACCAGCCGGTGCGATAGAAGAAGCGGCGCGCGGCGGCAAGCGCGGCGAACAGCATGCTGAGCGGCCACAGCAGGAGATGCAGCGCCGAGAGGCGGTACCAGTATTGTTCCAGCCAGTGCATTTAGCGAGAGGCGAGAGGCGAGAGGCGAGAGGCGAGAGGCGAGAGGCGAGAGGCGAGAGACCGAACCGTGCTTAGCACCGGGCCTCGCAATACCCCTCTCACCTCACTTCTTATTTGCCTGGGTGGTGAAGGTGATGCGGCTGAAGCCCGCGATGCGCGCCGCTTCCATGATATTGATGACCGACTGGTGGGTGGCGGCCGCGTCGGCGTTGATGATGATGACCGGGTCGGGCGTGCCGCCGGCGGCGCGTTTCAGTTCGTCGGCGAAGTTGTCGGGGCTGCGGAAAGGCACGGTGGATTTGTTGACGACGTACTTGCCCTGGCCGTCGACCGCGACGTTGATCTGGTTCGGGCGCTCTTCAGGTTTGTTGGCATCGGCGGTCGGCAGGTTGATCTGCAGTTCGGCATAACGCGAGTAAGTCGTGGTGACCATCAGGAAGATCAGGATGACGAGCAGCACGTCGATCAACGGGATCAGGTTGATCTCGGGTTCTTCCCTTTGTGTGCCGACGCGGAAATTCACAGTGAGCTGTCGCCTAGCCCTGGCGCTCGCCGTGCAGAATCTCGACCAGCTTGACCGCCTGGCTTTCCATTTCGACGATCAGCGAATCGACCTTGCTGCGGAAGTAGCGGTAGAAAATCATGCTCGGTATCGCCACGATCAGGCCCATGGCCGTGTTGTACAGCGCAATCGAGATGCCGTGCGCGAGCACCACGGGATTGCTGCCGCCGGTCGGCGCCTGCGAGCCGAAGATTTCTATCATGCCGATGACCGTGCCCAGAAGGCCGAGCAGCGGGCTGATGGAAGCGATGGTGCCCAGCGTGCTCAGAAAACGTTCGAGATCGTGCGCCACGGCGCGGCCGGCGTCGTCGATCGCTTCTTTCATGACTTGCGGCGCGGCCTTGACGTTTTTCAGGCCGGCAGCGAACACCTGCGCGAGTGGCGCGCCGGTGGCAAGGCGGGCGAGCAACATGGGATTGACGCCGTTCTGGCGGAATTCCGTGATGACTTGACCCAGTAGTTCAGGCGGGGTGACGACGCTGCTGCGCAACGACCACGCGCGCTCGCCAATGATGGCCAGCGAAATGACCGACGCCAGCACCAGTGGCCAGACCGGCCATCCCGCAGCTTCAATTAATGCAAACATGTTTCTCCGGAGTCGCCGAATTGATGCGCGCAACTGTATATGGGCAATGACATTTCAGCAAGTGCAATCGCTGCCATGTTGAAGCGGCGAACGATTGCGAACCGGTAGTTGCCGGCGTTTGATGCGGCGTGGCCGCGCTGAATCTGCACCAACGCCGCTGATGCGCGCAAGAATTTTCTGTGCTGCCTTGGCGGCGCGCAGTTTTGGCAGTCGGATGCGGAATAATCGCCCGAATACTTGTCCACAATTACTGTGGATAACTATGTGTAAAGTTTGTACACAGTTTGCGTAAGTGACTTGCCTGTAACGAGTTTTGCTACATTGCTCATTTTTTAAACTTATTAATTTATCTATATAAATCATACTTTTGAAAACAAACCCCGCGTGCCTTATGGGTTTGCCGGGCGCGACTTGTGACGCTGCGATGACAGCGGTGCATGAAACCCGCGAGGTAAAGCGTGCCGCATCCTCCGGGTGCCGCCTTGAATCGGTTGAGAAATTTTTTCCGCTGCCGGTTTTTAGGCGCGCAAATACGCAACTGCAACGCTAAAATCGCCGCATGGATCTGCTTTCGGCTGACGAAAAATCTTCGCGCGTAATCGGCGTTGCCGAACTCAACCGGCGCGCCAAGGAACTCATAGAGCGCAATCTGCCGTTGATGTGGATCGGCGGCGAGATTTCCAACTTCATGCGCGCGGCGTCCGGCCACTGCTACTTCTCGCTGAAGGACGCGCAGGCCCAGGTGCGCTGCGTGATGTTCCGGCATAAAGCGCAATTGCACGACTGGAAGCCGGAGAACGGCATGCAGGTCGAGGTGCGTGCTACGCCTTCCTTCTATGAAGCGCGCGGCGAATTCCAGTTGAACGTGGAAACCATGCGTCGCGCGGGGCTGGGCGCGCTCTATGCGGCGTTCGAGCAACTCAAGGCCAAGCTGCAGGCGGAAGGCCTGTTCGATGCGCAGACCAAGCAGGAGTTACCGCGTTTCCCGCGCGCGATAGGCATCGTCACTTCGCCGCAGGCCGCAGCACTGCGCGACGTGCTGACGACACTGCGCCGCCGCATGCCGTCCATCCCGGTGATCCTGTATCCGGTGCCCGTGCAGGGCGAGGGTGCGGGCGCCAAGATTGCGGCCGCCATCGCGACGGCGGATGCACGCGCCGAATGCGATGTGCTGATCGTCTGCCGCGGCGGCGGCAGCATCGAGGACCTGTGGGCATTCAACGAAGAAGTGGTGGCGCGTGCGATCCACGCCTGCACTTTGCCGGTGGTCAGCGGCGTGGGCCATGAAACCGATTTCACGATTGCCGATTTCGTTGCCGACGTGCGCGCGCCTTCACCTACCGCCGCGGCGCAGATGGCGAGCCCCAATCGCGACGATTTGCGTCAGGAAGCAGGTCATTTTTACCAGCGCTTGCGGCGCGCGATGGAACGCGCGCTGGAGCGCCGCATGCAGCATGTAGATGGCCTCGCGCGGCGCCTGCTGCATCCGGGCGAGCACATCGCCAACCAGTTGCGCGAACTGGGGCATCTCGCGAGCCGGCTGCGCAGCGCGTGGGCGCATGGCGCCGCCGATGCGCAATGGCAGTTGCGCGACCTCGTGCAGCGCTTACGCGCGCAAAGTCCCGATTTCGCGGCGCTCGCAGTCCAGCAGCGCTCGCTCGCGCAGCGGCTTGCCGGCGCGGCCGGGCACCGGGTTGATACGTTGGCAGCCAGCGTCAAGAGCCTGGCCGCGCAACTCGCGCAACTGAATCCGAGCGCGGTGTTCGAGCGCGGCTACAGCATGGTCGAAAAAGCCGACGGCAAAATCGTGCGCGGCAGCAGTGAGCTGCAGATAGACGAGGAAGTGCGCCTCACGTTTGCGCGCGGCTGGGCGCGTGCGCGGGTGAAAGACAAAGGCCGAGACTAGAAGCTATCTCAAAACAATTTGGAACCGCCGATGAACGCGGATGAACGCAGATAAGCTCAAGGGATTTGACCTCAATTCTGGGAAAGGTCTGGAATAATATCGGCGTCAATCGGCGTACCCCTCAAGGGGGTATTAAAAAGAATGTATCGGCGGTTGCTTGTCGGTGTTGTATTTTTGAGATGAGTTCTACTTGGATTTTGCCGTTGCCGGCGAAGGCAAATTTTCGCGCACATGCGCGATCACCTGATCACTTAGATCTTCCGCCAGACAATCGAAATCAGCGACGCCTTTCATCGCGCGCAGCCAGGTGAGCTGGCGCTTGGCAAGTTGGCGCGTCGCCGCGATGCCTTGCTCGCGCAAGGTCGCGAGGCCGATTCTGCCGTCCAGATATTCCCACGTCTGGCGGTAGCCGACGCAGCGCATCGACGGCATATCAACGTCGAGCGCGTATTCCGCGCGCAGTTTGCGCAGTTCGCCGATCAGCCCCAGTTCCAGCATCGCTTCGAAGCGCGTCGCGATGCGATCGTGTAGCTCGCTGCGGTCGCTGGGCAGCAACGCGATTTTGAGCGGGACGTACGGGAAGTAGACGTATTTCGGCTTCTGCAGCAGTTCCGACATTGGCCGGTTGGTAATGTAATAGACCTCGAGCGCGCGCTGCACGCGCTGGGAATCGTTGGGCTCGAGGCGCGCCGCGGTTTCCGGGTCGACCTTCGCGAGTTGCTTATGCACGGACGGCCAGCCCGATTCTTCCGCCATCGTGTCGATCACCATGCGGATCGCGGGATCGGCTTCGGGCAACTCGGACAGGCCTTCGAGCAAAGTCTTGAAATACATCATTGTCCCGCCGACCAGCAGCGGGATATTGCCGCGCTCGGAGATTTCGCGCATGAGTGTCAGCGCATCGTCGCGAAAACGCGCGGCGGAATAGCTTTCGTCCGGCTCGATGATGTTGATCAGATGATGCGGCGCTTCTTTAAGAGTCTCGGCATCCGGTTTGGCCGTGCCGACATCCATGTTGCGGTAGACCTGTGCCGAATCGACGCTGATGATTTCGCACGGCAGCTCGCGCACGAGATCGACGGCAACGCCGGTTTTGCCGCTGGCGGTGGGGCCCATGAGCAAAATGGCCGGGGGATGCTTGGGGAGAGGCGAGAGGCGAGAGGCGAGAGGGGTAGATACTCTTGCCTTGGTTTTCGGTTTTGCTGTTCGCCGTGGTGTTTCCCCCGCCTCTCTCCTCACGCCTCTCTCCTCGCGCGCGCGCGTCAGCGACCGCGCATAAACAGCTTGTCGAGTTCGGCCACGCTGATCTGGTGCCAGGTCGGGCGCCCGTGGTTGCACTGGCCTGAGCGCTCGGTGATTTCCATTTCGCGCAGCAGCGCGTTCATTTCGGCGATGGTCAGCAGGCGGTTGGCGCGCACCGCGGTATGGCAAGCCATGGTCGACAGCAATTCGTTCTGCGCCTCGATCAGTACGCCGCTTTTATTGACAAAATCGGCGCCGAACTCGCGGATCTCGCCCAACACGTCGCGGGCGAGTTGCCCGGCGTCAGCGTCTTTCAGGGCGACCGGCACGCCGCGTACCGCCAGCGCAGTCGGCGACAGGGCGGCGATTTCGAAACCGATTTTAGTCAGCGTGTCAGCGTGGTCTTCGGCGGTCGCGACGTCGATGCGTTCGGCATTGAACACGACCGGAATCAGCAGCGGCTGCATCGCGATGCGGTCCTGGTCGAGTTGGGTCTTGAGCTTTTCGTAGACGATGCGCTCGTGCGCGGCGTGCATGTCGACGATTACCAGTCCGTGCTCGTTCTGCGCGAGGATGTAAATTCCGGACAATTGCGCGAGGGCGAAACCCATCGGCGGCAGTTCGGCACTGGCTGCCGTGGACGGTTGCGCGGATGGCTGTGCGGCCGTGGCGAGCGCCGCACCGGCGCGCCCGAACATGGTTTCGTAAGCAGCATTCGATTGCGCCACACCCAGCGGCATGCGGTGCTGGGTCGCCATGAAGCCCGCGAGCGATGGACGCGGCGCTGCATCCGGCATGGCATCGGTGGCGCCGCCGGCAGTGCCGGCCAGCGCGCGGCTGACGGCGTGAAACACGAACTGATGCACCGCCTGCGAATCGCGAAAGCGCACTTCGCTTTTGGCCGGATGCACGTTGACGTCGACGCGCGCCGGATCGAGTTCGAGCGACAGCACGAAAGCCGGGTGGCGGTCGTGATGCAGGACGTCCTGGTAGGCCTGGCGCAGCGCGTGCGCGAGCACTTTGTCGCGCACGAAGCGGCCATTGACCATAAAGAATTGCGCGTCGCGCGTGCCGCGCGCGCTCGACGGCGAGCCGACGAGGCCGCTCAGGCGCGTGGTGCCGCTTTGCGCGTCGACCGCAATCGCCGTGGTGTCGAAGTCTTTGCCGAGCACGGCATTGATGCGCTCTTTGGCGGTGTGCACCGGCAAATGCCATTGCGCGCGGCCATTGTGTTGCAGCTTGAACGCGACGTCGGGCCGCGTGAGGACAATGCGTTTGAACGTTTCGTCGCAATGCGCGTATTCGGTCGCCTCGGACTTCAGAAACTTGCGGCGCGCCGGCGTGTTGAAGTAAATGTCCTGCACTTCGATGCTGGTGCCCGGCTCGTGCGCGGCCGGCTTGGGTTGCGCCAGCGTGCCGCCTTCGACCGCGATCGACCACGCGTGTTTGTCGTCGCGCTGCCGGCTGGTCAGCGTAAGATGCGAGACCGCTGCGATGCTCGCCAGTGCTTCACCGCGAAAACCCAGGCTCGCGATGCGCTCCAGGTCGTCGAGAGTGGCGATCTTGCTGGTGGCGTGGCGCGCGAGTGCCAGCGGCAGTTCGGCCTTGGATATGCCGTTGCCGTCGTCGCTGACTTTGAGCAATTTGGTGCCGCCGCTCGCAAGCTGCACGACGATGTCATGCGCACCGGCGTCGAGGCTGTTTTCGAGCAGTTCCTTGAGCGCGGCCGCGGGGCGTTCGATGACTTCGCCGGCTGCGATCTGGTTGATCAGCAGGTCGGGCAGTATGCGTATGGCGGCCATGGGAAATTATAACTTGATTGAGATGGCTTAAAGATAACCAGGTACAGTTTCAAAACAATTTGGAACCGCCGATAGACGCCGATGAACGCCGATATAGTTTCAGATCTGGCCCCGAACCAATGCCAGGTCCTTCGGGTTTATCTGCGTTCATCCGCGTCTATCGGCGGTTGTTTGACGGTGTTGTGCTATTACGAAGCGTTCTATTGCCCATGACGCGGGTTGCGCGGTCGACTTGGTATAATCGGGAATCCGCATCAGCTGGTGATATTTTCAAGGGGGACTCATGCCGCAGGTCATAGGCGTACCGAAAGAAATTTCGGCGGGCGAGAAGCGCGTTGCCACGGTGCCCGAAGTGGTGGAAAAACTCATCAAGCTCGGCTTTACAGTCAAAGTCGAAGCCGGTGCGGGCGATGCGGCAAATTTTGCCGACGATATTTACCGCGCCGCGGGCGCCGAAATCGTCCAGGGCGCGGCCACCCTGTGGTCGTCATCCGATATCGTCTTCAAGGTGCGCGGTCCGACTGCCGAAGAAGTCGGCCTCTTGCGCGAAGGCGGCACGCTGGTCAGTTTCATCTGGCCGGCGCAGAACCCTGAACTGTTGAAACAACTCGCCGCGAAAAAAGCCACCGTGCTGGCGATCGATGCGCTGCCCCGCGTGCTGAGCCGCGCCCAGAAGATGGACGCATTGACCTCACAGGCCGGCGTAGCCGGCTACCGCGCCGTCATCGAGGCCGCCAATGCTTTCGGCCGCTTTTTCAACGGCCAGATTACCGCCGCGGGCAAGGTGCCCCCGGCCAAGATCTTCATCGCCGGCGCCGGCGTCGCCGGCCTGGCAGCGATCGGCACTGCCGCTGGCCTGGGCGCCATCGTGCGCGCCAACGATACGCGTGCAGAAGTGGCCGACCAGGTCGTGTCGCTGGGTGGCGAATTCGTCAAGGTCGATTACGAGGAAGAAGGTGGCGGTGGCGGCGGCTACGCCAAAGTCATGAGCGAGGGCTTCCAGCAGGCCCAGCGCGAAATGTACGCGAAGCAGGCCCGCGAAGTGGACATCATCATCACCACCGCCCTGATTCCGGGCAAGCCGGCGCCGAAATTGATCACGGCCGCAATGGTGCAAAGCATGAAGCCGGGCAGCGTCATCGTCGACATGGCGGCCGAGCAGGGCGGCAACTGCGAACTCACCGAACCCGGGCAGGCAGTCGTCAAGCACGGCGTGACCATCATCGGCTACACCGATCTCGTCAGCCGCCTCGCCAAGCAGTCCTCGACGCTGTATTCGACCAACCTGTTTCGTCTGGCAGAGGAACTGTGCAAAACCAAGGACGGCGTCATCAACGTCAACATGGAAGACGATGCCATCCGCGGGCTGACGGTCATCAAGGAAGGCGCTATCACGTGGCCTGCACCGCCCATCAAACTGGCTGCCCCGCCTGCGGCTGCCAAGCCAGTCGCTGCTGTGCCGGCCGCCAAGAAGGGTCATGGTCACGGCGGCGGCGCGCCGATGGCAGGAGGCAAATTGGCAATCATGTTCGCCGTTGCCGCGGTCGCGTTCTGGTTTATCGGTGCCAACGCGCCGGCCGCCTTCCTCGGCCACTTCACAGTGTTTGTGCTGGCGTGCTTTGTCGGCTATATGGTGGTGTGGAACGTGACGCCGTCGTTGCATACGCCGCTGATGAGCGTGACCAACGCAATCAGCAGCATCATCGTTATTGGCGCGCTGGTGCAGATCGCGCCGCCGGCGCTTGCCGATGCCGGATTGCAACGCCCGGATGACATGATCCGCTGGCTGGCGGTGGCCGGTATCGCGCTGACCGCTATCAATATGTTCGGCGGTTTCGCCGTCACCCAGCGCATGCTGGCCATGTTCCGTAAATAAGCGAGAAGATCCATGTCCTCAAGCCTGGTCACAGTCGCTTATATCGGCGCCACCATTTTGTTCATCCTGAGCCTCGGCGGCCTCTCCAATCCCGAGACTTCGCGGCGCGGCAACCTGTACGGCATCATCGGCATGACCATTGCGGTGCTCGCCACCGTGCTGGGTCCGCGCGTTACTGCGGCGGGCATTCCGTGGATTGTCGGCGCGATGGTGGCGGGCGGCGGTATCGGCCTTTATCTCGCGCGCACCGTGCAGATGACGCATATGCCGGAGCTCGTCGCTTTCATGCACAGTCTCGTCGGTCTTGCCGCGGTGGTGGTGGGGTTCGCCAGCTTTGTCGATCCGACGTCCACGCTCAACCTGTCGTCCGCCGAAAAGGCGATACACGAACTCGAAGTCTATATCGGCGTATTCATCGGCGCGGTAACTCTCTCCGGTTCGGTGATCGCTTTCGGCAAACTGTCGGGCAAGATCGGCGGCAAACCCCTGCTGCTGCCGGCGCGGCACTGGCTGAATCTATTGGGTCTGCTGGTCGTGTTGTGGTTCGGGCGCGAATTCCTACATGCCGAAACCGTCGCGCAGGGTATGACGCCGCTGATCGTGATGACGGTGATTGCCCTGCTGTTCGGTATCCACATGGTGATGGCAATCGGCGGCGCCGACATGCCGGTGGTGGTGTCCATGCTCAACAGTTACTCAGGCTGGGCGGCAGCGGCCACTGGTTTCATGCTCTCCAACGACCTGCTGATCGTGATCGGCGCGCTGGTCGGTTCGAGCGGCGCGATCCTGTCGTACATCATGTGCCAGGCGATGAACCGTAATTTCATCAGCGTGATTGCAGGCGGTTTCGGCGGTGGTGCGCCGGTTGCTGCAGGTAGCGGTGCGGCAGCGCCTGCCGGTGAAGTCGTGCCTATCAGCGCGACCGAAACCGCCGATCTGCTGCGTGAAGCCAGGAGCGTCGTGATCGTGCCGGGTTACGGCATGGCGGTGGCGCAGGCCCAGCACACGGTGAACGAGATTACGAAGTATCTGCGCGCAAAAAGCGTCAACGTGCGCTTCGGCATCCACCCGGTGGCGGGGCGCATGCCGGGCCATATGAACGTGCTGCTGGC
>Ga0114978_10003197_pt1 | contig 13435 bp, 10 predicted proteins | sample S_140212_EF_Meta_FD_87027 | JGI IMG/M metagenome (GOLD analysis project Ga0114978, IMG submission 87027) | Freshwater microbial communities from Lake Simoncouche, Canada to study carbon cycling - S_140212_EF_MetaG | ecosystem: Environmental > Aquatic > Freshwater > Lake | place: Lake...
TCTCACCGAAGTGAAGCGCGAGCGCGGGAACTTGGTACGCGCCCTCACCAACGACCACGAGCTCCTCAAGCCCCGCGTAGATGGCGCAACGCAGCGCGCGCTGTGCATCGGCGAGTGCGTCGTCGAGCAAACGGGAGAAGTCCTCCGCGCGCGGATCTGAATCGGCGCTCGGGTCGCAATCGTTCCAAAGCCGATCGAATTCGGCGGCGCAATTGCGCACGGTGATTTCGGCAAGAACACGCGCGTGTGCGCGCTCGCTCTCGGGCAAACGCGTGAGTTCGCCCAGGGCGGCGGTGGTCGCCTCGAGCGCGATCAGCGGAGCGACGGTCTCGCGCAAACGGCTATTTTCCGCGGGAATAGCACGACTTGCTCGCGCAATCTCCACCCAGCGCGCCACCAGTGCGATCCAGGCGATCGGCTCGAGCTGGCTCACGACTGCTCTCGGCGCAGGCGAATGAGTTCGGTCGGTTGAAATGGGTGTGCGATCACGAGCTGTGGCTCGAGCGCGGGCAGCGTGCGCGACCAAAGATTGCGTACGAGGTCAGGGCAATTGCATTCGCGCGACAGGTGCAGCAGCACGATGTGCCCGGGCGCGCGCGGCACGGCGATCGCCCGCACCGCGTCGATGCATTCCTCGTTGGAAAGATGGCCCTTTCCGCCCATGATGCGATCCTTGAGAAACTCAGGCCGGTTCGACGAGAGCTGCATTGCTCGGTCGTAGTTTGACTCGATGGCGAGCACATCAACGCCGCGCAACGACTCGATGAGCGTGCTCGAGGCACGACCGAGATCGGTTGCGAGGCCGACGCTTCCTGCGGGCGTATCGAAACGAAACGACACGGTTGCGCCGTCATCGTGCGGAGTTTCGCAGGGAATCACGCGGATCGCGCCGAGGTTGAAGCCGTCGCCGTCTGCGTCGAATGTCTCAATGCAAACATCGGGGTAGCCGCGCGCGCGTGCCATGGGAAGATGCCGGCGCGCACAGCGCAGTCGGACACCGTCGCGCAACGCCGCGCGCGCCCAGCCCGCTTTGGCGTGGTCGTGGTCGAAGTGAGTGAAGAGCACTTCGTCGGTCGCTTCGTAGGAGAAACCGAGTGCGGAGAGGTAGCCGCGGGTGGCGCGTGGCGAGAGGCCGCCGTCGATGATGATCTGCCGCGACGCGTGGGCGCTCCTCAGGCGAAGCACCGAGGAATTGCCTGCGGAACTCGATCCAAGCACAGCGAATTCGAGGACAGCCGCGCCAGCGAGCGCAGGCGTGTCAGCGTCGAACAGCAAGCCACTGCTTCGGTTGAGGGTCACTTTGTCCTCGTGGTGGAGGGTGGACTTGCGAGAGGACTTGCGAGCGAACCTGCGTCTGAACCCGCGTCCGAACCTGCGATTTGCCCCGAGCGCGCATGGGTCGCGCGGCCGTGCCGGGTGGCGATGCCGCGTTTCGATGCCTTCACAAACGCGATGTACTCGTCGGCAATCGGATGTCCTGCGAGCGCCTCCAAAGCGGCGACGCGTTGGGCGTATGGCTTGCGGTCGCGCACCAGAATCCCGTAGATCGTGCGCGCCATTTCGATGTCAGACGGGCTCGCGCCGCCACGGCGCATGCCGATGCGGTTGTAGCCACCGACATAATTGGTGGCGGTCACCGTGTGAAACGGACAGACATCTTTACTTGCGCCACACAGTCCGCCGATCATCGCGCCTCGGCCGATGCGGGTGAACTGATGGATGCCTGCGCCGCCGCCCGTGACTACGCGGTCGCCGATCTCGGCGTGTCCGGCGAAGAGCGTGTTGTTGGCGAACACGCAGTCGCTCGCGACTTGAACATCGTGGGCCGCATGCGAGCACGCCATCCAGAAATTACGGTCACCGACGCGGGTGGGGCGATCGTCGCGGGTCGCGCGGTGAATCGTCACATGTTCGCGAAAGCTGTTGGCATCGCCGATCACGATTCCCGCGCCGTCCTTGGCGTGATGGAAGCCCTTGTCCTGCGGAGCGAAGCCGATGGCAACGCCGGGATAACAGGCGTTTCCCGCACCCATGCGCAGCGGTCCCTGCAGATGGACATTGGCGATGAGAACCGTGCCAGCCCCAAGTTCGATCTTGCCGCGCAACACGCAATACGGGCCGATCTCGACATCGTCGGCGAGCGTGATGTCGCTCGTGTTCATGCCCTCAACGATTGCGGTCGGGTGGATCTTCGGCATCGCGCGATTGTACGGAATCACGCTCGCGCCGTACGCTTGCGCGTGGTGAAGACGCTCGCCGAACATGACCAACTTCGCGTGGTGGACCTCGGGCGCGTCGCCTACGCCGACGCGCTTGCACTCCAGCGCGAGACGCACGAGCAGCTTGTGGCCGGCCGCCAACAACGGACTCCCATGACCGTGTTTTTGCTCGAGCACGATCCGCCCGTCATCACCGTCACCAAACGCGTCGGCGCCGCCGCGCATGTACTCGCTGGCGATGAAATGCTCGCGCGTCACCGCATCGAGCGCATCGAAACCGACCGCGGTGGCGATGTGACCTATCACGGGCCTGGACAGCTGGTGGCGTATCCGATTCTCGATCTTCCGCGGCTCGGTCTCAAGGTCCATCCGTATGTGCGCTGGCTCGAGCAGTGCATCATCGACACTCTTGCCCACGACGCGTTGGCGGGCCTGCGCGACCCTGGTGCAACGGGCGTTTGGGTCGGCGCGGACGGCGTGCCTAAGCGCAAGATCGCCGCCATCGGCGTTCGACTTTCGCGCTTCGCTTCGCTGCATGGATTTGCGCTGAATGTTGCGCCCAACCTCGAGCATTTCGACCTCATCGTGCCGTGCGGATTGCAGCGACCCGTCACCAGCATGGACGCGGAACTTGGTGAGGCCGCGCCCACGCTCGATGCGGTGAAGGCGCGGGTTTGTGCGTGGTTCGTGGGTCAGACCGCACGAATGCTCGAGTCCTGAGTACACTCGTTCGATGCTCAAATCGGACCGTTTCATCGTCGCCGGCTCACTCGCACTCTCTTGCGCCGCGCTGATCTTCGCATTGCGCGCGTCGGTCACGCCGATGGCGATGGCGGGCCTGCCGTTGGCCAATGATCTCGGCCCCGCCGATGCACTGCTGCTGACCACCGAGGCCGGCAAGGATGCGTTGCGCGTGAGCGCCAAGGACGGACACATCGCCTGGGGCGACCGCGCCACCAATCGTGCGTGGAGCGTTGCCGCCGTCGACATCGACAAGGTGATGAAGAAGCTGCTCGAGGGCGCAAGCTACGCCGAGAAGCGCAACGAGATCAAGGACAAGATCGAGAAGGGCGAAGCTGATTTCCAGAAGCGCGCCGAAGACATTCAGGCCAAGTTCCCCGTTGCTCCTGGTGGTCCGCCGCCAGCCGAAGGTCAGGCGGCGTTCCAGCAGTTGCAGCAGGAATACCGCATGTTCCGCGAGTCGATCGGCGCCGAGAGCGACCGACTTGCCGCCGAGCAGTTCGAAGCTTCTTATCGCGAACTGGTCGTGGCAGTTGAGACCGTCAGCGAGAAGGAGTCGATCGACTTGGTGCTTCGCTTTCAGCCCACCGCCGACCCGTTCGAAGCCAAGGGATCAGCCGAGGCGATCGACCGCATTCGCGCGCGCACGCTGCTGAAGTACCCGACGCAAGTTGACATCACGCCAGAAGTGATGAAGGCGCTCGGTATCTAAAAACGGCGTGTTTTGAGCGCTCACGGCTGCGGCCGCTCGCTCTGGCGTAGGCGACGCGTTTCGCTCTTCCCACACCACCGCTGCGAAGAAGTTGAAGCCGCTCGCGACGTGTTTTGAGCGCTCGCGGCTGCGGCCGCGAGCTGTCGTGTGGGCGACACGTTTCGCAATTCCCACACCACCGCTGCGAAGAAGTTGAAGCCGCTGGCGACGTGTTTTGAGCGCTCGCGGCTGCGGCCGCGAGCTGTCGTGTGGACGACACGTTTCGCAATTCCCACACCACCGCTGCGAAGAAGTTGAAGCCGCTCGCGGCTTCAACGAAAGTCGCAGCGGAAAAACACGGCGACTCAGTCGCCCTGATCGAGGATGGCCATGAACGCCTCTTGCGGAATCGACACAGCGCCGATCTGCTTCATGCGCTTCTTGCCTTCCTTCTGCTTCTCGAGCAACTTGCGCTTGCGCGAAATATCGCCGCCGTAGCACTTGGCGAGCACATTCTTGCGCATCGCCTTGATCGACTCGCGTGCGATGATCTTGCCGCCGATCGCCGCCTGCAGCGGGATCTCAAACTGGTGGCGATCGATCTGCTCCTTGAGCTTGCTGAGAATCACGCGCGATCGCTGTTCGGCGTTGTCGCGATGGCAGATGAGCGAGAGCGCCTCAACGGGCTCGCCGTTCACCAGAATCAGCACCTTCACCAGCCGATCCTCGCGAAAATGGGTGATGTGGTAGTCCATCGTTCCATAGCCACGGGTGACCGACTTCAGCTTGTCGTAGAAGTCGTAGATGATCTCCGCGAGCGGCATCTCGTACTTCAGGATCTGCCGGATCTCGCTGATCATTTCCTGCGCCACAAACACGCCACGGCGCGATTCGGTGAGCCTCATCAGGTCGCCGATGTTTTCGTTGGGGCAGATGATGTCGATCTTCACGATCGGCTCGCGAATCGCCTTGATCCTCGACGCATCGGGCAGGTCGGCGGGATTGTGAATCTCCAGCTCGGTGCCGTCGTTGAGGTCGATCATGTACGAAACCGTGGGCGCAGTCTGCACGATCGACACGCCGCCCTCGCGCTCAAGGCGCTCCTGCACGATGTCCATGTGCAGCAGGCCGAGGAATCCGCAGCGGAAACCAAAGCCAAGCGCCTCGGAATGCTGCGGTTCGAAGGTAAAGCTCGCGTCGTTGAGATGCAACTTCTCGATCGCCTCGCGCATCTGCTCGAAGTCGGACTTCTTGCCGTCTTCGTCAGCGCTCGACGGGTAGAAGTCGCAAAACACCATCTGCTTTGGCTCTTCGTAGCCCTCAAGCGCGACATCGGCCGGATCGAGGTCGAGCGTGATGGTGTCGCCGACGCGCACATCGCCGAGGGTCTTCATGCCCGCGCAAACCGAGCCGACTTCGTGATAGTTCAGACCCTTGACCTTGACGGGAAACGGCGTGTAACGCAGCAATTCGGTGACGGAGAAGGTTCGCCCCGTTCCCATCATGCGGATCTTGTCGCCTTGCTTCAGGTTGCCGTCGAACACGCGCACATACATCACAACGCCGCGGTACTCGTCGTACTTGGCGTCGAACACCAGGCCGCGCAGCTTCTTGGTAACGGGCGGCTTGGGCGCGGGAAGTTTCTCGCAGATGCTGTCGAGCAGCGCGTGGATTCCCTGGCCGGTCTTTGCCGAGACATAGATGCATTCCTCGGCGGGAAAGCCGAAGACCTGCTCGATTTCCATTGCAACGCCATCGGGATCCGCGGCGGGAAGGTCGATCTTGTTGACGACGGGAATGATGGTGAGGTCGCCAGCGACGGCGAGGTACGCGTTTGCGACCGTCTGCGCCTGCACGCCCTGCGTTGAGTCGACGACCAGAACGGCGCCTTCGCACGCCTTGAGCGCGCGCGACACTTCGTAGGTGAAGTCGACATGGCCCGGCGTGTCGATGAAGTTGAGTTCGTATTCTTCGCCGTTGTAGGTGTGCTTCACCGTGACGGCCGAGGCCTTGATGGTGATGCCGCGTTCGCGCTCGAGATCCATCGAGTCGAGGAACTGCGCGCGGGCCTCGCGTGCCGAGACGGCCTTGGTCTCCTGAAGGAGGCGGTCCGCCAGCGTGCTCTTGCCGTGGTCGATGTGGGCGATGATGGAGAAGTTGCGGATCTTCACGGGAATCGGGCAGTGTAGCCGACCTGCGGATTCGAATGGGCGCGACGGCAACCCGACCGCCTGCTTGTTCGGATTCATCCAAGAACGGTGGGGGGGGTGCGCCGCAGCGCGGTTGTTCTCGTCCCTTCCTCCGCACCGAAATTGGCTTAGATCCGTCGCGCGTGCATCCGAGCGAGCCGATCGATGCGAGTGCGCGCCTCGCGGACACGGCCCTCAGCGATCCTGCCATCGACCACCGCCGCGGCCAACGAGGCGATCACCTCGTGCTGGGTGTCGGCGGTGTGCGAAACCAGCAGCGTGTCGACGCCGGCGGCGATGGCACGCACCGCGGCATTCCCGCAGCCAAAATGCTCTGCGATTGCCTTCATTTCCAAGCAGTCGCTCACGCAGACTCCACCGAAACCGAGTTCTCCGCGCAGCAAATCGATCGCGGGCGCGCTCATGGTCGCTGGTGTGCCCGGGTCAAGCGCATCGAAGACGACATGGGTAGTCATGACGCACGACACCCGCGCCTTGACCGCGGCGATGAATGGCACGAGCTCGCAAGCGCGCAGGCGCTCAAGGCCGTGCGAGAGCCGAGGCAGGTCGTAGTGCGAGTCCTTGTCGGTGTCGCCGTGGCCAGGAAAGTGCTTGGCGCAGGCGGCAAGTTCACTTTCGATTCCCTCGATCATGGCGCCGCCCAGTGCGGCAACCACTTGTGGATCGCGCGAAAACGAGCGTTCACCGATCACGGGATTCGCGGGATTCGAATCGACATCGACAACGGGCGCGAGGTTGATGTCAAAGCCAGCGTCGCGCACTTGTGCGCCGAGGCGCTTACCGATGGCGCGCACCTCGTCGACGCCGAACGCGCCCATGTCGCGCAGCGCGGGAAATCGCTCGAATCCTTCGGTGAGGCGCGCCACTCGGCCGCCTTCCTGGTCAACCGAAAGCAAGAGCGGACCAGGCGCGATGGCCTTGAGCTCGCGGATAAGCGCGCGCGTCTCGTCGCGAGTTCCGACATTGCGCGCAAACAGAATCACGCCAGAAACGCCTTGATGCACGAGCTTCGCCGCCTCGGGCGGCGGAATTTTTCCAGCGAACCCGATCCAAAGCAGCGGGCGAACCAACTCTTCTGCGTCTCTTGTGTTCATGCGGGCGACCTTTCGCCTTAGTGGCGGTGCATCACGGGAAGTGACACGCGCTTCTCGAGTTCATCGGTGGGCACGGCGACGAGGTCGTAGCCGTTGGCGTCGACGACGGTGCAGCGCACCAACTCGCCGGGCGATCGCTTCTCGGTCGATTGAACATAGGTGAGCGAATCGATCGAAGGTGCCTGGAAATATGCGCGCCCGGTGTAGAGCGCGCCGCCCTTGCCCACGCCCGTGGTTGCGCGCGATTTCGCCTTGCCCGCAGCGGAACCCTCGATGAGCACATCAAACTGCGCCTTGGCCTCGGCCTGCAGTTTGGCGTTTTCAAAGGCAATTTCCTGCTGCAGAAGCATGATCCGCTCCTCGCGCTCACGCTTGACCGCGTCGGGTACGGCGAGCGCGGGGTCGAGCTCCATCGTGCCCGCGGGCGTGCCGTCCTCGGCGGAGTAGCGGAAGACTCCCATCATGTCGAACTGTTGCTCGGAGATGAAGTCGCAGAGTTGCTCGAAGTCGTCTTCGGTTTCGCCGGGGAAGCCAACGATGAAGGTCGTGCGGATGGCGATGCCTGGAACGCGATCGCGAAGTTTCTCCAGCAATTCCTCGGTGTTTGCGCGGGTGGTGTGCCGACGCATCGACTTGAGCATTGCATTGCTCGCGTGCTGAAGCGGCATGTCGATGTACTTGAGGATGTTGTCGAGGTTGGCGATCGCATCGATCGAAGCGTCGTCGAACTTCGAGGGATACGCGTACATCAGCCGCATCCAACCGCCGCCGAATTCGCGCGCCACGCCGTTGACCGACTTGAGTAGGCCCGGCAGTCCGCCCTCGTATCCGACATCCATGCCGTAGCTGGTGGTGTCTTGTCCGATGAGATTCAGTTCGAACGCGCCCGACGCCATCAGGCTGCGAGCCTCGGACTCGATGGCCGCGATCGGCTTCGAGCGCATCTTTCCGCGAATCGACGGGATGGTGCAGAACGCGCAGCGCTGGTTGCAGCCTTCGGAGATGCGCAAGTACGCCCAGTGGCGCGGCGTCAGGCGCACGCGGTTCTCGTCGCCCTCGAAGTAGCCGATGCCCTTGCCGTCTGCGCCGTTGACCGTGAGGCCGACGGTCTTCATTCCGCGCTCGGATGCTGCTTGCAGCGCGTTGCCGGCGATCCAATACTTTGGCGCTTTCTCAGCGAGATCCGAGGCTTTTTCACCAGCGACCGCGTCAACGATGTGGTCGCGGTCGAACACGCCGACCATGGCGTCAATGCCTGGCGCCCACTCGAGCAGCTTGGCGCGGTGGCGCTGCACCAGGCAACCCGCAACGACGACGCGCTTGATCTCGCCTCGTTCCTTGCGGCGAATCGCATCATGGATGACCTCGAGCGACTCGTCCTTCGACGCCTCGAGAAAGCCGCAAGTGTTGACGACGATCGCATCAGGATGCTGGTCCTCGCTGACCAGTTCGAATCCAGACTGCTTGAGTACACCGAGCATCTTCTCGCTGTCGACAAGGTTTTTCGGACAGCCGAGGCTGACGAAGCTGACGCGTGCGATTTCGGGCTTGTTCGAAGCGGAGGCCATAGATCGGACAGTGTAGAGCGGTCAGCGCACGCCGCTGAAGCCATAAAGGCCGCGCTTGGTGATTTCGCTCCAGACGCCGTCGGCCAGCCCGGTCGGGCGTTCCCCGAGCAGGATCGCCGCACGCACGCTCGTTGAGGAGAGGTCGAGGGGAGCGATGGGGAGCAGCCATGAATCCGCGTCCGCGAACCCGTGGCGGGCCGCGAAATCAGCGAGGAAATCCACGGTTTGCCCGACGGTGTCGGGTGGCCGCACCACCACCGCTGGCCGGGCGAGCGCGAGGACTTCGCGCCATCGGTGCCAATGTTCGATGCCGCGGATCGCGTCGCTGCCCACAAGCAGGCGGATCGCTCCACGCAGTTTCGGCTGCCTCGCAACCAACGATTCGAGGGTGTCAATGGTGTAGCTCGGTCCCGGGCGCGCAAGTTCGAGGCTCGAGAGCCGCAACTCCGCGGGGAAGTCGGCGACGCTCGCGTTGAAGTTGGCGCGGCAGAGCGCCAGTCGCGCGTCGGGCGGCGCGGGCGGCGTTGCGCACTTCAGCGGATTGAGCGCGGCGGGCATCGCAATCGCACACGGCGATTGCACTACGCGCATTGCGTCGGCAAGCATCGTCGCGTGTCGGGCGTGCGGCGGATCGAAGGAACCGCCGAAGAGCACGAGCGGATGTCGCGCCGAGCAGAGGTCAATGGGTTCGAGACATCCGAGGGCGTCGGCGGTAAACGATGCGTCGCGCATCGCCGTGCGCGAGTCGCGGCCGATGCGCATCAGCGTGCGAATCAGCGTCGGCCGTCGCAGCAGTGCCGCGATCACCTTGGTCGCGCGCGTCTCGCCAGCCGCATCAACGAAAGTGGCGAATTCAGCGGGCAGGGCGCAGAAAGCGTCGTCGCTGACCCCGCGCACGATCGCCCAAGGAATGCCCGCGGCGTCGGCGCATCGCGCGAAGGTCCGCGACTCGGTGTCGACGAGATCGGCGCCCGTGCGTGCGCGTAACTGCGACTTTTCGTGTGCGTCGACAACGATCTGCGCTGATTCAACGATGGAACACTCGGGGTCGCGCATCGGCGCGGTGCGCTGATCCAACATGGGCGCAAGCATGGGCGCATCGCCAAATCGAGATCGCACAACCTCGACGGCATGCGCGGTTCCAGCGGCGTATTTTTCGTTGAGCGCGCCCGCGAGTCCGAGCAGAATGATCAGCCGCGGTTGTCGCACCGGCCATCGGTCTCGCTCGGCGAAAGCGCGGGTGATGGCATCCGCGCCCGGTCCAGTCGTGACCACGGGCAGCTTGCCAAACCGCAAAAATGCGCGTCGCTCAAACCCAAGCGGGCAGAGAACAAGCGGCGGCTCGGCCGCGTGGAGAATCTCGTCAAGCGGATCGGCCTGGCCCTGCATGGCGCGAGGGTAGCGGACGAGCAACTCGACAGGAGCGTGCGAGCCGCTATGATCCGCCCCCCCTAGACCTTCATTTGGTCTTTCCATGGCCCCATCGTCTAGCCTGGTCTAGGACACCTCCCTTTCACGGAGGTAACGAGGGTTCGAATCCCTCTGGGGTCACTCACACGAAACAGCCTCGACCTTGGTCGAGGCTGTTTTGTTTGTTGGACCTGTCGCCGCTAGTGTGCCCGCATGTCTTCACCTGGATCATCTGGCAATGTGCTTGCGGCCATCGCGAGTTTCTTTCTTCCGGGCCTCGGTCAATTGCTGCAAGGCAGGCCTGGACGCGGAGTGGTGCTTTTTATTGCGACGGGAATCCTGTGGCTGATCACCTTCGGATTGGGCGGCTGGATCGGGCATCTCTGGGCCTGTTACGACGCCGCAGTTTGGACGGCTCCCAAGAGTGCTTGAAGCCAGCGGATTTTTCAATCCGCCATCGCTCATCGCTGATCCATCATCGGTCGACGATTAGGCGAGCGTCAGCACCAGGATGTTGCCAACGCAGAGGATGAAATAGGGGATCAGCGCTGCGGCGCCGGCGTAGTCCTTGGCGATTCGCTGGCCAAAAAACAGCAGCAAGATGTCGATCGACGCCAGTTGCGCGCCGTACATCGCAAATGTGGTCGACGCGTGCGCATCTGGATTGACAGCGATTTGCCCAACGCCCACCAGCGCCATGACTCCCGTGAGAACCTCGGTGATGGTGATGGTGACCAACATCGCCTTCACATGATGACGAAGCAGGGTCTTGGAGAAATGCCCCTTCAACCAATGAAGGTTGTCAGAGAATTGAAAGACCTTGTCCAGCCCAGATTGCAGGAAGAGGATCGCCAGCAGCATCGCGGTTACGCAATGAACGAAGGGGATCGGATTGAGAAGGTGTTGCATCATGGCGACACCGTACTTGACTCGGCCTACGGATTGCGCGTCGTCATAGATGGGTGGTGGCCAAAAAACGCGGCGGCCGATGGGCGCTCGTCGACGCACCTCGACCGACCATCGCAAACCGAGCTCGAAGGGATGGCGGAAGGGGCGGGTTGGCGGATTCGGCTTCCACTCCGCGGCTATCCCGTGATGGACAGCAAGGCGGAGCGTTTGCTATAGTTGTCGCCTCAGCGCTCGGCTAGGTGTGAGAGCCCCCGAGCAAAAAGCTGAATTGGCCCTATCGTCTAGCCTGGTCCAGGACATATCCCTCTCACGGATAGAACAGGGGTTCAAATCCCCTTGGGGTCACTTAAACGACGCAGCCTCGGCACCCGCCGAGGCTGTTTCGTTTAGGGCTGTTTCGTTTAGGGCTGTTTCGTTTAGGGCTGTTTCGTTTGGGCTGTACCGTATGGGGCTGTTTGGCGCCGATGCGGTGAATCGCTCGCAAACCGTGCATACTTCCCTCTATGTCCCCTGAGCTCAAGACACTCTTCGGTATCGTCATCGTGCTCGCCATCGTGCACACGGTGTTGAAGTTCCGTGCGCGCGCCGTTGCTGCGCGGGGTGTGACTCGGCGAGGTCGTGGCGTGCAGGTCGCGGTAAATCCGCGGGTCGATGGTGGTCCCCAGTCCGAACGCTCCGCCGCGCAGTCGCTCGCGGAACTCCGCAAGGCCGCAACCGGCGGCGAGGTCAATCCATGAGCGAATCCTCGAGCAAGCCCATTCGTATTCCCATAGACATCGGCGCCACTCCCACCAGCCTCGTCGTCGAGCGTGGTGGCGCGGCGCGGATCGCCCAGACCCTTGCCGATGCGGGAATTCCCGTCGCCGACCGTCGCGTGCTGCTGGTCATCGACCGCAATGTTTCTGCCGTCGCGGGGCGCATTGCAACTTCGCTCGCGGGCGCGCACGCGCATGTCGCCGTCATCCACCTCGACGCGACTGAGGCGCAGAAGTCGATGCGCGCCGTCGACGACATCTGGCACGCCGCGCTTTCGGCGCGCATCGATCGCGGGGGGCTCTTCATCGCCGTCGGCGGCGGACTTCTCGGCGACCTCGCGGGCTTTGCCGCCGCAACCTTCCTGCGCGGCGTTGACCTCGTGCAGGTTCCGACCACGCTGTTGGCGATGGTCGACTCGTCGATTGGCGGGAAGACCGGCATTAATCTGGCCTTGCCAGGCGGCGGTCTGGGCAAGAATCTTGCGGGTGCGTTTTGGCAGCCTCGGCTCACCATCGCCGACGCCGATCTGCTGAAAACCCTACCGGCGCGCCAACTGCGCGCCGGGCTCGCTGAGTGCATCAAACACGCGATTATTGCGGGCGAACCGCTGTTTTCCAACCTCGACGCCGATGCCGAACTGCTTGCCCAAGGCGACCCATCCGCCATCGACCGCCTCATTCCCTCCTCGGCCGCCGTCAAGGCCGAGATCGTCACCCGCGATCCCTTTGAGCGCAGTGAACGCGCCAAACTCAACCTCGGCCACACTTTCGGTCACGCGATCGAAACGGTGCGCGGCCTCGATTTGCTGCACGGCGAGGCCGTCGCCATCGGACTGCACGCAGCCTGTACCTGCGCGGTCTCGCGCGGGATTCTGCCGCGCGCAACCGCCGACCGGATCGTGCGCCTGATCGAGCGTTGCGGCCTCCCAACTCGGTTGCCCACGCCGGTCGCTGTCGCCGACATCGAACACCGCATGGGCTTTGACAAGAAGAATCAAGGGGGAAAGTTGCGGCTGGTTCTTCCGCGCGCGATCGGCGATGTCACGATCGAGCAAGACGAACATCCTGAAAGTTTGCACGCCGCGCTCACCGCCATCGCCGCCCGCGGTGAGTGACTGGCGGGTTCTGCAAAAATTCTGGCATTTCCGCCCGCCAAACCGATAACACGACCCATGCGCGTCGTTGCCATCGTCAATCAGAAGGGCGGCTGTGGCAAGACCACCACCGCAATCAATCTCGCTGCAGTGATGGCGCGCGATGGCGTGCGTTCGCTGCTCGTCGATATGGATCCGCAGTCGCATTGCGCTGCGGGCCTCGGCGTTCCCGATCAGCGCATCGAGCGCACCATTGGCGATGCGATGCTGGCGGAGAATCCCGCCGCGCTGTCCGTCGATGAGTTCGTGTGGGAAGTGGGGCGCAATCTGCACCTTGCGCCATCGAGCGTGACCCTGTCGCTGCTCGAGGCTCCGAACGGCCCGCTCACCGCGCGCTTCGACCGCGATCGCCGCCGCGCCCGCGTGCTGGCCGCGTGGAAAGATCGCTTTGATTGGTGCGTGATCGACTGCCCGCCCACCATCGGCTTGCTCACCTTCAACGCTCTTCGCGCTGCCGACCTGGTGATTATTCCCGTTGAAACTGGCTATTTCAGCCTCAAGGGCGCCGAGAAGCAGATCCAAACCATCGAGGCAGTCGTCGGCCGATTCGGTCGCGACATCCCGTTCCGGCTGCTGCCAACTTTGGTCAACGAGCGGCGTGCGCTTTCGCGCGATGTCGTCGAGGCGCTTGCTCGTCGTTGCCCAGAGGCGCTGTTGCCGATGGTCATCCACGAGCACGAGGAA
>Ga0114978_10003198_pt1 | contig 13435 bp, 15 predicted proteins | sample S_140212_EF_Meta_FD_87027 | JGI IMG/M metagenome (GOLD analysis project Ga0114978, IMG submission 87027) | Freshwater microbial communities from Lake Simoncouche, Canada to study carbon cycling - S_140212_EF_MetaG | ecosystem: Environmental > Aquatic > Freshwater > Lake | place: Lake...
ATTTTAGATTTTTCTTTAACATAACGTGATTTTTCGACATTGATAATAAAATGATAACCAACAATTTCAGTACCTTCTTTGTCTTGTTGACGACCGAGAATATAAATGTTGTCAGCTGAGTAATATGAACCTGTACCACCACCAACAATATCTTTAGGGAACATTCCAATTTCTTTGTATGTGTGATTCACAACAACCATAGGAATATCTTTAATGGTTAAGTGTGGTGTTACCATACGGAACAAACTCTTAACTTGTTTTGCTCTAGACATATCTGCAACTGATTTGCCTTCAAGAGCATCTTCAACTTCTTTCTTTGAAGCCAAATTGCCAATCGAATCAAGGATAACCATAAGTTTATCACCACGTTCAATGTTTTCAAACTGTTGCATAATATCAAACTTCAACTGTTCAATATTGGTCAATGGTGTATGCAACACACGATCCATATCAATACCAAATGTTTCAAAGTATTTAACTGGTGTACCAAACTCTGAATCATAGAACAATAGAATTGCTTCTGGATATTTGTCCATGTAAGATTTAGCCATTAACAAACTAAACGCTGTCTTAAAGTGTTTAGATGGACCTGCCCACATTGTAAGGCCTGGTGTAATGCCACCATCTAGCCGACCTGATAGTGCAACGTTAATCATTGGCACGGCAGTCGGAATCATATCTTTTTCTGTGAAGAATTTAGACTTAGATAGAATTGCACTATCTTTAATTGTCGAATTCTTTTTCAATTTCTCAAGTAAACTCATTTTAACCTCTTTTTAAAAAAAACTCTCTAAGGAATTCTGTTGTTCTGTTGTCCAATTCATGCAATCTAAAATTACTTTAATTGGTTCAAGGAATGCCTTATTGAATTGCATATCATAATCAATAAACTCTTGCAAGCCAAACTCCACTGGCAATCTATTTGGGTATGAAATAACCGTATCTTTCATGGGATTTGGTTGTTTCAAATATGTGAATTTAATCTTCTCACCTTCTTGAATCAATGCATACTTTTTATCAAGTTTCATTGCTTTCAGTTTGGTGTTATAAAGAATAGCACCCTTCACATGGATTGGTGTACCCTTCTTATATAGAGTCACATTATCAGAGTATTCTTTCAGACCATTCAGACCACGGGGGAAAGAAATATCTTCAGCCGGCAACTGCTTAAATTCATTTCTGAAATCTTCAATGAATTTATGAATATCGGATTCGGTGCCGTTAATCATAATGTCAATTGATTTTCTCATCTTCTCACGGATGGCAGCAGGTGTAGATGACTTAATCATCTCAAGGCCCATGACTTTCATCTTAGGTTCTTTGTACTGCACACCTTCATTATTAAACACATTTAGAATGTAACGCTTCTTGGCAGTCCAAATACCTTTGTTAGCCAAACCTTCACGTTTCATTTGCATCTTCTGAGCATAGGCATGAACATAATCAGCCAATTCTGTATAAGATTTATCTATGTGTGGTTGAAGTTTTTCTTCACAAACTTTGTCCATGAATTCAATAATCTTTTGTTCAGGCACATCACTTTTCTTACCATAAACTTTTTCAACCAATTCACCAAGACGGAGGTAAATCGAATCAGTATCAGAAGCAATCACATAATCTTTATCACTATCTAGCAACTTGTTCATGTACTGGTTAATTTTAGCTTCGATCCAACGAATAGAAAATTGACCAGCAGTAGTAACACCCAAGGCCATTCTAAGGTCATAGAATCTGAAATACTGGGAACCTAGAGCACCGTAAGCACTATTGAGTGAGACTTTCTTTGCCAATTGCAGGTTATCATAACGAGCAATCTTATTTTTCAGTTCATACTTTTTATTAGGATCCGACTCAACTTCATAATCTTTCTTAGCCTGAATCATCATTTTCTTAAACTTTGAACGATCCGCATACATTTCTTCTAGCATCTGAGGTAAGAAACCTTTTTTAGTTGTTGAAAAGAATTGACCATTTGGAGTAATAGTTACACCACTCATATTTGATAGATTAACTTCTTTAAGCAACAATTTATCAACGCTTACACCAGAAGAAATGATTTGTCTCATCTCAGGAGTATAATCATGTGGCTCAACCAATGTTTCAGGTGAAATATTGTATTGCATCATCAGGTGAGGATACAAACTGTTCAAGTCAAATGATGCCACATAGTTATGCATACCGACTTGTGGGTCTTTAACATAGGCACCTTCAAAGGCCGCAGTCTTACTCTTTACAACTTTAGGAGGAACAATAATCTTTTTGTCCAACAAGTAATTGTAAATCAAAGAATCCCACATACGAGTTTGTGCAAAGATATCTTCGTAGTTTGTTTTGGTATCATAAGCAAGAGTCAAGCCCAACTCAATCAACTTCAACTTGTTCTCTAGTTTGAAAATCAACTCTACGTCTTTGATGTTGTACTCAATAAACTTTTGGTAATCTAAACGATACAACTGATGCAAGTTATCGAACTCATCATATGAAATCTTACCTTCACCCAATTCAACTTGTGAAATATTATCCAAACGATATGACTCTTGTGATTTACCACCTGGCGCATACCATCTGTACAATTCAATATAATCTAATGTGGAAACACCTGTGAATTCATATGCAATTAGCTCACGATTGTTCACAACAGCCTTACGACTATTGATATAATTCCATGGTGATAGTTTCTTAACTTCGTCATCACCGAGAATTTTAGTGATACGATTCACAAGATATGGAATATCAAAGAACTTAACATTCCAACCAGAAATTACATCTGGACAATTTTCTGACCAAAAGGCCAAAAACTTTTTACACAGGTCATATTCATCATCACACTTGGTGTAGATAACATCTTCACGGTCATTTCTAAACTCACCACATCCAAAGACTGTTGCATTACCATTTAAATACTTGACACAAATAGCTGTGATAGGTTCATTTGCTTGATATGGGTCAGGGAAACCATTTTCAGAACCAACTTCAATATCGATAACTGCAATTGAAACATGGTTAATGTCCCAATCAATCATACCTTTGTGTTGGTCAGCAATGAAAGCATATTGAAAGTTGGCATTACCAAATACATCAAAGCCTTGAACACCATCATAACGTTTAACGAAATCACGAGCCTCACGCATACCTTCGAACTTCATAGGTTCAAGGTAATCACCTTCAAGTGTTTTGAAGTTAGTGGTTTTATTAGAGCGTAAAAACAAAGTCGGCGTGTAAGCAATTTTATACTTAACACGCCGGCCGTCTTTTACACCACGATAGAAAATATTGTTGCCAACACCGACAACGTTAGTGTAATATTGATTAGTCATTCATACATTATATCAGAATTTTGGAATAGATGTGGCAATTTGAATGCCAGACCCAAACATTTCACTATACTGATTCATCAATTCCCGTAAAGGAGTTGTGGTACAAAGAATGTCCTCATTATTGATTCTGATACCAGTTTCGAATTCTTCACAGAATTGGATAAAAGGAGAGAATGCCATCATAGGGCCATCTTTAGTTGGTTGCATGATGCATTGAACAGGTTTCTTTACCAGAATATAACCTGATTCTTCCACAACCTCAGCCAAGAGGGTGTGGTTTGTTTTGAAAGTAATTAATTGGAGATTCATACACGAACCTCCGCATCAACTACACCAATGGTAACCCAACGTTTTGGGATAAGCATCTCACGGCCGTTAAACTTGTGAGCATCAATGGTTGGGTCTTGCATCCAACCAACAACCTCGACCTTGTTATCAAACTCACGCAAGAACAGTTCATATCTGTCCGCATGAGGCATTTTGTACTCATTGACCAACCTTTTGGCCACTTCACGTAAATTCATATTTACCTCTTAAAAAATATACGATAATGTATTATAACAGAATTATTAATAAATTGCAAGCTTTTACTTGGCAAACTTGGTGAAATCTGGCTTCTTCCAACCTTCAGGTTTAAGAACTTTGCCGTCTTCACGTTTGATTACCGTTTTAGTTTTGCTATCAATCTTCTTTAGGTTACTAAGGGAACCTTCATCCCAAATACCCTTTGTGTCCCAACCACGGGAATTCATATACCCAATGATTACCCACATAGTATCAAAACAGGCATCGATGGTTTCAACATCATCATTCTTACTAACAGCATCAATGAATTCGTGGTATTCTTCATTGATTAACCTTCGGTACAACAATGCTTGTTCACCATTGTCTGTGGTTGTTGTTTGGCCTGCAGCCGTCATAAACGTTTCAACATCTTTAAAAACACTAGTCATATTTAATTACCTCTACGTTACACTTCTTTAAAAATTTAATTCCATTATCATCACGATAACTATTCCGATAATAAACACTATTGATACCACTTTGGTAAATCAATTTGGCACAATCAAGACAAGGTGCATGAGTTACAAACAATGTTGCACCATCACTTGAGTTGGTACTACGTGCAATCTTTGCGAGTGCATTAGTCTCTGCATGGAGCACTTCAGGTTTGGTTTTAAGAATGTATGTTGCACCATCTCCATCTGTGCATTTAAAACGACCTGGTGAAAAGTAATCTCTTACCTCACATTCATTTGTCCAACCAGAAGGCATGCCATTGTAACCAATACCAATAATAGTATTGTCCTTCACAATGACGCAACCCACATGAAGCCTTTTTGCTGAAGATAATTCAGCATAGACTTCAGCGACTTTCATGTGTGCATCAATAAACTTCTGCTTCATTCTAAGAATGCTAAAGGCACTTCAATCTTTCTCAATCCATTTGCATAGAAGAAAAATGGCACAAATCTTTCATTTAGAAAACCAGGATATCTCCATGGATTAATTTCTGTACAGTTGTATTGTTTAATATTCTTATCAGGAAATGTTTCAGAACAATTTTTCCAAATATATTCCATGATTTCGAAATATTCATTCACAAGTTGCTTGAATAGGTGTCTAGGTAAAATATACACACACTCATAATTACAAATACTATTATCAGTAAACCACATCATATGTTTACGATAGCTTGGATTTACAACTTGAATGCCTTCTTTAAATAGATTCCAATATTCAGGCAGTTGTGATTCTAGGTATTGGTTTTCAATTGACTTGTCCATCATACGATAACGACTACAAACAACATCAGCTGATTGTAAGTATCTTAATGCGGCTTCTTTTTGTGAATCAGATGTTAACATTCTACACGATTCAACATTAGATGGCACATGGAGTTTTTCACCAACATAACCAACACCTTGTTGAATTGCTAGGTATCTGCGGTACGAACCAACACCAAGGTATTCAGAATCGGTATCATTGTTTGCAAGGTAGTAATCTGTTGCTTGTTGACCTAAAGCTTTAAGAAAATCAAGCTCATCAACTTTGGAATAATAATGGCGATACTTATTGATAGTATTCAACCCACTATTCACATTGATATATTCACCATTTGGACTTGGTGGATGCCATTCAAATGGACCAGAACCTGCAGCGTAGGAAGCTTTTACCCAACTTGAATCGAAATTAAAAGCATACTCTCTGTGAGTATGTATCATCATATTAATCATAATTTTCCTAATATTTTCCTGCTTACTTTATACAGGGACAATTAACGTATGTCAGTTCAATTGCACGGACGCCTTATACCGTAGCATCAAACAGCCCTAAGGTGGGTTCTTCAATAATCTTGAGTTTTCTTACCAATGTTATACTTAGCAATAAGTTCCCATTGATCCTTCTCTTTGAAGGCTATAATTTTAATTTGATGTAAGGGTGCAATGTTGTCGGTCATAATTTTTTTATTCAAGATTTTAATCAGACCCCATTCTTCCAATAAATTTGCAATAGCGTTACGTCTTTGAATATCGTTCTCGGAAATATTGGATGGTTTTCCATCTAATGCAAACAATTCTTTAAAGTGTACAATGTAATATTTACCTTGCTTGTGCAGGATATGGCAAGATTGGTATAACACTTTCTCTTTGCGAGAGGATACACCAATTCTTGTTAGGGTTTCCCGAACCTTTAAAAAATCATCCTGTTCGTTAAGAATAACCTCAACGAACTTTGATAAATCAACCATATCATTTCCTTAATCCACCGGTGTCGGTTTTTTCTTTTAATTCTTGGATTTGTTCTTTGCTAAGGAGACGCAAGGCGTCACGAGCTTTAGAATTGGAGAAATTATAGACTTGCTTTATACATTCTAAATCTTCACTTTTTTCAACTTTAACCCACTTAGCAAATGGTCTTTTCTGTGACCTTACCGTATTTAGAAGGAAATCATTCTGTAGTTTTTTATCAAGGAAGTGCCTACGATTCATCTCATTGGCATACATGATGCAGTCCTTATGATAGGAAAGGCTGCGGTTTACCAAAAAAGATGTATAGTCTTTCTCAGAAGATTCATCAACAATCAATTGCTTCTTGTTTTGCAAGATAGCGTTAACATAATCAAATGGATTCATAATTTTTAATGCATAACCAATTATTTAGTATCCGTAAGATTTAGAGATTTTACGGACGATTTTTTGGCGGTCAATTTACTATCATCCGGATTAATCCAACAGAATCAATTGTTACCAAAAGCATGTAGTTAGCCAGCATGCCGAAAGATTGGCGAGTCCAAGCAGCCCAAGCGTAGAGACCACAGCCGATGATCCAAATAGGGTAAAGATATAGTAGGGGAGGATTTGGGACTGTGAGAGCCATGGTAATAGAACACCCAATACTAATAGCCCAAGCAAGCAACTCAACGCAAAAACGAAACCTATTACTAGTAAAGTCATCTCTAATCCAATCAAATGTAGGTTTGAATAAGTCTAAAATCATATGAACTCGCAATTCACCATGATTTCTGTCAAGCAAGCAACTGTATTAATCTCATGGTCGGCCACAAAAGCAGACTTGTACTGGTAGTCAGCAAGAATCAATACTGCTTGTGGAATAGATTGAGGTTTCATTACATCATACATCGAATCGTAAATCTTACGGAATAATGTACCAGAATCCACTTCATTGGTTGCAACCCATTTACGAATAGCACCAAAGTCCTTATCACGGATAAACTTTACAACTTCATCAATAGAAACATCACCGATTTGAGCAAGAATGCCTGTATCGATTTTACCAAACTGTGAGTAACGCTGTAACTCATTTAGAATACGGCGAAAATCTGGAAAGTGTTTCTTTGTTAACTCAGCAATAACCTTGTCTTCATACTTAACATTTTCACTTTGCAAAACATTTTGAACTCTCTTAAAGAACGCAGAGGCCATCTTGGCTTTCTCACCATTCTTCAACGAGAATTCAATAACTGCACAACGTGAATGCAATGGTTCAATGATACGATTCTTGTAATTACATGTGAAAATGAATGAACAATTGCTTGCAAATTCTTCAATAGCATTACGTAAAGCTGGTTGTGTAGAATTAGGATTCAAATAATCAGCTTCGTCAATGATGATGACCTTGCGGCCACCAGTTAAACTCATTGACGAGGCATAATTCTTAATCTTGGTTCTGAATGTGTCAATACCTGATTCGTCAGAACCATTGATTACCATGTAGTCGCAACCGATTTCGTTGCACATGGCTTTCGCTACTGTTGTCTTCCCTACTCCTGCCCCACCAGCCAGCAGAAGATTGGGAATGTTTTTCTGATTCACGTATTCTTGGAATGGTTTTTTCAACCTTTCTGGTAGAATACAATCCTCGATTGTTTGAGGCCGATACTTCTCTGTCCACAATAGATGTTCCATAGGAACCTTTCACATAAATCATAATAAAAAAAGGAACAATTATTCTTTGGAGAATTTACTACCTTGTTCTGTAGTAATCCAGTATTGCAATGTTACATTTTTGTTTTTGAAATGTGAGATGCCTTTTGATGAAATGGATACATCATATGTTCCAGGCAAAATCTTGCTAACATTTTCTGTTTTGAAAATCATACGATACTTACTACCATTACCAACAGTATCAAGTTTCAATGCATCAGTATGAGCAGAATCATTTTGTGTGTCTAATGTCACAATGTTTACTTCTGTACCATCAGATTCAATAGCAATTTGTGGTGAAGACAACACAGATGCCGCACGTAGAATCCAATCAAAATCTTCTGACGTTAGGTTGAAAGTAATTTCAGCCTCAGGCATTGTCAGTTCTTTTTCTGGTGGCGTGTTAATCATTGTAGGGTCACAGAAGCGGTACTTAATCTTAGAACGGCCTTTGTTGCCAACGATTACAACATGTTTCTCATCAAACTCAAATGATGGGTCATCTTTGTGTAAGGAAACAACCGACAAAAAGTTGTTTAGGTCATAAACACCAAAATCTGTAGGCACTTCTTCATTGATTGTCACTTGTGCAAGAATGTTCTTGTGTGACGATACGGTCTTTAATGTTTTACCAGTTTTAAAGAACAGACCTTGGTTAATAGTACCAAAATTCTTTAAGACGGAAAGGGTTTCACTCGATAGTTTCATAATATACTCCAAAAAAATTAATCATTCACAGAATGGATTGTATCATGTTCATATAGAAACATGAGGCAACACATAGCATGAGCAAGGTGATGTTTGCCAGATTCAACATCTTCAATTTCACCCGTTTTCCAAGCCCATAAATGCCTCTGTAGGGCATCAAAATACCTGCGTTTTGAATCAGGTACTTTTTTCCAATTATCACGCTCATACTTTTGGGCACCAAATGTAAGAACGTCAACAGTAGCTTCTAATGCCTTCGGCGGTAACAAGCCGTATTCTAGCTTGTTACCATCGAATTTGCGACCACCAGTGGTGGCGGTTTGAGAAGCTTTTACTACATCCGTATCTTCTTCATCAAACCTTGGCGTCATAGTTTTCCTGTGTACTGTGCAACAGCAGGCATATTACCAGTAAAGGCATATGTACCAATGTGTTGTGTTCTCATCCATGGACACAAGAAGATTTTACCACCCATCTTGCGCCACATTTGGCAAAACATATAGTCTTCACTTAGATAACGTTCAGAACCACCGCCTGTAATACTATCTTTGGTATCAATTACTGTATCAAAGAAAGCATGGATGTATCGTGAGCCATCAAAGTTTGCTTGGCCAACATGGTCTGGTTTGTATTTGATAGTTGGATATTGTTTTTCCATTTTCTCAAACACTTCACTCTTAACCAGCATGAAACCTGTACCAATTTCCATAACTTCAAGTGGTTCTGTTACAGTAAATTGTGATGTACCTTTAACAACGTTGAAGACATATTCGCCAACAAGGTTCTCAAGCTCTCTAGGTTCCAAACCTGGATGTGTACGTGCCGCAGAAGCGATATTACCCCAGTTGATAGATTTCTTAGGATAAGGACCACCAATAACATCTTTATCAAGTGCTAGAAGTGCTAACACATCTTGCGGACTGTAATGAATATCAGAATCGATAAACAATAAGTGTGTAAAACCAGAGCGCAAGAATTCATCAACCAAATAATTTCTAGCTCGAGTGATTAGCGATTCATTAAACAGGAATGAAAACTTAGTTTCAACTCCGTATTTCGCCATTGTAGTTTGTAAGTCTAAGCAAGACTTAACATAAAGGCCGTGTGACATGCCACCATACATTGGTGTAGCAATAAACAACTTTGCCTTTTTTAGTTCTTCAAGTTTAACTTCAATTTCCATAATGTATCCATAAAATAAAAAAGAGGAGGGATACTATTATATATCCCTCCTCTGAGTGTTATTCTATAAAGAATTAGGCAAAAGCACGTGTTCCTTGTGAACGAATTGCGGCGATGCCAGCAGCAACTACACGTTTAGTTGGTGTACCCAAACGATAGAAAGAAACCTTGTCACCTGATGGTGTAACACGGCTGTTCAAGTAGATTGCATAGCCTTCGTTACGCAATTCATTGATGGTTGCGGAAGGATTTGCAACACCGAAAACAGATTGCATCTTAGTAGGTGTCAATGTGTTGTAAGAACCAGTCTTGGAAAGATAGGCGAGGACTTTAGATTTAGCGGACATAGTAGTCTCCATAATAAAAACGAATCTCAATTGAGGGAAAGTATTTGAGAGGAGATTCATTCTCTCAAAATGTGATATATTATAACACGTTTAAGTGAGTGTGTCAACACTTTTTACGGCAAAGAATAATCTCTGCCGCATTTATTAGAATGGTATTTCTTCAGAGGTTGTGGCCTCTTGAGGTGCAACAACAGGTGGTGCATCAGGATTAATACCTGCATCAATCTTGGTATACAAGTCAACAAAACTTGCCTTTGTATCGTCATCAAAACGGTTCAAGCAAAGATTAATTGATTTGATTTTATCACCATGAATACCAAAGGTACTCACAATGTGTACCAAACGGCGAGTGGAAATCACTTCATCACAACCGCCATCCAAGAAGGTTTTACGAATGGTATCTGCCCACATTACAAGTTTGTCGGCAAAGTCATCATCACCACGACCAACAGAATCCAATTCTTTCTTAATAATTTTCTTTTCAACATTAGTTGGTGGCCATTGTTGTTCATATGTATTAGGGAAACGCTCAAGGAACGCTTCGTTCAAAACATTAGTAAACATATAACGACCATCATCTGAGCCTTTACCTTTAGTATTTGCAGTAGCAAACACGGTGAAACCTTCAGTAGGTGTAATCAATTCACCTTTCTTTTTCAACATGAATGGTTTACCTTCAAGTACCCGTTGCAAAGAGGAAAGATTCTGAGCACCATAATCAATTTCATCAATACACAATACAGCACCTTGACGAGCGGCTGTTGTTACAGGACCATCACGCCATTCCATATTGCCGTCAATCAGCACATAGTTACCAAGCAAATCGCCTTCATCAGTTTCAGGTGTCATTGATACGCAAATGAATTTACGGCGAGCCTTTGCACAGGCCTGTTCAATAGACATTGTTTTACCATTACCAGAATGACCAGTAATAAAAACAGGAAAGAAACGATTTGATTTTACAATTGAAACAATATCGTCAAAGTCACCAAATGGGACATAATTACGATATGGTGTTGGAATTAAGTTTGTAGTATCAAGGTCAGTAACTACATTAACAATTCTATGATTTGATTGCTCAACAGGTTTTTTCATAGGCACAACATTGGCTTGCATTGATATTAATGCGGGATTAGGTACAAGGTATTTACCACGACCAACACGGTTCGATTCATCTTTGGTAAACCATTGAGCACCAGAAATGCCAAGATTTGCACAAATGGATTTGATTTCTGCTTTAGTCACTTCGGTTTTGCCAAGTGCTTGCAAAGAGGACATAAACTTTTCACGGATTTCAGTACGAGCTGTCATAATAAATCTTTCATAATATAGGGTATATTATAACACAACAGGAGGTATTGTCAACCACCCTGTTGTATTAACACAACACTCAGGCAGCAATGCCTTGAATGAACTTGGAGACTAACACTCGGTTAATCTGTTTGCCTTTATTGAATTTCATAAAAGCATTTTTGAGCTTAGATGCTGTAATTTTACCATCAACCTCAATTTCACTATCACTGGTCATCAACTCATCTCCACCAGAAATTAGGAAGAATGAATCATAACCAAGATTAAATGATTGTAAAAACTTCTGAGTATCCAATTTACGCTTCAGTTGTTTAATCAACTCAGCATCTATCATAGCATCAGAGCGCTTAGTGTATAGTGGTAATCTATTTTCATTATGGTAGTAATGTCTAATAATACCTTTTGAACGATGAGGAAGAACAATAAAGAAACCAAAAATCTTAGAATTAGTTGTAGCGGTAAACCATTCAGCAACCGAAACAAACATTTCATTACCTAATGGGTTAGCAATAACCTGTTTCTGATGCTTGTATTTGTTATCTTGAAGAATAACATTCTCATATGTTGGATGAAAGTAAGTATAACCACCTTCATTATTAGCCAAACAATTAGTAGAGTCAGCATCACCATCATGGATAATTACCAAGTTTGTAATATCCAAATTGTTGTTACGTTTAAAATTTTTCATAATTTCTTGTGTTGCAACCAAAGCTTCTGTCAAAGGAGTATTTGAAAGTCTTTCAGAATGTGGCCTTTGCACAGAACGAACATAACGGCCGCCTTCATAGGACTTCTTCAACAATATCATGTTACGTAAAGCCTTGGTAAATTCAGCATTTGTCATTTTAGAATTTAAGTATTCACGCAATGAAACAGTCTCAAGTTTTAATTCACCAGGTTGATACATAAAACATTGACGAACTTCCATGGGATTTCCAAGAAGATTAAGTGGTACAGCACCAGCCTTGGGGTTATCAATTGACCATATTGAAGAATCATTACTGAATGCATAAACATGGAATGGAATGTTTACTTTACGGCAGAACATGGAAAGAACTAAGATTTGTTCAATAGAACCTGCCATGTTATCTGACATAGAACCAGAATAATCAAGCAACAGAATCAAACCATGTGATTTGCCTTTTGGCACTTGCATGATTTTACGGAAGATATTGTCATCAAAGCGGTATGAAGCCAGTTTGTTAACATCAACATCACCAGTATCCGATTGCTTTGCCTTACTGAATGATTTGGCAGCCTTACGCATTTCAAACTCTTTGGCAAGTAAAGAAATGTAACGCTCATTTCTATTACGAAATTCTTGTACAAAACCATTGATTTTTTCATCTGTTATATAACCATTTTTAACTTGATTTGCAAAATCTAATGTCAACAACTCTTGAACCCGTTTGGCAGGCGTAATGATGTTGGACAAAATTGGCGTAGGCATATTAACATACACATAAGGCTTGCATTTTTCATCAAGCAATGTCAATTCGTTTCTACGATAATTATCATCAGTTACACATTGAGGATCAAAATCATCTGAATCGAAATTGGACATTTGCGAATCTTTATCACGATTCACATTGTTGCCGTCATCATCAGAATCGGAATCATCACCTTCACCATCAGAGTTACCATCGGTTTCTTCATCGGTAGTTTCATCTGAGGTTTCATCCGAATCTTCACTATCGCCAGATTCACCATTATCCAATTCAGTATCATAATCATAATCGGAATTGGTATCATCTTCATCTAAAGGATTGCCTTCATCATCATATTCAAAATCATCACCAATTGATAATTCGAATTGTTCATTCTTACAATAACCATAAATCTTTTCAGTTACCCGAAGCACATCATCCCATGTTTCAAGCATTTGAACTTCACCAATCATTTGCATTTCTTCAACAGAAAATTTAATGCTTTCAGAGTATTGGCTTTTGGTATAGATATTCAATCGGTCAATGAATGACATATGGTTAATGTCACGATATTGTATGCCAAAGAAATCACGGTCATTCAATTCAGCATATGCTTTTCTGAATGATGATTTGAGGCCTGGATATTTACGAATAACTTTTTTCTCAATGCGAGCATCTTCAATCACATTAAGGAA
>Ga0114978_10003199_pt1 | contig 13434 bp, 6 predicted proteins | sample S_140212_EF_Meta_FD_87027 | JGI IMG/M metagenome (GOLD analysis project Ga0114978, IMG submission 87027) | Freshwater microbial communities from Lake Simoncouche, Canada to study carbon cycling - S_140212_EF_MetaG | ecosystem: Environmental > Aquatic > Freshwater > Lake | place: Lake...
CGGGTATTGGAGTCTTTTGTTCAACCAGACCGTGCCGGCAGGAATCCATTTCCAGACCTCCGCGACCGCCGGGCAGCGCTCCCGCGATCATGTTGTCACTGGAAACCGCTTCTACGAAACCGCGTCCATGCGGATTCCTGCGGTCATGATCCAATCCGGGGCAGGATCCGCCCTCAATGTGACCGAGTCCGACAATCTCGTCATGGCCGGCTCGACCCCCGCGTTGAGCGTCCCTCCGGCTTCGACCGGATATGCTTTGCCGCCGCTGGTGCCGGTCAACATCGAAAGATTCACCGATAGCTTCACGCGGGCCGACGGTCCGGCCGGGGGTGCCTATGCCGTGCGCAATGGCGCGCCCTTTGTGATCAGCGGTGGTGCCCTGCAAAATGGCGGCGCGGCGCAGAATCTGACCGTGGTCCCGTCGGTCACGCTGCCCGATGCGTCAGCCTACGCCCGTGGCGAGCGCTTCAACGTGTCTGTCGACATGATCGTCCCGAACAACGCCGCCGCCTCGGTGCCGACCTTCGGCTTGCTGCTCAACTTCCAGGACAGCAGCAATTACCACGGTGTCCGTTTCCGCGGGGACTCCAACACCAACTCGTTCCTCCAGTTTTTTCGTCGCGTCGGCGGCGTTGAGTCCGTGCCATTCGTCAGTCCGGTCATGGATCTGACGACCAATTCGGTCAATCCCGGCCCGTATTCGGCTTACCGGCTCGAAATCGGATCCGATAGGCCCGGCACTTACCGCTACACTTTACGTCGCGTGGATTGGTCGTATTCGATCGTTCTGGCCGGCGGGGTTTTCGACGCCGGCACAGCCAGTCCGGCCAGCGGGTTCTCCGGCGGACAAGCCGGCGTCTACACGGACAGCGCGGCGGCCGGTGCCTACACGTTGGACAACCTGAGTATCGAGGTTTCTCGGCCTTTGGTGGAAAACTTGCAGATCGGTTCCTTCAGCGACACTTTCACCGGGACCGACGGGCAGTCCCTCGGTTCCAATTGGGTCCGGGCGCGGGGGGAAACCTGGCAAATCTCCAACAACACAGCCGTGCTGACCAATGCCTCGGCCACAAGTGTCAGCTTTCTGCGCACCGGCACGCTGCCGGCAGCCGCGGACTACGCCAACGGAGCAACGTTCACCACCGGGATGGACTTCCGGGTCACACCCAACTCCGCCGCCAACACGCCCGCGCTGGGGTTGGTCCTCAACTTCCAGGACACCAACAATTGGTCAGGTGTGCGTTGGAGGGGAGACGGGAACAACCGCCTGCAGGCCGTGGGCCAGTCGGTGGGTGTCAACCAGTCGGCCAACCTCGCGGCCCCGGGTGCGGTTATGACGAACTTCAATGCCTGGTATACGCTGCGGGTGACCTCGCCGGGCCCGGGAGTCTACAACTACTCTCTGCTCGACCGGCAATCACAGGCCATTCTGACCAGCGGCGTGTGGCAACCGGCCACAAACAACCAGGGATCTTTTGCCGGGGGTTACGTCGGTATCTGCAGCGATGCGGGCACCGTCTACGAGGTAGACAACTTCACGCTCTCCGTGGAGATGCCCGTGCAGTTCGGTTGGGCCGCGACTTCGGGCGTCTGGTCCACGCCGTCGAATTGGACCAACGGTGTAGCGCCGTCCAACAACGCCTTGCTGTTCTTCGGTGGCGCGGGTGGTCAGACGACGAACAATCTTGCCGCGCTGGAAAGCGTCTTCGGTGTGGTCTTCAGCAACACCGGCAGTTCTTACTTCCTGACCGGAGGTCCATTGGCCGTTGGATCGAAGGGTATTGTCAACGGATCAACCAACGCCCACACCATCTCGAACCATCTCTCGTTGTCGGGCGATGCGGCGATCATGGCCAACACCGGCGGCCTCGAGTTGGGCGGCAATGTTACGAACAGCGCAGCGGGCCGAAGGTTGACCGTCGGCGGTGCCGCCAACACCTTGATCCGCGGCGCGGTGAGCGGGGCTGGCTCTTTGATCAAGTCGGGCAGCGGCACATTGGTCCTTTCGGGGTCCAGCATTTACACCGGAGGCACCGTCTTGCAGGCGGGCAAGATTCTGCTCAGCGGCGGCAGCAACCGGCTTTCTCCCGCCGGAAGCATCTCGATCAGCAATGGCGCCCAGCTCGATCTGGGCGGCCAGAGCCAAACTCTGTCCGGCCTGATCGGCGAGGGCATGGTGACCAATTCGGCCGGCACGCTGACGCTTGACCTTCCGTCGGGCACCAACGTTTTCTCCGGCAGCCTCGTTGGGGCTGGCAGTCTGGCCAAATCCGGCGCCGGAACCCTCCTGCTTTCCGGTTCGAACAGCTTCAGCGGCGGCTTGGCCGTCAACCGCGGGACCGTGATCCTCGGCGCGGGTGGCTCTCTGGGCGCGGGACCGCTGACCATCGCGGCGAATTCCGGACAACTCCGGCTGCAACCCTCCTCGGACGGCGGTTTTACGCTGCCGGATCTGCCGATCTTCGTTTCGGGCAGTGCCATCCCGACTAATCAGCTGAGCGGTTTTTCCGACAATTTCGACCGTGCCTCCGGTGCCGTTGGAACCAATTACACCCAGCGCGCGGGCTCCCCGTTCGTGGTGACGAACAACACGCTCCTGCGCACGGGCACCGGTGAGGATTTGACGGTGCTCAACGTCGGTTCTCTCCCCGATGCATCCGCGCTGGCTGCAGGCTACGGGTTCAGCGCCTCCGTTGATTTGTTTTTCCAAAGCGAGACCGTCTCGCGCCTGTTCGGCCTCCTGGTCAACTACCAGAACAACAGCAACTACACGTCATTCGCCCTCCGGGGCGATGGCAACAACGTTCTGCAAATCCGTGGGCGGACCAACAACGGCGGCAACATCACTCCAGCCAGTGTCCTCACGGGGATGAACTACACAACCAACACGTGGTATACTTTGGGTGTCAGCTCTTCGGCCCCGAACGTCTACAATCTCACTTGGGCGGTGCGGGGTCAGGCTCCGCACAAGGCGGTCACCTACACCAACACGAATACGGTGCTGACCGGAGGGTCGCTCGGGTTCTACGCCGACACGGGGTCGCCGGGAACGAACAACTTTTTCGACAACCTCTCGGTCTCGGTGACCTCTCCCGGGCTGGCCTTTCTGCACAACGCGGGGGGAACCAATACCTACCAAGGACGCATCACTCTCGGGGCCTCGGGAACAATCGTGTCCGCGGCCGGCAGCCGGCTGAATCTCGACGTGGCGTCCGGGCCGGCCATCGAGGCGACCAACCGCAACCTCGAGTTGTCAGTCGATGGCATCATGGAAATCCGGGACCCCGTCGTGCTGGGGCAGGGCTCGCTGACCAAGGCAGGCGTCGGCACGGTCTTCTTGTCTTCGACCAATTCGTATTCCGGAACAACCACCGTGACCGGCGGTGCGCTGGTCGTGCCGGGGCCGGGCTATTCCGCGGTGATTGGAACCAACCTTGTCACCATGAGCTTCACCACGCCGCCCGCCAAGGGCGCGTCTTTCCAACTCCTGCCCGGTGCGATGGCCGGAAATCCTGTTGTCTCCGGCACGGGCCTCGCGGCCGGACAATTCCTGGTCTTCGCCCCCCCGACCAGCACCGTGACCGTCGGTGGCAGCAATACGCCGCCCTCCATCGTGGCTGGTCAGAGTTTCTCCGTGGCAGAGGGTTCGGCCCCAGGAACGGTCGTCGGCACCGTGTTGGCCAACGACTTTGAAAACGATCCGCTCTCCAGTTGGGCCCTCGTCGCGGGAAATGACGGCGGAGCTTTTTCCATCGATGGCAACGGAGTGCTCTCGGTCAGCGGTGCCCTCGATCACGGCTCTATCCCCGCCTACAATCTTGGCGTCACGCTCTCCGACGGGGCCGAGACAAGTTTGGTGGGCCAGGTGGCGGTCGCAATCACTGACCTGCCCGGCTACGCGGATGCATTCGGCTCGTCGGCCCCCGGGGCGGACGCGAATGGCGACGGCGTGCCCAATCTCGTGGCCTACGCCTTCGGGGCTTCGTCCCCGGGAAATCTGACGGCATCGATGCGGCCGGTGTTCACCCGCGACGGCGGTTTCCTGCGGTTGGTCTACCGCGTCCGCCTCGGAGATCCGGATCTTCATGTTGTGCCGGAGCAGTGCGCGGTGCTCGGCGGAACTTGGGATGATACGGATCTGTCCGTGCAGGTTCTGGGCCAGGAGACGGTTGGTGGAGTCTTGCTTGAAACACGCGAGGTGGCGGTCCCGCTGCAAGGTGCCTCGCGGTTTCTCCGTCTGCGGGTCAGCACCGGTGGCCTTCTTTCCGAGCCAAGCGCGCTTTTTGTCCCGCCGCCCGCGGGCGGCGCGGATGCAGCGCCAGCCTTGCGTGCCGCGTTGCTGCAGTCCGACGACGTGCGCTTGTTGGACGGTGCCACCTACCCGATAGGTTCGTTTGTCCTCATCGGATCGAACAAGGCGGTCTCTGGCGCGGCCACGCTGGTCCCGACGTTCGACCTTCCGGTGCAAGCCAGCGATGCCAATGCCGCCCTGATTCTTGCGGGCGAAAACATCCGCCTGCAGGGACTCTCCATCGCCAAACCCTTTGTCGACGGATCCTATGGCATGGGAGTGCTGGTGCGCCCGGGCAGCCGGAATGTGTTCCTGCGTGATCTTGAGATCAGCGGCTACAGCGCGCGCTACGGCATCCTTGCCGTCGAGTCCGTTGGCATCGAGATCACCGGTTGCGCGGTGCGCGACTTTATGATGAATGCTGCGGCGGACATGATTCAGGATTCACCTGCGGGCATCGCGCTCAAGCGCTGCACCAATTCGGTCGTGCTCAACAACCAGATTCGGAAAATCGAGGTGGGACCGCAGGGCCGCGTGTCCATTTCCCCTCTCGTGCCGACATACGGCCCGCAGGGATATCAGTCAGACAACATTTACGCCGGGCAGTGCGTCGGCGTCCTCATCTCGGGCAACACCATGCAAACGAGCGGCGAGGGGATCGATGTGCTCCTCTCGCGCCAATCCACCGTCACCGGCAACAGCATTGATGACATCTGGTTTCAGGGCGTGAAGATGCTCGGGGCTGCATCTTTGAACGTTTCGCGCAACACGATCAGCAACTGCTACCAGGGGATCGGCTTGGCGACCCATCCGCTGCACGAGTGTGAAAACAACACGGTCACCGGCAACAGCATCTTCAACACGGGCACCCCGGGATCTTTCGGGGTTCCCGCCCCCGGTCGGGTGTCGTATGGGGCGACGGCCGCGATCTACCTAGGCGGTACCAGTCGGAGCAACACCATCACTTTCAATACCGTCGCCAACCCCGACCTGTCCGCCCAAATGACTGCGGCTATTCGGACCAACGGCGAAAACAACAACATCCTGAACAATCTGGTCCCTTAACGTTCACCCGCCCCCAACCACCATGAAATCGGCGGGAAAAGAGAGCGCGTCGAATTAGCCGCTTCCGGAATAGCGGGATCGGCCGAGTGGCCCGTCCGGGTCGTTGCCGATGGTGCGAAAAACCCATTATGTGCGCGTTAGGGCTCATGCTCGTCCTCCGTCACCAATTTAACGTTGGGTCGCTGTGGATTTGTTGCCCCCGTCCAAATCGTCTCGCCCGACGAGCTTGCCTGCGCACGCATTGGCCTCAACCCTGATGCTGTTGGCGGAGCTGTCTGTTTGGGCCGACCTCCGTTTTTCAGGCAACATGTTTGACCCTGGGCGCCGGGGCATCAGTAATGTGCCGTTGCCCGAATGAACGCCCCTCCAGAAATTCATCCCACGGAACTATGACCGAAGCCGCCACCCGCAACCTCCTCACTCCCCTCGACGCCGGGGCGGTCGTGCTTTATCTCGTCGCCGTTCTCTGGATTGGCCTTCGTTACGCCCGTCAGGAGGGGGCGGATAGTTATTTCCTCGGGCATAAGAAAATTCCCGGCTGGGCGGTGGGCATCTCGATGTTCGCCTCGATCCTCTCCTCCTTCACCTTCATTGCTTTTCCCGGTTGGGCCTTCGACGGCAACTGGGCCATCCTGCTGAGGGAATTCCAGATGTTCACGGTCCTCATGGTCTGTGGATTCTGGATCATACCCATTTACCGGAGGGTGATCCGGATGAGTGTTTACGAGTATCTGGAGAGGCGGGTCGGAACGTTTGCCCGGCTCTACATCTCGGCCGGAACCATCATTATCACGCCCCTGGGCAATGGCGTGCTGCTCTACGTGGTGTCCCTGGCCCTTCACTCCATGACGGGCTGGGATATGTGGGCGATCATCTTGACTCTCGGACTGATTACTTTCGTCTACGCCTTCCTTGGGGGGATTGAAGCGGTCGTGTGGACGGAGGTGTTGCAGGGGTTGCTTTTCATGGGGGCGGGGCTGGTCACCGTCCTCTTTCTCATCTTCTGGGCTTCCCCTGACAGTGCCGGAAGTTTGCTGGGCGTCGCGTGGGAAGGCGGAAAGTTCGATCTCGGTTCTTGGGAGCCTTCCTTGTCCAAAGAGACGGCTTGGGTCTTCATCGTGGCCGGTCTGGTCTCGGCCTTTGCCAAGTTCTCCCGAGATCCCTCCATGGTGCAGCGCTACCTGCTGGCCTCCGATTCCAAATCGGCTTTTCGCGCGGCCTTGATCAGCACGCTGTGCTGCGTGTTGACCTGGACGCTTTTTACCATGATCGGCTCGCTGCTCTGGGCTTACTATCAGACTTACCCGGACCGTATGCCGACGGTGGCGCTGAAGGGGGATGAGGTCTTTCCTTACTTCATGGCCAGCGCCATGCCGAAAGGTGTGACCGGCTTTATTCTGGCCGGGTTATGCGCTTCAGCCATGTCGGGTCTGGCCGCGGCCTTGAACACGATTGGTGCCGTCGCGGTCAGTGACTTCTACCTGCGCTTCGCCCGCCATCCGTCCGAACGCCGCCAACTCTTGATCTCGCGGTCGGTGGTCACCGCCCTGGCTTTCCTCTCCTTGCTCTGCGCCTGGGCCCTGACGTTCTGGGAGGGTGGCATCATGCGCTTTGTCCTCAATGTTCTGACCCAGATCGCCGCGCTGGTCGTGGGCGGTGCGACCGGGATGTTCCTGCTTGGTTTGATGACGCGCCGGGCGAGCCCCCGCGGCATCTACATCGGCTTGGTGGTCGGCATGCTCTTCACCACTTGGGCCATTCTCACTGGAAACCCGGCCATCAGCGACTGGATGGCCGCCCACGTGATGCTTTGGGACTACATGCCGAGATACTCCATGCACATCTGGCTGGTGGCTTTCTGGGCTGATACTCTGGCTTTCATCTTCGGCCTCGTGGCGAGTCTGTTGTTGGACCGCGGCTACCGCGCGCCGCGGGCATTGACCGTGTGGGCTTTGCGCAAAAGCCAGGAGGAGGTGCCATGCGAAAACTGAGTAGCCGCCTGCCGTCGCTGATTCCCGTCGCCCTCTTTGCTCTGCTGCCCGGTGCGCTGGGCGCAGCAGAGTCCACGGTGAGGCCTCCGAACATCATTGTTCTGCTCAATGATGATCAAGGCAGTGGCGACCTCGGCGTCGCGGGCCACCCCTTCATCAAGACACCGCACCTCGATCGCCTGGCGCAGCAGGGGTGCCGCTTCACGGATTTCTATGCCACGGCGCCGGTTTGTTCACCATCGCGGGCCGGATTCATCACGGGCCGCATTCAAAACAGGTTCGGCCTTCATCAACTCATCAACGGTGGCGAAAAAGCCGACCTGCCCCTCTTTCAATACATCCCGCCGGTCGAGCCCATGCTGCCGCGTCTTTTGCGTCAGGCCGGTTACGCGACCGCGCACTTCGGCAAGTGGCATTGCAGTTTTCCCGAAAGGCCCGGCTCGCCGAGCATGCGCGATTACGGATTCGACACCGCCAAAATTCTGAACGCCGGTCGCATTGGAAGTTTCTTCAACTCGAAGTGGGATGGCGATGAGGGGCGCACACAATCAACCGACCGTTGGACGGCCGATGTTTATGTCGATGATGCCATCGCCTTCATCGAGCGCAGTGGAGACCGGCCGTTTTTTGTCAACCTCTGGAGCTTTGCCCCGCATCAGGAGGTTGAGGCCAGCAGTGAATTTCGCGCGCTTTACGCGGACCGCCCGGAAAATGAGCAGCACTATTTCGGCGCCATCTCGCAGATGGATGCCGCCTATGGTCGGTTGCTCGAATTTCTCAAGCAGAAGGGTCTCATGGATAACACCATCATCTTTTTCTCGAGCGACAATGGCCCTGAGCCGCATCTCATTCCATGGAGCGACAGGGCCAGGGGCTCGACGGGAGGATTGCGCGGGGGGAAGCACGCTCTTTACGAAGGAGGGATCCGTGTGCCCGCGATCATTTACTGGCCCGGTGTCGCCGTGCCCGGCTCGGTCTGCCGTCAGCCGGCGTGGATGCCCGACGTGACATCCACTTTCTGCGCGGCCGCGGGCGTCTCCGCGCCGGACGACCGGCCCTTCGACGGCGTGGACCTCCGGCCGGCTCTGCGCGGCGAAGCTTTGTCCCGCCCCGATCCGCTCTTTTGGCAGTTTCCCTACCGGGGAGTCGGCTTGCGCGATGGCAGCAAGGCCACAAGTCCCCCTTTGGCCCTGCGCGACGGCAGTTGGAAAATGCTCTGCAACGACGACTTCACCGGCTTGGAGCTTTACAATCTCGAGGTGGATCGCAGCGAGCAATGGAACATGCAGAAGGAGTATCCGGAGGTCACTGCCCGCCTCCTCGCCGCGATGCGGCGGATGCAAAAGAGTGTCAACACGGTCCCGCCGGAGGGCATTGACAATCTCAGTCCCGCGATGAAATTGCCCGACGGGAAGAAGGCATCGGACTATCCGCGCTATGCGCCGCCGGGCACTTGAACGGTAGGTTCCGGGGGCAAGCCAAGGGCGCGTCGAGCATTGCCAGACATGATGGCGGCCCGCTCGGTGGCGGAGAGTCCTAGTTGGTCGAGGGCCTCGAACGTCGCCCTGATGATGGCCCGCCCGCCTTCCGGCCCGAAGGGACAGTCGGTGGCGAAGAGCACGCGGTCCGCACCGAAAAACGAGCGCGCGCAGGAGACGGCTTCGGCCGAACCGAACGTTGCCGTGTCGGCATAGAACCGCCGGAACGATTCTAGCGGTGTTCCGACCATGGAGTTGGTCCGTGCTCCTGCTGGGGTCCTTGGTCCTCCCGCCATACCCAGCCCCAGCCGGCCAGCCATCAGCGCTGCCGTTCCGCCCGCGTGGTGGGTCACCACGACCAAATCGGGATGACGGTCGAACAGCCCGGAGAAGACCAGGCGCCCCATGGCCACGCTCGACTCGTGGGGCCACCCGAAGGCCCACCAAAGGTCGTGCGCGGATACATCTTCACCCGGATAGTCGGGCCGCTCGGCTGATCTGCAGGGATGGAGCCAGACGGCCAGACCAAGTTTTGCAGCGTGCTCGATGATCGGCAGCAGGGAAGGGTGGTCTAGCGGGAGTCCGCCGACCGAGGTGAAGACTTGCACTCCGACGGCGCCCGGCAGGCGGAGGCAGTGTTCGATCTCTGCATGACTCGCGTCGGGATTGTTGAGTGGCAGGGTGGCGACGAAGGCGGGAAATCTTCGGGGATCTGCCGCCACAACCGCGGCCAGTTCGTCATTGGCCACCCGGGCCAATTCCGCCGCCCCGGTCGGCCCGGCGAGCGCTTCCACCGTGGGCGAGGAAAGGCTCAGCACCTGGCGGTAGCCGGGAAATGCGTCCACCAACGCGCGCCGGTCCTCCATTCTCGACATGGTCGGAATGGCCGTCGCCCGTTGAAGCATCAGCGGCAATCGTCCCTGGCAGGATCTCACCACCGCCTCAAGGTATGGCGGCGGCAAGTAATGGCAGAACACGTCGAGAGCCTCCTGCCCCGGAGCCGCGAGCTCGCCGATGTGCCTCAAACGCTGAAGGTCCGTGCTACTCACGGGGTCTCTTCAGCGCTTGGGAGATTTCGGCGGCGGCCTGGCGGGCGAGGATCTCCTTGCCCGGGTCGTTCGGATGAACATCTCCTGGAGGAAACGATGCGGCCTCGGACGGCTGAATGCAGGCGTGGAGGTCGTTGATCCGGACTCCGTTCCTCTCCATCACACGGCGGGCCGCCTCGTTGTAGGCGACTTCATCCCCGCGCACACGGCCGGGCGACCCTTCCGGAATCGGCGTGGTGCTGGCCCAGATCAAGCGGGCGCCGGTTTGCTTGAGGCGCTGGACGAGGGTTTCAAGGTTTGCCTCATATTCCGCCAAGGGAATGTTGACGGTGCCCGTGACATCAAGTCGGTCGGGATTCGGGGAACCGGGCTTTTGTCTCTTGAGATCATGCAGGCCGAAGTTGAAGTGGATCACATCCCAGTGGGCGCGCCGGGCGAGCCAGCGATCGATTTTTTCCAAACCGTCCCGCGTGCTGCCGGCGTTCTCCGGAATGCGCAGCACGTTGGCCTGGCCCGCGAGGGCGTCTTGGGTGCGCGTGGTGTAGCCGATCGAAATGGAATCGCCGATGAGAAGAACGCGCGGCAGGTTCGGCTTCTCTTCGACGTAACGCATGGCCGGCCACGTTTTGTATTTGGGGTAGACCGACTCCTCCCAGGCAGCTTGATCAGCGGAGCGGGGCGGCAGATCGGTTGCGGCTGGAGGCGCAACGGACGGGGGTGCCGCGATACTTCCGGTCGCCAAGATGACCGATACGATGGGGATCAGGAGGAGAATGCTTTGCATGCCGCCCATCTGCCTAGACCGCAGGTCAGGCCAAGTCATCATCGCAATCAACCGCAAAATGTGGTCGAAAAACTTGCGCTCGCTCCAGCGCGGAAACCGTAGTTTGTGCAAAATCAACCCTCCGCGGAGTTTTCGCTTGTTGCGACTTTGGTTTGGCGTGAGTTTGCGGCATGCGCATGGCGTTGGTGATTATCGGGCTGATCCTGGCTGGCCAGACGTGGGCCGCGGACTACAAGGACGACTTCAACCGCGGCAATACCGAATGGGCCTCCGAGGGCGGCATGATTGATGCCGCGAGCGAAGCCTGCACCATCTCGCGTGGTAAGTTCCGGATCCAAGACGGTCTGCTGGTGACCGATCCCGAGGTGGATCAGGAAAAGGAACTCATCCTCGAGCATCTGCCCGTCTCGCTTCAGGACGGCGGCAAGTTCGAGGCCTCGGTGGATTTCCTTATTCCTGAGCCGAGTCAGGATCTGGCTGTGGGGATCGTCTTCAACTACAAACAGGAAGGGCCGGCACCAGGGCCTCGTCGCTTTTGCGTCGTGCGTTTTCGTGCCGAGGGAACTTCGCAGTATCTCCAGTACTTGGAGTTATCCAGCACCGAATCCAGACGAGGTGAAACCGTCGCGCGAAACCTCAAGGTCCGCAGCGGCCAATGGTATACCTTGACCGTTCGCAGCGAAGTGTATCCCTCATTAGAATACACGTTGAAGGAGGTGGACGGTCCGGAAGTGGCCTCCGGCCGGATCGATCTGACCGACACTCGCGCCAATGACGGTGTCTTGGGGATCCACGCCACGGGGCAGGGGCAGGTCCAGTTCGACAATCTCTCGTTATCCACGGATTGATGCCTGCGTCCCGCCGCACATGCGAGCAGGCCATCGCTGTGGCCGACAGGGGGCAAGGCAGGTTTAGCCTATTCTGTGGGTGGGCCTGCTGATTGCGCGGGAGACAGTCCTCGCTAGTTATTGTCGCGTCCCCCATGGCCTCTATATTCGCCACCAAGTCCAAGCCGACCTCCGCGTTCACCCTCCTAGAGTTGCTGGTTGTCCTTGCCATCATCGTCGTCCTCGCCGGCATCGGCTTTCCCATGATCCAATCGGGCCTAGACGCAAGTCGTCGAACGCAGTGCGTGACGAATCTCAAGGGTTGGGCCTCGGTCATCCAAGGCTACGCCGCCGACAACAACAACCAGATCCATTGGTCTCCCAACAACGGCCAGACCGACGAAGCGTGGTGCAGCAAAGATACGCGCAACCCGTACCTGAAATATTTTTCCGCCTCCAACACCACGGAAGCCCAGAGGAAGATCGGCTTGTCACGCAGTTGCCCGGCCCACCGCGTTGTGGTCGGCAGCGACCCGACCGAACCGGAGGTCGGCTATGCGTTTATTCGTCCCTGTTCCGCCACGCCCAGCGGAGCGCCGGGCACGCGTTGGACCGACGGAAATAAGAAGATCAAGATGCAGTCCCTGAGCAAGCCATCTCAGTTCCTCCTCATGACCGATTGCTGGCACAGGCCTCCCGGTGGTGCGGATGGCTGGGTCGAGGCCGGCCGCAGCAAAGCCGGCGGCATCGATCTCAAGATCAAGCCGATCTGCGACGGATCCTCCGGCCAGAAAGTCCGGCACGGCGGCACGGTGAATGTTCTTTTTGCCGACTTTCATGTCGGCTCGCACACCTTCCAGGATTTTGTCGACAACGAGAACACCTGGATGGTCATCAAGTGATCAATGTTCTCTCCGCGCAAAAACATTCGAGTGATCGAAACAGTCTATTTTGTGGCGGTCCGCGGGAATGGCAATTCCCGCTCGGCCGTTTATGACATCAATGTTCACCCGCAGGTGACTTTGTCGCCGGGCGGAAATCAAACATCCACCGCATAACCTTATGAAAAACCAACAACGAATAAACACCTCCAGCCTCGAGAACTGGCGCAGTCATCCGTGGGCCGGCGTTTTCGCCGCAACCCTCTGTCCCTTCCATCAGGATGAATCCATCGATGAGGCGGGACTGCGGACCTACTTGGGCGATGTGGTCGCTGTTGATGGAATTAATGGTGTGGTGACCAATGGGCACACCGGGGAGATCATGTCCCTGCTGCCGCCCGAGCGTGCGCGGGTCACGGCCATCGCGGCCGAAGTCGCGGCCAAATCCGGCAAGCAGGTGGTCTCGGGTGTCAGCGCGGAAGGCAGTCTCGAGGCCATTGAGCACGCCTTGGCCGCCAAAAAGGCCGGAGCCACCGCCATCCTTCTCATGCCGCCGCACCACTGGCTGCGCTTCGGCCGTTCAAGTGTTTCCGCCGTCGGCTTCATTGCCGATGTGGCCGAGGGCGCGGACATCTCCATCATCATCCACCAGTACCCGGCCTGGACCAAAGCGGGCTACTCGCTGGCCGAGATGCTCGAGATGGTCAAGATTCCCCAGGTCGTAGGCATCAAGATGGGCACGCGCGATATGGCCCGCTGGCGTTACGATTACGACCAGTTGAGGAGTGCGGCCCCGGACAAGGTCGTCATCACCTGCCATGATGAATACCTGCTGTCCTCGTTGCTCGAGTCAGCTGATGGCGCTTTGGTGGGCTTCGCCGGGTTCGCCCCGGAACTCATCGTCGCCCTGACCCACGCAGCCCTGGACAACGACCTGCAAGCCGCCCGCGAGGCCCAGCGCAAGGTCGATCCCTTGGCCAGGATCATCTACAGCTTCGGAGAGCCCAGCAGCGAGGCGCATCAGCGCATGAAATGTGCCCGCTGGTTGATGGGCAAATTTTCGAGTCC
>Ga0114978_10003201_pt1 | contig 13423 bp, 11 predicted proteins | sample S_140212_EF_Meta_FD_87027 | JGI IMG/M metagenome (GOLD analysis project Ga0114978, IMG submission 87027) | Freshwater microbial communities from Lake Simoncouche, Canada to study carbon cycling - S_140212_EF_MetaG | ecosystem: Environmental > Aquatic > Freshwater > Lake | place: Lake...
ACGCATTCGCGTCGTAGCCGGGCACCCCTGCCTGCGCGAGGGTCGGAATGTCCTCCGCCACGCGTGAACGTTTGGCGGTGGTGACTGCCAGCGCGCGCAATTTGCCGGCCTTCGCTAGCGGCAGCGTGGTGACGATATTGTCGAACATGAATATCGTTTCGCCGGACAGCACCGATGTCGTCGCGTACGACGCGCCGCGATACGGCACGTGCGCGAGATTAACACCCGCCATGCTGCCGAACATCGCGGTAAACAAATGCCCGCCCGATCCGTTGCCCGCCGAGCCGTAGTTCAACTGCCCGGGCCGCGCCCTGGCAAGCGCGACGAATTCCTTCACGTTCCTGACCGGCAATGACGGGTGGGTGACGAACATGAACGGCGTATCGGTGACCTGCGAGACCGCCGTGAAATCTTTCAGCGCGTTGTACGGCAGTTTCTTGTAAAGGCTGGGATTGATCGCCAGCGAAACGGTGCCGAGGAATATCGTGTGCCCGTCCTTGGGCGAGGTGGCAACGAGCTCGGCTGCAATATTGCTCGCCGCCCCGGCACGGTTGTCGACCACCACCGGGTGGCCCAGCGCCTCCGACAGATTCTGGCTGATGGCGCGCGCCACCACGTCGGTCGCGCCGCCCGCCGGAAAACCGACGACGAAACGGACTTGCTTGCTGGGGTAGGTTTGCGCCTGCGCAAAGGACATTGTGAGCGCGAGACCCAGTGCGACGAATAAGGATTGTAGAAACTTTTTCACGTTCATTGTGTTGCCTTTATAGTGGCGGCATCCGTGCCGGCCAGACGGCCGAACACTGCGCCTTTCAGTACCGAAGTCGCACCCGTGTAATTCCGATAGTAAGAACCGATGATTTCGCCCGCGGCGTAAAGACCGGGAATTGCATCACCGTCGCGGTTCAGCACGCGCGCGTGGCAGTCTACTTTCAAACCGCCGAACGTAAACACATTCGACGATATGATCGGATACGCATGGAACGGCGCCCTGTCGAGCGAATGCGCCCAGTTCGATTTGGCGGGTGCGAGCCCCTTTGTCGCAAGACCATCGAGCACCAGCGGTTTGAACTCTCCGCTGCGGCACGCGCGGTTGTAGCCGGCGACCGTTTCCGCGAGCGCGTCGGCAGGCACGCCGATTTTCGCGGCGAGACCGGATATGGTGTCCGCCGCAATCGGCGGCTGGTCGGTGCGCCGACCCAGCTTGTAGTTAGGAACTTCCATGTGCCGCGCATCGAGCACCACGTAAGCAATACCGTTGGTCTGGTTGAAAATCTGGCGTGTGACTTTTTCGTAACACGCATCGACGGTCGCTGGCGCTTCATCGGTGAAACGCCGGCCTTCCTGGTTGACCAGGATGCCGTACGAAAAAATAAACACCGACGGCTCTGCGATGCCGGAGCGCGGATCGACCGGCTCGGCGTGATAGCTGCCGAAGTCGCCGCAGGGTGCGGCGCCAACGTCGAGCGCCATCTGTATGCCTTCGCCCTTGTTGTAGTAGCCGCCGCGGCACACCGGGCGCAGAAACACCGAGCGCGGCCCGATATAGCGCGTGAGCATTTCCGCATTGCCTTCGAACCCGCCGCACGCCAGCACCACGGCGCGGCCTTTGAACTCGCGTGTGCGGCCGCCTTTGCCGACTGCACGCACTCCGACAACAGCGCCATCGCTGTTCTGAATTAAATTAGTCGCCGTCGTTTCGTAGACGAATTTGGCACCGAGCTTTTCCGCCGCGGCGCCCAGCGCTTCGATCAGCGCGAGTCCGCCGCCCACCGGCAACAATCGCGGCTGCGACTTGGTCAGGAATTGCGTGGGCAGAAAATCGAAACGCAGGCCGAATTGCTTCAACCATTGGACGGTCGGCCCCGCCGCATCGGCAAAAGTCGAAATCAGTTCCGGATCGTTGAAGCTCAGCGACTTGACCACGGCCGGCCAGTTTGCGCGCGGCTCTGAGGTGGCGTGCACCAGCGAGGGGTCGAGATAGCCGCTGGCGTTCTCGGCGAGATGACTCTCGAAGTCATCGGTGACTTCGTGTTCGCTTTTCATGCGGAAGTACGCTTCGGTGTAGCGCGTCTGGCCGCCGCGTTCCTCCTGCGGTGCGCGCTCCAGAATGGTGACCGTGGCGCCGCCTTGCAGGGCCGCGACGGCGGCAGCCATCCCGCCCATACCGCAACCCGCGACTATGACATCCGATGTGCTGCCGGCCACGACGTTCTCCTCCTGCACGCCCGCGCGAGGCAATGGTGGGTCGTGTTGGACTCGAACCAACGACCAAGGGATTATGAGTCCCCTGCTCTAACCGACTGAGCTAACGACCCTGCGGAATGCGCGAGGGTCGCATTTTACCAGCGTCGGACGCCTGCGGTTTGATTTAGCAGCGGGTTGAGCGAATTTACCAGGCAATGTCCGCTACATCAGCTGGAACTGCGCTGCGCACCTTGGCGATAGGCCTTCCACATCCCGATATACGCGGCCTCAAGATCGCGCACGAGCGTCGGCGTGTCGAAAAACGGCGCTGCGCGCCCCGCGAGCTTCTTTTTGAGCGCGGCGAGCTGCGCGCGATCGCTGCCGAGCCGGATCGCCGTTTGCACGAACTCACCGCGGTCACGCTGCACGAGCTCGGGCAAACCCGCCGCCGTCACCAGGCTTGCCGCCACGCGGCCCGCGAAGTGTTGTGCCGGCACCGTAAGTACCGGCACGCCCGCCCATAGCGCATCGCTTGTGCTGCTGTGGCCGTTATGCCAGTTGATGGTGTCGAGCACGAGGTCCGCGCGGTTGAGACGCGCCAGGTGATCGCGCTTGGCAGGCACGCGCTGCGCAAAAATCAGCCGCGCCGGATCGATGCCGCAGGCCCGCGCCTCTTTACGCAGATTGTCCATGGTGGAAGCGCTCGCGCCCTGCAGCCACAGCACGCCCGCCGGCACACCGCGCAGGATTTCCATCCACGCGTGGAAGTCGTCGCGCGTGATGCGCGAAGCGTTGTTGAAATTGCAGTACACGGTCGCGCCGGCAGGAAACCCGTCTGCCGTGCCGGCCGCGCCAGCGTTGCCCACCGCATCGGTCCCATCCGACACCATGAAACACTGCGCTACATATGCAGGCTTTTCCGTGAACTCGGCGGCGAGCGCCGCCGGTGTCGCGACACGGTCGGTGATGAAGTAATCGACGTACCCGGCGCCAGTGGTGCCCGGATAGCCAAGGTAATGCGCCTGCACCGGCGCCGGCCGCCGCGCCAAAACCGCAAGCCGGCTGCCTGTTGTGTGCCCAGCGAGCTCGACAAGCACGTGGATGCCGGCCTGCGCGATGCCGGCAGCAAGCTCGGCATCAGTCATGGCGTGCGCGTCGATGAAATGGTCTACGCCGGATGCAATCGCCTTGCGGTATGCGCTGCCGTCATCAGGCCCGTATGAATAGGCAAAAATCTCGAAGCGCGCGCGATCGTGCAGCGCAAACACATTGGCAAGGACATGCCCGACCGGGTGATCGCGAAAATCGCGCGACAGGTAGGCGATGCGCAGACGCCCGCCATCGGCGGCAGGTGCGCGCGAAATCTCTGTGATGCCGCGCGCGCATTCGGCCGCGTGATAAGCGGCGACTTGTTTCCGCAACTCCGGCGCGAGCCCGAGATAGACCGCCGTCAGCGGAGAAATACAGGGCATCCATTCTGCCGCCGGCTCGTTTTCGATCATCTTCCGCAGGACGTTCGCATGGATGGCGGCGCGCTCCCAGTCGCAGGCTTCGAGCAGGCAATGCATGAGCTGCTCGCGGGCGGGTGCGAACGCCGCGCCGCCATCGACCGCCGCCTGATAGTGCTGCGTCGCCTCTTCGCGGCGTCCGGATGCACGCATGACGTTCGCGAGGTTGTAGTGCGCAGGCGCGCAGCACGGATCGACTTCCAGCGCGCGCTGCAGCCATTCGACGCCTTCCCTCGGCTGGTCCTGCTCGAGCAAAACGACGGCGAGATTGGTCGCCGCCAGCGGGTCGCGCGGAAACTGCACCGCCGCTTCGCGCAATACGAGTTCCGCATCGCGCAGGCGGCCGTCCCGGCGCAAAGCCAGGCTGCGGTCTATCAGGGGTTGGGCTGACGCGCGCCGCTGGCACGCGGCCCGCAGAAGTTTCCACAGCATGATGCGTGAACTATCGCATCGGTGCTAAGCAGAAGCAACCCGCGGAACGGATTGCGCCAGTAGATACCGGTCGCGGCCACCGCGCATGACGCGGCAACCGCGGCCTCAATTAGCTCTCGGTATCGAGAAAACTGCGCAGGCGCTCGGAACGCGACGGGTGGCGCAACTTGCGCAGCGCCTTCGCTTCGATCTGGCGGATGCGCTCGCGCGTGACGTCAAACTGCTTGCCGACTTCCTCGAGCGTGTGGTCAGTGTTCATTTCGATGCCGAAGCGCATGCGCAGCACCTTGGCTTCGCGCGGCGTCAGCGTATCGAGCACGTCCTTGGTGGCGTCGCGCAGGCTCGCGTAAACGGCCGAATCCGACGGCGCCATGGTCGTCTGGTCTTCGATGAAATCACCGAGGTGCGAATCGTCGTCGTCGCCGATCGGCGTCTCCATCGAAATCGGTTCCTTGGAAATCTTGAGGATCTTGCGGATTTTCTCCTCGGGCATTTCCATTTTCTCGGCCAGCAGCGCCGGGTCGGGCTCCTGCCCGGTCTCCTGCAAAATCTGGCGTGAGATGCGGTTCATCTTGTTGATGGTCTCGATCATGTGCACCGGGATGCGGATCGTGCGAGCCTGGTCGGCGATCGAACGCGTAATGGCCTGGCGTATCCACCATGTCGCGTAGGTCGAAAACTTGTAGCCGCGGCGGTATTCGAACTTGTCCACCGCCTTCATCAGGCCAATGTTGCCTTCCTGGATCAGGTCGAGGAACTGCAGGCCGCGGTTGGTGTACTTCTTGGCGATCGAAATCACGAGGCGCAGGTTGGCCTCGGTCATTTCGCGCTTGGCGCGGCGCGCTTTCGCTTCGCCGGCCGACATCTGGCGGTTGATTTCCTTCAGGTCCTTGATCGGGATGCCGACTTTTTTCTGCAGGTCGAGCAGTTTCTGCTGCTGATCGACGATCGCGGCCTCGAAACGCTCGAGTGTGCTGCTCCACGGCTTGCCGGCCGCGATTTCATTGGCCGCCCACCGCAGGTTGCTTTCCTTGCCCGGGAATTCCTTGATGAAATGCTGGCGCGGCATCTTGGCCTTGTTGATGGAAAGGTCCATGATTTCGCGCTCGTGGGTGCGTACGCGGTCAACCAGCTTGCGCAGTCCGTCGCACAGCGACTCGACCTGTTTCGCGCCGAAGCGGATGTTCATCAGCTCGTTGGAAATCTGGTCGCGCGCCTGCAGGTAGTCTTTGCTGCGCGGTCCGTTCTTGGCCAGTGCGCGCAACATCTTGTTGTAAAGGTTGCGGATGACGGCAAAGCGCTTCAGCGCGTCGCCTTTGAGGCGCAGGAGGTCGGCGGTCTGCACCGCGGCCTGTTCCTCTTCGCTCATTTCTTCTTCTTCGACCGCTTCGTCCTCGGCTTCTTCTTCCTCTTCGTCGGCGGTCGCGGCGGCGAGATCGTCGGCGGTCGGATCGACCAGCCCGTCGACGACTTCATCGACGCGGATTTCGTCTTTCTCGATGCGATCGGCAAGTGCCAGGATTTCCGCGATCGTGGTCGGGCACGCCGAGATCGCCTGGATCATGTGCTTCAGGCCGTCTTCGATGCGCTTGGCGATTTCGATTTCACCTTCGCGCGTCAGGAGTTCGACCGAGCCCATCTCGCGCATGTACATGCGCACCGGGTCGGTGGTGCGGCCGAATTCGGAATCGACGGTCGACAGCGCGGCCTCTGCCTGCTCGACGACGTCTTCATCAGCCACCGGCGGCGGCGCATCCGACATCAGCAGCGTTTCGGCGTCCGGCGCCTCGTCGTAGACATGGATGCCCATGTCGTTGATCATGGCGATGATGTTCTCGACCTGCTCGGCGTCCATCATGTCGTCGGGCAGATGATCGTTGACCTCGGCGAAGGTCAGGTAGCTGCGCTCTTTGCCGAGCACGATCAGGTTCTTCAGTCGCAGGCGGCGCGCTTCGGCTTCGGCCGGCGACAGTTCTTTACGCTCGAACTCGCGCACCAACGCTTTTTCTTTCGCGGTCAGGCGCTGGCGGGTCTTGGCTAACTTGCCATCGACTGCAGGCGCGGCTGCGGGCGCAGCTTCGCCGGCGGCCTTCAGCTCCGCTTTTTCTTTCGCCTTGGCTTCTTTTTGCTCAGCCTTCAGCTTGGCCGCAAACTGTTTGGGCGTCAGCTTCTTGGGTTGCTTGGTCGCTTCAACGCGCGGTGCTTTTTGCGCGACGACTTTGCGCGGGGCGACTTTTTTCGCAGCCTTGGCCGTCTTGGCTTTTTTCAAGACGATTTTTTTCTTGGTTACCGGCTTTTTCTTGGCCACGGTGCGGGATTTCGTCGCTTTTTTGGGTTTTGCCATAGCCAATCTCAACTCTCGGGTGGTTTTACGCCGAAAAACCGGAAATTATACCTTAATAACTGCCACTTATCACGATGCGTGACTGCTTCTGTCAGGTTGCAGCAGCGCCCGGTACTCGGCTTCCTCTTCAGGACTAAGGGCCTGTTTTTGATTGAGTTTCTGCTGCAAAACGCCACGCCTGGTCTCGCGCAGGTCGGCATTGATGGCGACGCACAGGTTTTGCCAATCGTCCACGAACTGCTCTTTCAGCGCCGACTCTTCAAATCCAGCCTCGGGACGGTTCAACACGCTGGCCTCGATTTCCCGCACGGCAGCTTCAAACTCGGTATCGCGAAAAAACTCGCCGACCCGCGTCGTAGGCGATTGCTCAAACACCTCAAGCAAGGCCTCGAGCAGCGCAACTTCTTCAGGCCGGATTGATCCGACTGCGCGCGCGCTGGCAAGTTTCCGCCGGTCCGCCAATACATGCAACTCCGGACGCAGCATCAGGAGTTCGATGACCTTGCGCGCCGGACCGCGCACCGCGGTGGCCGAACTGCGCGCGGGCACAGCCCGCGGCGCCCGTGTTTCCTTGATGCCGTACTCGCGTTCGAGATCTTCCACGCTGATACCCGCCACCTGCGCGAGGTTCTGCCTGATGATGCGGCCGAGAAAGCGCGCGCTGATGCGCGTCACCAGCGGCTTTGCTTCTTTGAGCAATGCCGCGCGGCCTTCGCCGGTGGCGAGATCGACATGCGACTTCAGTTCGTCAATCAAAAACTGCGACAGCGGCTTGGCGTCGTCGAGCAGTTTCTCGAACGCGTCTTTGCCGAGCTTGCGCACATAGGTGTCGGGGTCTTCGCCCTGCGGCAGAAACAGAAACGAGAGCTGCTTGCCGTCGGCCAGTTGATCGAGGCTGTTTTCGAGCGCGCGCCATGCGGCTTTGCGGCCGGCATCGTCGCCGTCGAAACAAAACACGACCGCCTCGACCTGTCGCAGGAGTTTCTGCACGTGCGTCGGCGTGGTTGCCGTGCCGAGTGTTGCGACCGCATAGCCGATGCCGGACTGCGCCAACGCGACGACGTCCATATAGCCTTCGACCACGATTACGCGGCCGGCATCGCGTATCGCGCGCCGCCCCTGATACAGACCGTAGAGCTCGCGCCCTTTCTCGAACAAAGCGGTCTCGGGTGAGTTCAGGTACTTCGGCTCGCCCTTGTCGAGCACGCGTCCGCCGAAACCGATGATGTGGCCGCGCTGATCGACGATGGGAAACACCACGCGGTCGCGAAAACGGTCGTAGCGCTTGCCCTCATCGCCCTGTATCACCAGACCCGCGGCCACCAGCGCCTTCGCGTTGTAATCGGGGAATTCCGTCTGCAGGTTCTGCCAGCCGTCCGGCGCGTAACCGATGCCGAAATCCTTGGCGACTTCGCCTGACAGGCCGCGCTTTTTCAGGTATTCGATCGCGCGCGGCGCGTTTTTCAATTGGCTGCGGTAATACTGCGCGGCCCTGAGCAGCACTTCGTAGAGATCGTCGCCCTCTGCAGTCTTGCCGCGCGGGTGCTCGGCCTTGAATTCCGTCAGCTGCATGCCGGCGCCTTGCGCTAAATCCTTGACCGCGTCGATGAAGCCGACGCCCGCGTACTCGATCATGAAGCCGATCGCGGTGCCATGCGCCCCGCAGCCGAAGCAATGATAGAACTGCTTGGTCTGGCTGACGGTGAATGAAGGCGTTTTCTCGCCATGGAAAGGGCAGCACGCCACATAATTGGCGCCGGCTTTTTTCAACGGGACGTAGCGCTCGACCACGTCAACGATGTCGACGCGGTTAAGAAGGTCCTGAATGAAGGATTGGGGTATCAAGTCTCGGCAAGTCGAAAATGGCGACCGGCAGACAGGGGCTTGAGGCCCGCATGTCTGGCTCTTTCGCAAAACCAATAATAGACGATTCCGGCGCGACTTCCAGCGCTGGAAAAAAAGCGGTCAGCCGGCCAGTTTGGCCTTGATGGCAGCCGAGACTTTGGCCATGTCGGCCTTGCCCGCGAGCTTGGGCTTCAGCACCGCCATGACTTTGCCCATGTCGGACATCGCCTTGGCGCCGGTCGCCTGCATGGCGGCGTCGATCTCGGCCGCGATTTCGGCGTCGGCCAGCGCCTTGGGCATGTATTCCTGCAGCACGCCGGCTTCGAACTTCTCGGTATCGGCGAGGTCCTGGCGGCCGCCTTTTTCGAACTGCGTAATCGATTCGCGGCGCTGCTTCAGCATCTTGTCGATGATGGTCACGATGTCGGTGTCGGACAGTTCGACGCGTTCGTCGACTTCCTTCTGCTTCATCGCCGACAGCAGCAGGCGGATGGCCGACAGACGCGGCGCATCCTTGGCGCGCATCGCGGCCTTCATGTCGTCGGTGATCTTGGCTTTTAAGGACATAGGGCAGGATTCAGAAATCGGGATTGAGGATTCAGCAGAAACCGGGGCCAGAATGCAAAATGCGGGCATTGCCCGCATTCACCGAATTCTGACTCCCGAATCCTAGAACAGCTTCGGCGGCAGCATGTGCGAACGCAGGCGCTTGTAGTGGCGCTTGACCGCCGCCGCGTGCTTGCGTTTGCGCTCGGACGTGGGCTTCTCGTAGAACTCGCGCGCGCGCAGTTCAGTCAGCATGCCGGTTTTTTCAACGGTGCGCTTGAAACGGCGCATCGCGACTTCAAAAGGTTCGTTCTCTTTGACACGCACGGTCGGCATAAAGCGGTTACCCAGTCGGAATTTGCGAAAGGCGCGTATTATAGCAGCGGCTAAACCGTTGTCAAAGCACTGATTTTGAGTCCGTGATATTCCCTCCCATGCTCGTTTTAGGCATCGAAACCTCCTGCGACGAAACCGGCGTCGCTTTCTACGACACTGAACGCGGCCTGCTCGCGCATGCGCTCCATACCCAGGCCGCGCTGCACGCCGATTATGGCGGCGTGGTGCCCGAACTCGCCTCGCGCGACCACATCCGGCGCGTGCTGCCGCTGACCCGCGACATCGTCCGCCAGGCTGGTTGCAAGCTTTCAGATATCGGCGCGGTCGCCTACACCCAGGGCCCAGGACTCGCCGGCGCTTTGTTAGTGGGCGCCAGCATCGCGCACGGACTTGCCTATGCGCTTGGCGTGCCGGCGCTCGGCATCCATCATCTAGAAGGCCACCTGCTGTCACCTTTGATGGTAAAGCCCGCGCCTCAATTTCCGTTCGTCGCGCTACTGGTATCCGGCGGCCACAGCCAGTTAATGCGCGTCGCCGGTGTCGGCGATTACGAACTGCTGGGCGAGACGCTCGACGACGCGGCAGGCGAGGCGTTCGACAAAACAGCCAAGTTGCTCGACCTTGGCTACCCGGGCGGCCCTGAGCTCGCCAAATTAGCCGAAAAAGGAACAGCCGGACGCATCAAACTGCCGCGCCCGATGCTGCACAGCGGAGATCTCGATTTCAGTTTCAGCGGACTGAAGACCGCGGTCGTGATGCGGGTCAAAGGCCGCGCGCTCGACGCACAGGCGCGCGCCGATATCGCGGCCGAATTCCAGGCTGCCATCGTCGATGTGCTGGTGGCGAAATCGCTCGCGGCGCTCGAACGCTGCGGTGTCGGTCACTTGGTAGTAGCAGGCGGCGTTGGCGCCAATACGGAACTGCGCGCGCGACTGACCGACGCCGGCGACCGCAACGGATTCAAAGTGTATTTCCCGCCGCCCGAGTTCTGCACCGACAATGGCGCGATGATTGCATTCGCAGCAGCGAAGCGGCTGGATCACGCCTCTCGCCTCTCGCCTCTCGCCTCTCCAGGCTTTTCAGTGCGCCCGCGCTGGAACCTCGAAACGCTGGCGCCCGTTTAGTTGCTGTCTTGGGTTTCCACTGCAGCGGCCTTCTTGCCGCCGATGCGGCCTTCCGTTCCGGCCAGCAGATTTTTGATATTGGTTTTGTGCCGCCAGAACAGCAACACGGTGATGATGCTGACCGCCAGCGTATAAGGATGGATTTCATACAACATGTAGCAGAACACCGGTGCCGAGAGTGCGGCAATCAATGCAGCGAGCGAAGATAACTTGAAGAAGAACGCGATGATCACCCAGGTCGACGCCGCGCCCGCCGCCAGCCATGGATTGAGCGCGAGCAGCACGCCGAGCGCGGTCGAGACGCCCTTGCCGCCCTGGAAGCGATGGAACACCGGGTACATGTGCCCGATGACTACCGCCAGCGCAACTGCCGACATCTTGTAAGTCGCCGGCGTTACCGTCGAAAAATACTGATCGGTCAGAAATACCACGAGCCAGCCCTTGGCGGCGTCGCTGAACAACGTCAGCGCAGCTGCAGCCTTTTTGCCGGTGCGCAGGACGTTGGTCGCACCGGGATTTTTCGAGCCGTAGCTGCGCGGATCGGGCAGCTTCATCGCGCGGCTGACCACCACCGCGAACGAAATCGACCCGACCAGATAGGCAATCAAGACAAGAGCTATGGTCATCGCATGAATTCACATAGAATAAGCGGCGATTCTAACTAAAAACGGCTGCGCCTGAGCGTTTTGCTTTTCCCCATCACCCGTTGCTCATCACTCATCACCGATTCGAAATGGACATCATCTTCATCAGCGAACTGAAAATCGAAACGCTGATCGGCATTTACGAGTGGGAGAAACAGGTCCCGCAGACGATACAGCTTGATCTCGAAGTCGGCCTGCGCGGCGAGCACGCAACCAAAAGCGGCAAGATCGGCGACACCATCGATTACAGCCGCGTCGTCGGCCGCATCGAGCAACTGTTCAAGGAGCAGCATTTCCTGCTGCTCGAAAAAGCCGGCGAAGCGATCGCCGAAACCATCATCAGCGAATTCAAAACGCCGTGGATCAAGGTCAGCATCGCCAAGCTCGCGCCGCTGCGCAACGTGAAAAAACTCGGCTTCGTCATCGAACGGGGCAAACGCGGTTGATTGATCCATGGCCGACTTCCCGTACCTGATCCTCATCGGCGCTTTTGCCGGCGGGCTGGTGTCGGGATTGACGGGGTTCGGCACCGGCATCACCGCGCTGCCTTTCTGGCTTGCCGCGACGACACCGCAACTCGCCGCACCGCTCGTCGTGGTCTGCTCGCTGGTGGCGCAGGTGCAGACCCTGCCGGCGATCTGGCATGCGATAGATTTCAAACGCGTGCGGCCCTTCATCAGCGGCGGGCTGGCCGGCGTGCCGCTTGGCGCGTTGCTGCTGTCCTACGTGTCCGCCGCCATGTTCAAGATCGGCGTCGGCGTTGTGCTCGTCGTTTACTGCAGCTATATGCTGATCGGTCAGGTGCGCCTGCAATTGAAGTGGGGCGGGCGCATTGCCGACGGCGCGATCGGTTTTGGTGGCGGCATCATGGGCGGCTTGGCCGGCCTCTCGGGACCGCTGCCGACGATCTGGACCGGTTTGCGAGGGTGGGGCAAAGACGCCAAGCGCGGCGTTTTGCAGGCCTACAATTTTTCCATCCTGGTGCTAGCGCTGATCTTTCAAAGCGTCGCCGGGTTGATCACCCTGGAATTCGGACGCCTGTTTCTCATTACGTTGCCGGGCACGATCCTTGGCGCGTGGCTCGGACGGCTGCTCTACAACCGGCTTAACGACCGGCGTTTTGATAACGCGGTCTTGATCCTGCTGTTGATTTCAGGCTGCCTGCTGCTGCTTTCGCTCTTCCGTTAGAAGACTTCACTGAACCGTCAGCCCCGCATCTTTCACGACCTTGACCCAGCGCGCATAGTCGCTGCGGATGCGTTCATTGAAGTTCGCCACGGTGCCACCGGTCGGCGCCATCCCCTGCGCTTCGAAAAACTTCTTTGCCTCGCTCGACTGCAGAATCCTGTTGACCTCGGCGTTGAGCGTCTGGATCACCCGCGCGGGCGTGCCGCGCGGCGCCATCAGGCCGTACCAGGTCACCAGCGTGTAACCCGGCATCGTCTCGGTAACGGTCGGCAGTTCAGGCACGGTGGGCCAGCGCGCCTCGCTCGTCACCGCCAGCGCCCGCAACCGGCCCGACTGAAAATGCTGCACGGTGCCGGGCAGGCTGCCGAGGATGAACGGGCACTGTCCGGAGAGCACGTCGATCATCGCAGCACCTGTGCTCTTGTACGGCACGTGGATCATCTTGAGCTTTGCCATGCTGGCGAACCACTCGGTGCCGAGATGCGTGAATCCGCCGAGCCCCGTTGACGCGTAGGCAAGCATGCCCGGCCTGGCGCGCGCGAACTCGATCAGCTCGGCAGTGGTTTTGGGTGTAAGCGAAGGGTGCACCACCAGCACATGCGGCGAGTAGCCGAGCTCGATGATCGGCACGATCTCCTGCAGCGGATCGAACGAGAGCTTCTGCGTCGCCGGCGTCGCCGCGAAGCTGCCCGACATCGCCATGAGGGTGTAGCCGTCGGGGTTGGCCCTCGCGGTCAACTCCATGCCGATGACGCCAGCCGCGCCGCCACGATTGTCGACCACGAACTGCTGGCCGAGCGCCTCGGAGAGTTTCTGCGATATGGGACGCGCGGTGAGGTCGCTGCCGCCGCCTGGAGCGAACGGTACAATCACGCGTACCGGCTTCGATGGATAGGTTTGAGCGACGGATGGCAGCGCGCACGACAGCGCCCCGGCAAACGCGGCCACGGCGGCAAGCGCTACATTTCGGGCAAGGGGGGCCATGCGTGCAGAATAGCACTTAAAGCGCATTTGGCAGTTCCGATTCAATCTAGCCGCGTGGATGGTGCTTCGCGTGCAACTGCTTCAACCGCTCGCGCGCGACATGCGTGTAAATCTGCGTGGTCGAGGAATCGGAATGGCCGAGCAATAACTGCACCACGCGCAGATCAGCGCCGAAAGAATTCACGTGTTATCGGCGCGGCGACGCGCCGCTCGCAAGCGGATCAAAATACTGCCGGCGCTGATGCAGCACGCGCACCATCTGAATCCTGTCTCGGCGGGCGCGAT
>Ga0114978_10003202_pt1 | contig 13423 bp, 7 predicted proteins | sample S_140212_EF_Meta_FD_87027 | JGI IMG/M metagenome (GOLD analysis project Ga0114978, IMG submission 87027) | Freshwater microbial communities from Lake Simoncouche, Canada to study carbon cycling - S_140212_EF_MetaG | ecosystem: Environmental > Aquatic > Freshwater > Lake | place: Lake...
AACATCGTCGAGCACCTTCGGTCCATCGCCATGCGCGAACGAAACGCTGTCGAATCGAATCGCCAATCCTGGGCGCAACGCTGCGAGTGCAAGCGCGTCGGAGGGCTTGGGATCAAGGTCGCGTTCTTCATCCTTGGTGAGAATCTCCTCAAGCCGCACCACCGCCGCCAGCGCCTTGCCGCTCTCGACCACCATTCGTCCGAGCATGCGTACGGGCCAGATGAACATGCCGACGACGGTGAGAAAGTAGAAGTACGCGCCGGTTTCAAGTGAACCACGCGACACTAGAATCGCGCCGAGCGAAACAACGATCACCTGTTGTAAAAAGCACAACAGGTCGGACACCGACCAAAAGTTTGCGTAGTGGCGAAAGAGCGTCGCATCCGCATCGCGCAACGCACCGGAGCTGGCGGCAAAGCGAGCGTTCTCAAACTCCGCGCGACCGAACGCGCGCACGGTTCGGATGCCCGTGAGGTTCTCTTGGACATTCGCGGTCATCCGCGCTTCCGCCGCCTCTTTTGCGCCAAAATCAGGGCCCATGCGCTTGAAGTAGCGCGCGGTAAAGATCAGCATCGCCGGGACGCACACGATCGATGCCAGCGCCATGCGCCAGTCGAGAGCGGCCATCACCGGCAGCGGGATCAGCAGCATGAGTACTGCGCGACAAATTTCCGGCGCCTGACTGGCGAGAAACGCGCGCATCGTTTCGATGTCGGAGGTGCAGCGCTGCAGAAGATCGCCCGACGGAATCTGGTCGAGCGTGTTGCAGGGAAGGCGCTGCACATGGTCGTACATACGGTCGCGCATGCGGCGGGCAATGCGCTCGGCGGCGCCGGTGGCGAGTCGCGTGCGCAAGTGCAACGCGACGGCGCTGAGCGAGGTGAGAGCAACCATCGCAATCGCGGGCCGCCAGAGCGCGTTGGCAACGGCATCGCGACCGCCGAGGAAATCGACGACCCGCCGTGAAAGCGCAGACGCATTCGCATCGTTTCCTAGCACTGCGTCAAACACCGACTGTGGAACCAACGGCACGAGATAGAGCAGGCCCGCCGCAGCAACCATCGCGCCAACCGCACCGATGAACACCGTGCGCTCGCTGGCGGAAAATCGCCACGCTGCACGCAGTCCTTGCATGGTCGACGGCTGCTGTTGGGTTGTTGCGGCTGCAGTTGGGGCGGACATTGAGGCGGCGAGTCTACGCAGAATCCGACTTAAAACTGCGCCGCTGCGCCCAGATTTCGCCCATTGCGCCATGATTCAGGTCAACGCTACTTTTGGTCGCGCCGTGGAGCCGGCTCGTCGTAGGGCGGTGCGTCGAATACGGAAGCCTTCAGCGTCGGTCTCGCGACGATGGTCGGAGGCGCAATGGTGCGGCCGAGCCATGACCGCGCGACTCCGCTTGAAGTAAGTACGGTCAGCTGGTCAAGCGCGTCGTCAAATCCGATGGCCACTGGACGACCCGCAGGCGAGTCGAGCCGCATAATTTCCTCAAGCGGATCGAACGCGATGACGCGGGTGACGGCTTCGCGAGTCGCGGTAAAGAGGCGCGTCTGCGCGCGGTCGGTGCACAAGACACCGCCATCCTGAGCAATGTTTTTTGTAGAGGCGATATGTCCCTCGTCGGTGAAGATGCAGCCAGTAATGCCCAGGAAGTAGAAGCGCTCATCCTCGGCCCGCCAGATTCCCACATCGCTCTCGGCCATTCTGCTGTTGCCGTTGGGATTCAGAACCTTGCCATCGTGCGCGCGAAACAGTCGAAACGGGCTGTTACTCAGCACGGTTGCGAATGCAACTCGGTCCTGTTCACCTTCGAACACAGGCTTCACCACACTCATGCGTCCGGGGACCGCATCGCCCGTCGGAAGTTCGGCGGTCCAAAGCACCCCGCCGTCGGCGACAGAGAGCATCGCAGCCGAATTGCCGCTGAAACCGCATGCGATCATCGCTCCCTTCGGATCGAACGCGAGCGTGACCGAACCGCTCACACCCGGTCGCACGCGCCAACGCTCGACGAGAGATGCAGTCGCGTTGGCGCCGCCCTTGCGCTCGCTCCCGAGCCCGTCATCCTGCTCGTGCGGCTCGAGGAGCACCACCGCGCCGTCGGTCAAACCCACGGCGATGAAGCGTTCACTGCGCGTGATCGAGTAGATCACGCTGGATGTATTCAAGCCGGCCACCACGCCCAACGCGCGAGTCGTTCCCTGCGCAGCGTCGAACTCGTAGATGGTGCCGTCGTCGGTCGCGCTGGTGAACAACGATGGCACGGGCCCGAATGTTGCGACCACGGGTCGGTGCTGCGTATCGATGGAGCGAATGGCTTTGTTTCCAGCAACGATCCACGCGCCCGCGCAGTCGGCATTGGATTTGGGCGCGCCAGGCTTGGCCAACTCAGGAAGCACGATGCGACCAAAAATCCGTGTTCCATCGGGACTAAATGCGATTCCCCAAACATGCGCATGCGTTCCGCTGAAACAATCGCGCACGGCGAGGGAATCCATGTCGATCACTCGAACCGTGCGTGACCAGCTGCTCGCGGCAATGGTGCGCGCATCGGGCGAGATCACCAGTTCGAACGCCGATCCGCCCCAAAGTTCACGCTCCGCAAGTGTGGCCCCGTTTGCTGGATCGATCCTCGTGATGGATCCGTCCTTCCAGGCGACGACAATCACGCTTGCGTCGGGCGCGATCGCCACCGCACGCGCGCCTAACGCGCGCGGTTGGGTTCGCCAACGCTCCCGCAAATCGCTCGTCGCAGCATCGATTTCGATGCAACGGAGAACGCCGTCGAGCTGCCCAACGATGATGGTGGCGCCGTCAGCGCTGCGCGACGCATCGGCGATCGGACCGTCAAAACTGAAACGATGCAGCGGCTTTCCCGTCGAGAGTGCAATCGTCTCGACACCGCCGTTCGCATAGATGCAGCACACGGTGCGCGCCTGACCCTCCGGTCCGTTGCCGACAAATCCTGCAGAGATACTGGCGCCGGTACCGAGCGGCGTCAACGATGAACTCGCGCGGTCGATCGCGAACACCCGACCCTCGGTCGTGTGCAGAAGGATCGTTGCGCCATCGGGCGAGGCGGAGGTTCCGGCGACCGATCCGCCTGCAGTACTGCCGTACATCGGACGAAGATCGATGACCTCCGTTGGCCGAACATGGTCGAGGTCGACGATTTCGAGGAAACCGCCGGTGATTCCGACAAGCAGTTCGTTGGTCGCCGCGATCGGCGCGACGCAAAACACCTCGCTACCGCAGGAGGAGTAGATTTCGAAATTCGCCATGCGCGCCGAAACATGGCGTGCTTCCCAGCCCCGCAGTTCAGCTGGAATTTCCTCGAGGCGAAGAACCGCATCGGCGGGATTGTTGAGTTCCAATGATGAACTTGCCGACTTCTGGTTCGCGCGCGCCGCTTGGATGCGCGCACGGTCAGCGGCCTCTCTCGATTGAAGCGCGAACGAAAATGACACCAGCGCGCCAACGGCGACCGAGAGAATCACGGCAGCGACCAGAAGCCCCACCATCTTGTTTTTGCGGAAATACCGCATCATGAGACCAAGTGGCCCCGTCTCCGCCGCGAGCACCACCTCGTCGGCGAGCCATCGACGCAGTTCGTCGGCGAGCTCGCCCGCAGTTCCGTAGCGCGCGTCGCTGCGTTTGGCGATCGCCTTGAGAACAACGGACTCGAGGTCTTTTTCGATAGTTGCATCGATGCGCCGCGGTGCCGTTGGCTCCGTTGCACGAACTGTTTCGGAAATCGCGTCGATACCAGCGCCGCGCGTTTGATAAGGAAGGCGGCCAGTTAACAGTTCGTAGAGAATCAGCCCGAGCGCGTAGACATCCGCACGCGAATCGACGCGGCCGCTCGCACCGTCGAATTGCTCTGGGCTCATGTACTGCGGTGTTCCCACCAGCGGGCGCCCGACCTCGCGTTCGCCTTCAGGCGCGCCCCCAGTTTTTTCGGTACCTTCGCCGCCAGTTTCGCCGTCAGTTTTCTCATCAGCTTCGCCGCGATTTCTCGAGATCGATGCCGCGATTCCGTAGTCGATCACGCGCAGTGCGCCTGTACGCGAAACGATGAGATTTCCCGGCTTCAGGTCGAGATGCACAATGCCGCTGCGATGCCCCGCGCCAACGGCGTCGCACGCATCTGCAACCACGCGCACGATGTCGGCGCGTGAAGCATCGGTATCGCGGGCCCAACGCGTAATCGCGCGGCCGCCTTCGACGAGCTCCATGGCGAAGTAAGGGCGAGCGCCGCCATCGCCTGGGACAAAAAGCGTTCCTGCCGCGATCACGCGCGCGATGTTCGGATGGTCGAGTCGCGCGAGAAACGCAGACTCCTTGCGGAAGCGCGCCAGCGTCGACGGCCTCGCCAACGCGCCATGAAGCACCTTGACGGCGATCTTTCGCGCGGGCATCTCCTGGTCTGCTTCGAAGACGGTGCCCATTCCGCCAACGCCAATCACTCTGCGCAGCGTGAATCCATCGATCGCGAGCCCGATGCACGCCTCGGCGTCGAAGCGCGCACTGCGCAGGGCGTTTGCGGAGTGCAGCGATCCGACGGTCTTCGCGTCCAAATCGTCAAAGTTCAGCAACGACCGCACTTCCGCGCGCACCCACAGGTTGGCGGTACCGGAGTCAATCGCCGCCTCGCGTGCCTCAGGGGGAAGTTCGCGCACCGCATCGAACAAGTCCTCAACCGATCGTTGAAGGGTTGTGGGTGTCGATTGGTTGGATTGGTCGTTCGACTCCATCGGTGTTCATGCGTCATTCAGATTCAGCGATCGCACGGCGTAGCCAGGCACGGGCAAAATTCCATCGTTTACTGACGGTGCGCGGCGCGATACCGAGCAGGGCGGCGGTTGTATCGATGGAAAATCCTGAAAGAAATCGCATTCTCGCCACCAACGCACACTCGGGAGATTCCGCTTCAAGCCGGTCGAGCGCGGCGATTGCGGCCAGCGAAAGAGGTGAAAGCGCGCGGGTTGCGTTCTCAAGCTCACCAGCGAGGATCTCGATCGGCACTCGATTACTCGCACCGCCTCTCCTTAATCTGCCCTCTCTACGCGCGAGATCGACGAGGATTTGCGACATCGCGCGACCCACCGATCCCCAGAAATGGGAACGGTCGTCCCACGCCGTCCGCGCCACATCTGGCCCGAACATCTTGAGGAACAGCTCATGCACCAGCATCGTTGGCTGCAACTGCGCGCGCGATGATTCGGCTCTACATGCGCGTCGCGCCACATCGTGGATCTCTTGATAGATCACCGACCAGAGGCGTTCAGCGTCGACGCCATCACGGTGCGCCGGATCGTTCAGCATTCGAGTGAGATCGTCGATGTAGTCGTCGCTATCCATAAATGCAGCGATGTCTCAGATCGGCGTCTTGACGCCCAAGGCGCGGATCGCGCACCAACCAACGACCGCTTCGAAAAGTATGAAAATACCAGCGAGCCAGATCGCCAACGCTGGCCAAGCTGTCCATGCCGGTGTCCACTCCAGGAACCAGAGCGCGCCGAGCAGTAGCCCGATAGCCTCGACGAGTGCGCCTACGACAAGGCGCATCGTCTTTCCCCGCTGATCGATATTGCAAGTGAACATCAATGGGATTCTACGGTAAATGAAGGCTTTCATGCCTTGGGCATTCACGCCGCAAGCCGCGGGCAGTTTAAAGTACGACCGCCGCCACGCCCGATGAGGTTGGCAAGTCCTATGCAGTTCCTCGCCTCTCGATTCATGCTTCCGTTGCTCCTGCTCGCGCAGGTGTTTGCTGGCATGTCCCCAGGTCGTGTGCTCTGCTTCGCGGACGCGGGTTGCTCGGTTGTTCATGGGACCACACTGCACGATCATTCGGGGCACGACCATGCTTGCAGCGATCATCACGGCTCCGACGAGCATCGCCACGCGGGCGGCGGCGACAACGATGCGCAGATAAGGCCGTACCCAGACTGCCATTGCCATTTTCATGTCAGTTTTCCCGACGATGCCGGGAGTTCACGCGACCGTGCACTCGCCCGATTTGGAGATGTTCGCCTGATGTCGCCTGTACTGGCGACGCTGGTCGGAACCTCAAAAAATACTGGCCGCATCACCGCGGTCAGCTGCTCGATGTGTTCGAACTGGCCGCGCACCTGGCCGGCGTCCGACCAATGTCGCGCACGCGATGCGTCTCGACTCTTGCTCTAGGGAAAGCCGCGCGCGAACCGCGCTGCTTGTGCATTTCCCAAAGATCAAGAGCCACGCTTCATGACGAAGACCATACGAATTTCACGCGCCCTCATAGGGATCGCGCTGCTTAGCAGCTGCCGCAACTACGAGCCCAAGCCGCTCGCGCTCGACGCGAGCGAACGCGCCTTTCTCGTACGCACGATCGATGCGCCCACGCTTGCGCAGTACAGCGCGCAACTCGGCGCGCGTGCTGCGGCGGCGAATGCATTCAATGCCGCCGACGGGCTCTCGCTCGACGAAGCGGAATTGATTGCACTGGTGTTCAATCGCCAACTGCGCCTTGCCCGCCTTGAAGCGGGAGTCACGGCTGCGACTGCTGAAAATGCAGGGCTTTGGCGCGATCCACGCCTCGGCGTCGATCTGTCGCAAATCGTCGATGGTGTCACTGGCGGCGTCGAGGCGATGGTTTCGCTTGGATTGACGCTGCCGTTGTCAGGGCGGCTCGAACTTGAGAAGCAACAGGCGCAAGCACAGCACCGCGCCGAACTTGTTCGCGTTGCGCAGCAGGAGTGGACCGTCGTTGCCGACGTGCGTCGCGCTTGGGTGCGCCACGCATCGTTGGCGGCCGAGGCGCAAGCGGCAGGGGACTTTCTCGTTCGTGTTGCGCAGGTGACGGCGATCGTCGACCGCATGGAATCCGCGGGGGAGATCGCGCGCATCGAGGCGCGTCTATTTCGCATCGAGGACGCCAAGTTGCGTGGGCAATTGCAGGCGATCGAATCAGATCTCACTCGAACCATGCACGAAATTGAGTCGCTCATTGGCATGCCGCCTCGAAGCGACCGCAACTTCGACGCTGATTTCGCCTTCGCCGATGCGCTTGGGCGCGAGCATCATGATGCTTTGATTCTGCGCCTTTCTGCGGCGAGTCCCTCGCTCGCCGTCGCACGGGCTGAGTATGAATCGTCGGAGCTTCGTCTGGCCCGCGAGATGCGTGCGCAGTGGCCTGACCTCGAAATTGCGCCAGGCTTCGGCGAACAGGACGGCCAGAGGCAGGGCACGCTTGGCATCGGAGTCACGCTTCCGATCATTGACGGAAATCGGCGCGCCATCGCCGAAGCCGAGGCGGCGCGCGAAGTTTCGCGCGGACGCACGGAAATGGAACTTGAGCGGTTGATCAGCGCGCTTCTTGGCACCGAGGAACGACTGGCGGCAGCGGTAAGGCGGCGTGTGTTGTTGGAAACCACGCTTCTTCCGCTGGTAGACACGCAGTACGCCGAGGCGCGTGAAGTGGCGAGACTCGGCGAAGTAAACACGCTGGTGTTGCTCGAGAGTTTGAAGCAGCAACTCGAGGCGAAGCAGCAGTTGATTGCGGCGCGCCGCGACGAATCGCTCGCCGCCATCGACATCGAAGAAATCGCGGGACCGCAGACCTCGATGCAGAAGAAAGAGGACGCAGCGCCATGATCCGTACGACCACTCCCGCCGTTCTCACAATGCTCGCATCGCTCGCAACGCTTTGTTCGACTGGATGCCGCGACCGCGCTGCTCCGACCGAACCCGCCGCCGCGCAGCACGAACCCGCCGCAGCGCCGACCAATCGCGTGGACATTCCCGATGGTGTGCGCCGCAATCTCGGCGTCACTTTCGCCAAGGTTGAGTCGCGCTCCGTCGCACGAACCCTGCGTATTCCTGGCCGATTTGAGCCGCTGCCGACAGCGCGCCGTGAATATCGCGCGCCTCTCGCTGGCCGGATCGAGTTGCTCGTGACGCAGTACCAGCGCGTCGAAGCGGGCACGCCGCTCTACAGGATCGATGCGCCGGCATGGCGCGGACTTGCGGAGGAGATCATCGCAGTTGAGGCGAAAGTCGCGTCGATGGGCCCGCTGCGTGATGCGCATCGCGTGCACGAGCGCAGTCTCGCCGACAAGGTCGCGCTTTGGAAAGCGCGACTCACTCAACTCGATGAACTGCGCGCTGCGGGCGGCGGAAGCGCGGCGCAATTCACTGATGCGCGCGCGACGCTCAACGCCACGCAAGCCGAGCTTGCTGATGTGATGGAGACCGATGCGTCGCTGCAAGCCGAGGACGCGGAGGCGAACGCAAGATTGCGGGGAATGCAGGCGCGGCGCGCGGCGTTGCTGGCGGCGGGTGGTTGTCCGCAAGCGGAATCCATGGGATTCGTGGTGTGCGCCGTTGCCGCTGGCGTCGTCGCATCGATCGATGTCACGCAGGGCGGGCTCGTTGCGGATTCGGCCAATGTCGTTGAGATTGTTCAACCTGAGCAGGTGCGCTTTCGTGCACGCGCGCTCCAAGGCGATCTCGGGCGTTTGCGCGACGGATTGCCGTCGCGCGTGGTCGCACCGAGCGCCGACGGTTCCGGCGCGGCGCTTCTCGGCACGCTCGCCATCGGCATCGCGGCCGATCCCGATGGACGCACCATCGACCTCGTGTTCATGCCGAGCAGCGTTGCGTCTGGTGAAGCATTTCCCTGGGCGCGCGCGGGCGTGGCGGCGTCGCTTGAAGTGACGCTTGATTTCACACCCGGTCAAGAAGCAGCGGACAGTGGCCAAACGCTTGCGATTCCAATGAACGCGGTCGTGCGCGATGGCATCACTCCGATCATCTTTCGGCGCGATCCCAAAAATCCCGACAAGGCGATTCGACTCGATGCGGATCTCGGCGTCGACGACGGCCGCTGGGTCGTCATTAAGAGCGGCGTCAAGGAGGGCGATGAGATCGTCGTCGCGGGCAATTTCCAATTGATGCTCGCGACCAGCGGAATTGCCGCAAAAGGCGGGCATTTTCACTCCGACGGAACTTTCCATGAAGGCAAGGACTAATGCTGTCGCGCCTGATCGCCTTCTCAATTCGGCAATCGTCGATCGTCCTAGTCACGGCTGGGCTCGTGCTGCTGCTCGCTGGAATGCAACTTCGGCAAATGCCGGTCGATGTCTTTCCTGAACTCAACGCACCGACGGTTGTGGTGATGTCGGAGGCTGGAGGACTTGCCGCCGACGAGGTCGAGTCGAATGTCACATTTCCGATCGAGACGGCGGTGAACGGTTTGCCGGGCGCGCGGCGTGTGCGTTCATCAAGCGCGACGAGCCTCTCGATTGTGTGGGTCGAGTTCGACTGGGGTACGGACATCTATCGCGCGCGGCAGCTGGTTTCCGAGCGGCTTTCGGCGGTGCGCGAAACGCTTCCGCCCAACGTGCACGCGGAGATCACGCCCGTCACCAGCATTACCGGCGAGGTCATGCTGCTCGCGTTAAGCTCGCCTAGTGGCGGCGCGACGCCGCTGCAGGTGCGCGATTTTGCGGAGTTCACGCTGCGCAACCGCTTGCTCGCGGTACCTGGCGTCGCGCAGGTCGTTGCGATCGGCGGCGAACTTCCGCAGTACCAGGTCGAGGTCCAGCAGGAACGCCTCGCGTTGCACGGCATTTCAATCGACGAGGTCGTCGAGGCCGCGCGCGGCGCGCACAGCACGGCGACCGCGGGGTACCTCGCGAGCGTCGACAATCAGGAACTTCCGATCCGCCAGATGGCGCGCGTGCGAAGCGCTGACGACATCGCGCGCACGCTGGTGCGCATGGATGAAGGCGCGCCGATCACGATCGACGACGTCGCCGACGTCCGGATCGCCGCTGCTCCCCGCCGCGGCACCGCGTCCGACCGCGGCCTGCCCGCGGTCGTCGTGAGCGTGCAGAAGTCCCCGGGAACCAACACGCTCGCGCTCACGCAGGCGCTCGACGCCGCGATCGACGGCGTGGAGAAGGCCGCGCCGCCAGGCATCGTGATCAACCGCGATCCCTTCCGTGCGTCGCGCTTCATCGAGCGATCGGTCAACAACGTCGTGCGCGTGCTCATTGAGGCGAGCCTCATCGTCGGCGTGATCCTGATCCTCTTCCTGCTCAACGTGCGTGCGACACTGGTCACGCTGACGGCGCTTCCGCTGTCGCTGGCGGTCGCGCTGCTCGTGCTGTGGGCGCTCGGGCTCTCGATCAACGTGATGACGCTCGGCGGCCTCGCGGTCGCGATCGGCGAACTCGTCGACGACGCGATCATCGACGTCGAGAACGTGCTGCGCCGCCTGCGCGAGAACGCCGCGCTTCCTGCCGAAATCCAGCAGCCCGTCGTCGACGTGATCCTCGTCGCAAGCAACGAGATCCGCTCATCGGTGGTGTTCGCGACGATCATCATCTGCATGGTGTTCGTTCCGCTGCTGTTCCTGCAGGGGCTCGAGGGGCGGTTCTTCCAGCCGCTCGGCATCGCCTACATCGTGTCGATTCTCGCGTCGCTGGTGGTGGCGCTCTCGGTCACGCCGGCGCTGTGCAAGCTTGCGTTCGCGCGCGCATTCGCGTTGGGCCATGGCGGCGCGCACGGCGACGGCGCCCTCGTGCGTTGGCTGAAGCGGCGGTATGAGCCGCTGCTGCGCTGGGCGATTCGCCGCCGCAACTCCGTGCTCGCGGGTGCGGGCGCGCTGACCGCCGCATCGCTCGTGCTCGCAGCGACATTCGGAAGTTCGTTCCTCCCGTCGTTCAAGGAGGGAACCTTCACGGTGTTCCTCATGGCGCCGCCGGGAACCTCGCTCGGCGAAAGCGACCGCCTCGCCAACGGCGTCGACAAGCAGCTGGTCGCGATCGACGGCGTCTCGAGCGTCACGCGCCGCACCGGCCGCGCCGAGCGCGACGAGCACGCGGAGCCCGTGAGCAGCTCGGAGATCGAGGTCACGATGAAGGAAGGCGCATCGCACGCAGCGGTGCGCGCCGAGATCGACCGCATCCTCGCCAACATTCCCGGCATCACCACGATGGTCGGCCAGCCGATCGAGCATCGGCTTTCGCACATCCTCTCGGGCACGCCCGCGGCGATCGCGATCAACGTGTTCGGCGACGACCTCGACGTGCTCCGCCGCGTGGCCAAGGAGATCGAGGGCGAGCTCAAGGCGATCCCCGGCACGCGCGACGTGAACGCGAACCGCGAAGTCCTGGTGACATCGCTGCCGATCCGCTATCGCGCGCAGGATCTCGCGTCCGCCGGCCTCACGCCCGCGGGCGCGGCGCAGCAGGTGCAGCGCGCGCTGTACGGCGAGACCGTCGCCGAGGTCAATCAGGGGACGCGCCGCCTCGAGCTCGTCGTGCGCCTGGCTGAAGAGGACCGCGCGCGGATCGAGCAGATCGGCGAGCTCGTGCTCCGCGGTCACGGCGGTACCGCGGTGCGCCTGCGCGAGGTCGCGGACATCGGGCCCGAGCGCACGAGCAACCTGATCGCACGCGAGAACGCGCAGCGCAAGGCGGTCGTGTCGACCAACGTCGCCGACGGCTACAACCTCGGCGACCTCGTCGGAGCGGTGCGCACGCGCGTCGATCCGATCGTGGCGCGCGCAGGATGCACGGTCCACTACGGCGGGCAGTTCGAGGCGCAGCAGTCGGCGAGCCGCACGATCTTCACGATGGGAATCGTGGTGGCCTTCGTGATGTTCCTGCTGCTGCAGCTGGCAACCGGCCGCGCGCGCACGGCGCTGCTGGTCATGCTGAACCTTCCGCTTGCGCTCATCGGCGGCATCGCGGCGATCTACCTCACCGAGTCTCCCGCGCTGGTCGGAAACACGCTCGCGCTCTTCGGCATCGGAAGCGCGCGCTACATCGCGCCCGTCATCTCGATCGCGAGCATGGTGGGTTTCGTGACGCTCTTCGGCATCGCGGTGCGCAACGGAATTCTGCTCGTGAACCACTACGCGCATCTCGAGCAGCACGAAGGCTGCACGCGCGCCGAAGCGCTCGTGCGCGGCTCTATGGAACGGCTCGTGCCGATCCTGATGACCGCGCTCACCGCGGCGCTCGGACTGATCCCGCTCGCGTTCTCAGGGAGCAAGCCAGGCAGCGAGCTCCTCGCGCCGCTTGCCGTCGTCGTCCTCGGCGGACTCGTCTCGTCGACGGTCCTCAATCTCTTCGTCATCCCCGCGGGCTACGCGCTCGTGTTCCGCAACCGCAAGGAAACCACATGAAACGACTGATCCCCATCGCCGCCGTCTCGTTCTACGCCGTCGCCATGCTCCCGCTTGCGGGTTGCGAAGGCGACAAGTCAGCTGCGCCCGCTGCGGCGCATGACCATGACCAGGATCATGATCACGCGGCGGCGGACCACGATCACGCCGCCGCGGGCCAGGATCACGCGAAGCCCAACGATGGCCATGAGCACGGCGCCACGACCGAGCTCGGCGAGCAGGAGTCGGGGGGCTTCAAGGTCAAGGCATCTCGCGACGGCAGCGTGAAGGCCGGCGCCGACGCCGCGATCGATGTGTGGGTCAACGGCGGTAAGGCCGGAAACGCCGTGCGATTCTGGATCGGCACCGAGGACGCGAAGGGCTCGATCAAGGCGAAGGCCGAGGTCGAGGTCGATCACTGGCACACGCACGCCGAAGTGCCCGATCCGCTGCCGGCCGGCTCGAAGCTGTGGATCGAGGTGGACGCCGAAGGCGGCGCGAAGACCACCGTCTCCTTCGACCTCAAACTCTAACGGTGCCAGGCACCAACCTGGCACCAACCAGGTATGCCAGGTTGGTGCCAGGTTACACTTCTCGTCCGACTATTCCTCTGCAGGAGAAGGCGCTCCCGTTGCCCTAGGTTGCTACCAGGTTGCTACCTGGTAGCACTGGTTGGTGCCAGGTTGGTGCCAGGCACCAACCTAGAACGACGCCGTCTTGGGCGCCCGCGGGAACGGAATCACATCCCTGATGTTCGCCATACCCGTCGCATAGATGATGGCGCGTTCGAAGCCGAGGCCGAAGCCCGCGTGCGGCACGGTTCCGTAGCGGCGCAGGTCGCGGTACCACCAGTAATCAGCCTTGTGCAGGCCCATCTCGTCGAGGCGCGCGTCGAGGCGATCGAGTCGCTCCTCGCGCTGCGAGCCGCCAACGATCTCGCCGATGCCGGGCGCAAGAATGTCCATCGCGGCGACGGTCTTGCCGTCGTCGTTCTGGCGCATGTAGAAGGCCTTGATTTCCTTCGGATAATTCATCACGGCCACGGGGCGACCGATGTAGGTCTCGGTCAACCAACGCTCGTGCTCGCTCTGCATGTCGATGCCCCACTTGACGGGGTAGTCGAACTTCACGCCGTTGCGTACAGCGTCCTCGAGCGCGCTGATGGCATCGGAGTAGTCCATCCTGGCGAAGTCGGCGGAGACGAACTTCTCGAGGCGCTCGATGCAGGTCTTGTCGATGCGCTCGGCGAAGAACTTCATGTCG